>Ga0209390_10001572_pt1 | contig 43446 bp, 38 predicted proteins | sample BON01_FD_187212 | JGI IMG/M metagenome (GOLD analysis project Ga0209390, IMG submission 187212) | Freshwater microbial communities from Lake Bonney liftoff mats and glacier meltwater in Antarctica - BON-01 (SPAdes) (version 2) | ecosystem: Environmental > Aquatic > Freshwater > Ice > Glacier...
TGGTGAACCAACTGTCACAAAGTACTAAGGCGAATTTGACGGTGTTCTTGTGGGCGGCCCGTAGCAGGTCACGGAACATGTCATTCTTTGTGCGCTCAGCACGCCAGCATTCCTTGCGGGTTTTGATGATGCATTGCAAAGTCTTGAAAACCAGTTCAAAGCCTACGGAGAGTTGGACGCCGTTGCTACGGTAGAGCAGGCTGACGAAATTGATGCCGTTAATGTACCCGTCTTTGCAATGGTCGTAATCAGGGCATATCAAGCCATTGGGGTCAGTGTAGGGTTTCTCGCTGATGCTATCATCAACGATGAGTAGTCCAGCGTCAGATTCCATGCGGCGCACGTCACGCTTGACCTGCTTCCATAGTGCTTTGCTATCATGGTCGGGTTGGTTGACAAAGCGGGTTACCGAATCGTGGCTCACGGCATTGTCAAGCAGAGAGGACAAGCCAGTAGCACTAGTTTGTCCCAAGGAGCTGATCAAATAATCGGTAGATAGATCAAGGTCTGTTTTCATCTGCTAAATTTAATTCGCTTTTCTTATCATATACAATAGACTTGCGTAACATCAGCTGATAATTAAGTAGGTATTCTTTTATTCTATCCACTCTACCCCTTCGTTTTCCAGGATAATTAGCAAAGCTTTACTAGTTGGATTCATCGTTTCGTAAGCCTGCAATACTTTTCTGAGCGATCGGCGAGCGCTGTCGTTACCTTCGCCCGCCACCACGTTAACAATCACCGAGCTTCCATCGGGCAGCGTTACCACCCGATCGGCCAGTGCTGTTTTGCCATGGGGTAATAGGATTTCGGTTTTTAAACGGACTTTGCCAGTTGCCCCAAAAAGCGAATGTATCGGGTCTTTAGCAATCAGATTTTCGATAGACCGCTGAATGATTTTTCCCTCCACGGGTTCTATGATACCCGCGGTACACAGCTGTTTAATAACTCCGGGTATATCACTTTTCCTTTCAATGAGAGAAAAGGCATACTTCATTTTCTGAATATGATCCTTCTTTTGCTCGAATGTCTCCACATCAAAAATCCGTTCGGCTAATCGACGTAGCCGCAGTCGATCCGTTCGATCGTTGCTGATAATACTCTCTAATGTGTAAGGAACGGCATTATCTTTACTATGTTGATGATAGCAGTCGCCAGCTCCTTGGTGCAGCACGTATAACGATTTACCGTCCTCCCACGCTACCGGAGAAGCAGGGCTGTTGAGATAGTCGTGGAGCCATTTATTTACGCTGCTGGGTGTCTTATCCCACTTATCCGTATTTTTAGCCAAAATGTACAGGCGCTGAATCGGACGAGTAAAGGCAACGTACAGTAAATTCAGGTTTTCGAGCAGCGTCCGGGTTTTTTCCTCTTCATACTCCTCAGCCAATACCGTTGATTCTAGCTCTTTTACCATGGATACCACCGAGCTAGTCAATCGTCGTTGAACTACTCCAACCTCCTCAATAGTTCGTTCGATGATGAGTTCATTTGCCTTGACCCCTTCCAAGTCTACCCAAATCCGGTCCCGCTGACCGCTGGGAACGAAACTCCAATCGGCGTTCGGCACGATCACTACCGGATATTCCAGGCCTTTTGATTTATGAATGGTCGTAATTCTGAGGGCATCGGTAATAGACGGCACCGTGATTGATATTTTATCTTTGGCCGTTACCCAATAATCCAGAAAATCGGCCAGGTGATTACTTCTGCGCGTACCAAACTCCAACACCGCGTCCAAAAACCGAAATAGATAAGGGGCTTCTTTCAGACCATTATATAGATCAAAGGTAGTTATCAGCTTTTCACAAAGTTCGTACACGCCCAATTGACGGAGCCTGAACGCGCTGAGTGTTATATCCATGCTTTCAAAATAGGTAAGAAACGTAGTTACATCCTTCTCCGCACACATCAAACTGATTGCTTCCTGTTGCAGTGCGTTAGGAATCTCACGCTGAATGACCCGATGAAACAAGTGAGCTGCTTGGTATCTCACTAATGCGTTATCAGGGGTTTGAAGTACCTGCATGAAAGATACCAGTAAATTGACCGTTTGGGCGTAGGTCAACAACAGTGAATCATCCGAAATCAGGGGATTACCCCGTTCTTTCAGAGAACTAGCAATGGCCACGGCTTCTTTTTTCTTGCGACAAAGGATGGCGATATCTCGCCATTGGTAGCCTTTCTCCCGAAGTTCATCCACTAATTCCAGCGTCCGACTTACCATAACGCTATCCGGATTATCCTCCTCGGAGTCTTCCGAATCAGCTGCCTTGGGTTGGGTCAAAAACTCAATCTGTACATGGCCATTGGTCTTGACATCTTCCGTAACTTTTTGCTGGAAATTTTCATCAAAAACGGCCGAAACCATCTCGTTATTCACGGTAGCGGCCACGGTTGAAAAAAAACTATTATTGAATTCCGTCACTTCCCGATAACTACGTCGATTGGTTTGTAGATGGGCTACTTCCAGGTAACTTCCCACCCCAAGTAACCGCTCCTCAGTGAAAACATTATCTCCTAAAAGTTGGGCAATTTCGCCAACCTGATCTTTAGAAAGGTGGAGAATCAAGTCCATGTCACCCCCTCGGAATCGGTAGATAGACTGCTTGGCGTCACCCACGATGAGGTTAAAATGCCCAAAGCCTAAGGCATTATCAATCAGGGGTAGTAAGTTTGCAAATTGGAGTTTGGAAGTGTCCTGAAATTCATCGACCAAGATATGGTTATACTTATCACCCAACCGCTCAAAAATAAAGGGTACCGGCTCCTTGGCTACTATTTCAAGTATCTTACGGTTGAATTCCGAGATGTGCACTTGATTTTTCTGCCGGAGTAGAGCGTTGAATTCTTTACGGATTTCACCTAACAATGAAAGGTTATACAAATGCTTATCAATGAGTTTTAAAAGGCTCATCTTTGGCCCCTCCTCATCCACCACCTGCTGAATAGCGTGTTGATAACCAATTAATTCATCGGAAATACCATCAATTGTGTTCTTAATAGGGTTGGGTGCCTTGGCCGTATACCATTTACCCTCGTTGACTGCGCCCAAAACATACGAATTGGGGGCAGTCCAACAATCCACACCCTCGGCTCGCTTATCAAAATACCCAAAAATACCTTTTGCCCCTTGGGTAAAATCAGCTGCTGCAAGGTTATTTCCCTCAATTAAGGCCGTCGCTTTTTTCGCTATTTCTACGATGGGCTTATCCACTCCTTTCAGATAAACTTTGATTTGTCGGCTGATACCTACCCAATCTTCCACCTCCAAGTCCTTTACCTTTTGCATGGCCAGGTGACTACTTTCATTCAGCAAATCATAAGCGGCCTCCCGGATTCGATCGGGCAATGCCCCCCAACTTTTTCCACTCTCTGCACTCTCCCGGTAGTAGGTCTCCACCACGTCAGTTAATACTTTCTCGCCCTCCTGCCCTATCCGGGCCAACATCCTATCTACGGCGTTGGCGAGTTGATCGGCATCCACCTGCGTATCGAAGCCAAAGGGGATACCCAGTTCATCGGTAAAACTACTGACCAAACGTTGGGTAAACTTATCGATCGTCATGACCGAAAAATCAGAGTACCGATGCAGGATTTTCCTGAACACCTTTTGCGCTCGGAGGGAGTAAATAGTAAGCGTATCGGTATACAGTTTCTGATCACCCTCAATACCCGGATAAATCTCAGTGATGATATCTTTCAACATAGGATGCGAGAATCCTTCCGGGGTTGAAAAAGTACGGAGCATGGATAGTATTCTGTCTTTCATCTCATTAGCCGCGGCATTGGTAAAGGTCACGGCCAAAATCGAACGAAAGTAGGTGTCTGAATCAGATTGAAGGGCTAATTTCAGGTATTCTTTGGTGAGTGTGTAAGTCTTACCCGACCCGGCGGACGAACTATATACTTTAAACATGGAGTGAATTTTGAAAAAGTAAAGGAATGTAAAAATACGCTAAAAGGATGAAACCCGGGACCAAAAAAACTAGGTAATGCTCCCAAATAGAACCAAAAAAAGCAGGCGAATGCCTGCTTTGAATCTCAATTATTTTGCATAATAATCTTCGAACTTACTTTCCGGATTACAAATTCAACCGGATACCTCCTGATACATTGGGACTTGTAAAGAACGGTCCGGGTAATAATTCAATGTATAGACCACCCTCCATAAAGACTGACATTCGTCCATCGGGCAAGAAGAGTTCAAACCCTCCGAGGCCTGATCCCCCGAGGGAAATGTTGCCTTGATAATTTATAGGTTGATTCTGCTGATTATCGGGATAGTACCGACGGCTGTTGATCTGAGGTCCAAAACCATAATAAACCTGGGCTTTTTCAGAATTAAATAAGGCATTATGCCACAGGTAGTGCGCCTGAAACGATAGACCTACATTTCGGTACTTCCCTTGGCGGTAGTCACGAACATTGGCCAATATTCCACCATAGGTACCAAAACTCACGTCAATGGCGTTCACGTTGTTAAAGTACTTCCGAATCTGAATTCCGGTGGGTTCCCCCAGTTTAAATCCAACGGCCCAGTTATCATACTGTGCCTGAGCGATGCTCATGGTGAATAAGCAAAAAAGAGTAAATATGATTTTTTTCATGGTAGGTAGATTTCTTTATCTAAATGATGGACAATTCGAAAAGTATGTACATCTACGCAATAACGGAATTTTGTTGAAATATTTTTAACGCTTTCATCAAAACCTCGTTTTCTTCTCTGGTTCCAATAGAAATACGTAGGCAACCTGCGCACAGCATAACCTTAGTCCGGTCCCTGACAATTATTTTCTCATTAATCAAGTAGTCCATCGTTGCTTTTGCATCCTCAAATTGAACCAGTAAAAAGTTAGAGTCAGTGGGATGTATTCTTTTTATAATTTTTAATTCTGCTAACTGAACCCCCAAGAACTCGCGTTCCGCCAAAATAGCTTCCACCATTTCATTCTTCAAGTCTTCGTGATCCAACGCATCCAATAGTAATTCTTGGGTAGGGCCACTTAAATTGTACGGAGGTTTGATCTTGTTAAGAATCCTGATGAGCTCAGGGGAGCTGAAACACATACCCAATCGAAGTGAGGCAAGACCCCATGCTTTTGAAAAGGTTTGCAAAACGACCAAATTTGAAAATTCATCAAGCCGTTGATTCCACGACGCTGTAGGAGCAAAATCAATGTAGGCTTCGTCTACAACTACGAGTCCATCAAAGCGGTTTAGCAAGGTTTGGATGGCATCATTTTGCAACAAATTGCCCGAAGGATTATTAGGTGAACACACCCAAATAATTTTAGTAGTAGGCTGGATTGCCTCCAATACCATGGAGGAGTTGAGCTGGAAATCATCGGTGAGGGGTACTTTAATGATCGTAATATCATTAATGGAAGCACTTACCTCATACATACCATACGTAGGTGGCATGATCAAGATCGAATCTTTCCCCGGCGTACAGGTAGCCCGGATGAGCAAATCAATGGGTTCGTCACTTCCGTTTCCCAAGAAAATCTGATTAAGTAAGACTCCCTTCATAGGGGCTAGTTTTTCCTTGATCGCACTTTGGAAGGGATCCGGGTAACGGTTATATGCGTTGGGTAATGCCGAACCAATCGAATTTTCGTTGGCATCAAGAAATACTCCCGATTTGCCGGTATATTCATCACGAGCGGATGAATATGGAGTCAGGTTCAGAATATGCGGTCGGATAACTTGCTTAATGTCAAAAGGTTTCTTCATGTTCAGTTGGGAATTCAAATAGCACCTACTTTTCGTTAGTAATTGAACGATTTACTTCAAGGACCGAAGCCGTATACTCACGGCCTTTTTATGGGCGTGCAATGACTCCGCCTCCGCCATTATTTCTACGGTTGGCCCTAGATTAAGAATTCCCTCTTCGGTAATATGTTGAATGGTAATTTTCTTCACAAAGCTATCCAAGGAAACTCCGCTGTACGCCCGGGCAAATCCGTTGGTTGGTAACGTGTGGTTGGTACCCGATGCGTAATCGCCACAAGATTCGGGGGTATAGTTCCCCAAAAAAATTGACCCTGCATTATAAATTTGCTCAGAGACTACTTCGGCGTCTTTAACACTCATGATAAGGTGTTCTGCGGCGTATTCATTCAACAATTCAATGGCTTGTTCTTGGGTACTTACCAGTATCGCCTTACTATTTTCAATTGCCTTTTTGGCCAGCTCCCGGCGTGGCAGGGCATCTAATTGGGAAGACAGAGTAATATTAACACTGTTCAATAACTTCTTACTGGTAGAAACAAGCAATACCTGACTATCAATGCCGTGTTCTGCCTGCGAAAGCAAATCAGCCGCAACGAAGGCAGGAATCGCGGTATCATCGGCATACACAGCCACTTCTGAGGGGCCAGCGGGCATATCAATAGCTACGCCTTCTTTACTTACCAGCATTTTGGCTGAGGTTACGTACTGGTTCCCGGGCCCAAATATTTTATACACCTTAGGAACACTTTGCGTACCGTAGGCCATGGCTGCGATAGCTTGTGCGCCACCTATCCGGAAGGCCTTGGTAACGCCCACTAAACTTGCCGCAAAAAGTATAGCTGGGTGATCCGAGGGAGTACATAATACTATCTCTTTGCACTCCGCCAATTGGGCAGGAACTCCCAACATCAACACAGTACTAAACAAGGGTGCGGTACCACCGGGAATATAAATTCCGACCTTATCAATACCCACACTTTTGCGCCAGCATGTTACACCAGGCATTGTTTCTATCTTTTGGATAGGCTGATATTGGGTTGCGTGAAACGTACGGATATTATAGTAAGCCTGACGAATGGCCTGTTTCAGGTTTTCGTCCAGTTGATTTTCTGCCTCTTCGAAAGCTTGCTGAGAAAAAGCAATTTCGGTTAATTCCTGCTTATCAAATTGCAAGGCAAACTCGCGCAATGCTTTGTCTCCTTCCTCCTTCACTTTTTGGAGTATTGGCGCTACTTTTTTTTCAATATCTGCCGAATCCTGGACGGGACGCGCCAATAATTTTGGCCATTCGGCACGTTCAGGAAAAGAAATTATTTTCATAGTTTAAGAACAAATCAGAGTATCATTTTTTCGATTGGAATGACCAGAATTCCCTCTGCTCCGGCCTGCCGTATCTTTTCAATATTTTCCCAAAAGTCATTTTCATTGATTACCGAATGAATGGAGCACCAACCTTCGGTAGCAAGCGGCATAACGGTAGGTGCTTTCATACCGGGCAGGTATTTAGTAACTTCATCAACCGAATCTTTCGGGCAATTCAGCAAGATATATTTATTATTCTTAGCCGCTTGCACCGCCTTTATTCTGAATAACAACTGATTTAAAAGGTCTTGGTGGGCAGGATTCAGATTTTTGTTAGCAATCATTACCGCCTCGGAGCGAAATATTACCTCCATTTCCTGCAACCCATTACTCAATAAAGTGCTACCAGAACTTACGATATCACAAATCGCGTCGGCCAGGCCAATACTCGGGGCAATTTCTACCGAACCACTAATCTCGTGAATCTGAGCCGAGACTCCATTTTCCGCCAGGTATGTACCTAATAACCGTGGATACGATGTAGCAATGCTCTTTCCATCAAGGTCTTTGACCGACTCGTACGCTACCCCACGGGGGATACCAATGGAAAGACGGCACTTGGAAAAGCCTAGTCGATGAACAGTATCGACCTCACGATTGGTTTCGACCGAAACATTTTCGCCCACAATACCGATATGAGCCACGCTATCTTCAACATAGCCTGGGATGTCATCATCCCGTAAAAAAAGAATTTCGGCGGGGAAATTGGAAGCGGCTGATTTTAATTTTCCGGCTCCATTATCAAACCGGATTCCACACTCTTTGATTAATTTGAGGGAGTCTTCACTAAGACGCCCCGATTTTTGTACGGCAATGCGTAGTACTTCGTTCATAAGGGATATCAAGGCTTTTAGGCCTTTACTATATTTATTATTTCGTTTACTGTTGCGGTACTCTGCTCCCCGGTCTTCATATTTTTCAACGTCAACTCTCCTGATTCCATCTCCTGCGAACCAATCAAAATCACGAAGGGGATATTTTTGCGGTCGGCGTAGTCAAGTTGTTTCTTCAATTTCACTGAATCAGGATACATTTCGGTATTGATTCCGGATTGCCGTAAATGATTCAAAACCTTTAACCCGTAGCGAGCAGCCTCCGCGTCAAAGCTGGTCAACATTACCCGGGTGGTGATCGTTTGGTCGTCCGGGAAAAGTAAAAGTTCTTCCATAACGTCGTAGATACGATCGACTCCCAGGGAAATACCAACGCCAGACAAACCAGAAACACCAAAAGTACCCGTAAGGTTATCGTACCTACCACCACCACTAATGCTCCCGATCTGAACTCCATTGGCTTTGACCTCAAAAATGGCTCCGGTGTAGTAGGAAAGCCCACGAGCAAGAGTTACGTCAAATTCGATTTGTGGTTGTTCAAGTCCAAACTCAGATACCATATTCCAAACTACCTCCAATTCATCGATACCCTTCATGGCGATTTCGGAAGCACTTAACCACTCCCTCAGACCCTCGAATGGGTTTGTATCCGTTGAGATTGAAAATATGGGTTCAAGGGCGGTGGTGCTTTCTTCCGAAAAGCCGCGAGCTGATAATTCCTGGATAACTTTTTCTTTCCCTATTTTATCAAGCTTATCAATCGCCACGCATAGTGGCCCTTCCATTCCGTCGGCTCCGATCACTTCGGCAATGCCGGTCAGTATTTTCCGGTTATTGATTTTAACGGTAAAATCCAGAATGCCCAAAGCTCGTAAACTTTCGTGCAACATCATCACGATTTCAGCTTCACACAATAGAGAATCAGTACCAACCACATCAGCATCACACTGATAAAACTCGCGGTACCTCCCTTTTTGGGGACGGTCAGCTCGCCACACCGGTTGAATCTGATATCGCTTGAAAGGGAACGGTAAAGTACCCCTGTTCATAACCACGTAGCGTGCAAATGGCACGGTGAGATCGTAACGAAGGCCTTTTTCAGCGATCTTCGTCGTCAGCGATTTATAATCTGCCTGCAAATCATTTTCAGAAAGCTTGGCTTTAAAATCACCGGAATTCAGAACTTTGAATAGTAACTGATCACCTTCGTCTCCGTATTTCCCCATCAAAACGGATAAATTTTCGATGGTTGGTGTTTCTAATGGTTGGAAACCATAGCGTTGAAAAACTTGACGTATAGTATCCAGGATAAAGGTACGTTTGACCATTTGTTCTGGTCCAAAATCACGCGTTCCCCGGGCAAGACTTGGTTTTGACATAGTACTCGTTGGGTTGATACACTTCAATGTGCATCAACATCTTCAATTGTTTCGTGCAAAGTTAGGGAGCATAGCCAACTTTTCGCCCTAAATCTTACTTTTTTAATTAAAAACCGCTACTTTTGCGGTTCTTTAACAAAATTAAAAAGATACTACCATGGGAGTAACTGAACTGAAACGGAAAGGACGGAAAAATAAAACAACTGCTAGCAACCGTATAGCACGCATTAAAAACCTTCTCCGCACGCCCATCGTCAAAAATGTTGACGTTGAAGCAATCAAGGCTGAATTCGAAGCCAAAAAGCAATAATTCGCTCGCTATCTACGATACGATGCACAAATGAAATAAGCTCTGTCAATTTGTTTTGGTGGGGCTTTTTCCTTTTCTGGGCTTAGGATTTCGGGGTGCAACTTTCTTAGTAAGCTTGGTTTCCAGTTTGCTCAAGCTTCGGCGAGTTTCGCGGCGAACATCAATAAGTACACGGTATCTAACTGCCTGACCAAAAAGCGATAGTCCACCATTAATAAGTATAAGGCTATACGTTCCCAAAAGGACCCACTCATGTGTGGGGCTTCCGGTATGTTTATAATCTCCGGCTTCGCTAAATACGCAAAGTCCGTAACCAATTAACAATAAACTGATTGGTGCTAATATCAGCCACTTGGTGTGGGAAGACATGTTGGACAATAGTCTTTTCCCGGGTGGCTTTGAATCTGATTTATCTAAATACATCGTCAATTAAAATTTAGGGATTTAACTTCGGGAACATACTAATTCATGCATCAAGCCACGATGCTTTTTATTAAAAAGAAATATGTTCTCCTATTTGAAACCTACTTTTACAGTTCAAAATTACACGAATAAACGTAAAATCGAATGAAATCCATCATTAGTCTGGTACTTCGCTATATTCCACGTCCCCTCTTACAACGGGTAGGTCATTGGGCCGCTCGCTTCCTTGGGTTGTTTTATACGGGCAATGATGTTGAATGCCCGGTATGTGACCACACGTACAAGAAATTCTTACCCTATGGTCGAAAAGGCCGGGATAACGCACTTTGTCCCAATTGTCTTGCCTTAGAAAGGCACCGACTTATGTATCTCTATCTGAAAAGAAAAACGAACTTTTTTACGGCTAATCTGAAAGTACTTCATGTGGCTCCGGAATACTGCTTTATCGATCGTTTCGAAAAAATGAAAAATATTGAGTACATCACCGCCGATATCGAATCACCCTTGGCCAAAGTAAAGATGGATATACATGCCATACCTTTTGCCGAGAACACTTTCGACGTTGCTTTTTGTAATCACGTCATGGAACACGTGGACGATTACGTGAAGGCTACTAGCGAACTGCACCGGGTATTGAAGCCCGGTGGATGGGCCATTATCCAATCCCCGCAGGATCTGAGCCGAGCCACTACCTACGAGGACGCGAGTATCACCGATCCACGCGAAAGAGAAAAGCATTTTTGGCAAAATGACCACCTGCGGCTCTTCGGACGCGACTACGCCCAAGAACTCGCCAAAGGAAGCTTTGACGTAAAAGAGGATCGGTTTGTTTTGGATGATTTGAGCAAGGACGAAGTAAAACGATTTGCCCTCCCGGCCGAAGAAATTATTTATTTCTGCAAGAAATAGGTGCTTGTGCGAGGAGGCTTTTAGTGCCTTCTCGCACAAAACCAGTTCCGTAGCCAGTCAGCTGAATGAATGAAGCTCCTATACTTAGCCATGCCACCGAAAGACTCTTATTTTCGAGTAGAGAATCAACAAATATCAGCCCAACAAATAAGGCAAGAAAGCCAACTGATAACCAAAAAAATGGTGGGTAAATAAAAAGCCAAACCACAATCAAGGCACAAAACAGTACAAAAAGGGAAGGAAAGGCATGGACCGGCTTGATCAACCCGGCTCCGGGATGCATCCGGTCCAATATGAAACGTGTACGCCCAAAAGAATGAACCTGTTGCCAGAAGTCGCGGAAGGTACCTCTACGCTTGTGGTAGACAAAGGCCTCTGGTATTAACGCCATCCGGTAGTTTTTGGCCTGCAATCGGATACCAAATTCAATATCTTCTCCCATGTCCCGCTTGGCAAATCCACCTGTTTCCTGAAAAACGCGGCGGGATATACCCATATTAAAACTTCGCGGCTGGAAAGCACCACCTGCATTTTTTTTCTTCCCCCGAATACCCCCAGTGGTAAGAAAGGATGTCATAGCGTAGCTGATCGCTTTCTGATGATCAGAGAAGTACAAATCGGCCTTATCTGGCCCACCATAGGCTTCCAAGAAACTTGTTTTTAAACTAGTATTGACCTCCTCAAAGTAGTGAGGAGGTACGATGGTATCTGAATCAAAAATGACAAAATAATCCCCGTTTGCTTTAGAGAAACCAAAATTTCTGGCAAACCCTTGCCCTATATTCTTAATCTGAAAGTAGTTGATAGTTAGCCGGTCGATGTACCTATTGACGACTTCCTCCGCTTTTAAAGTTGAACCATCTTCTACTATGATCACTTCAAAGTAAGGATAGGTCTGTTTCGTCAGACTGTCCAGTAGCTCGTCAAGTTCATCGGGCCGGTTGTATACCGGTACGACGACTGAAAAATTTCGCATCAGGGCGTATTTATTTGGCGACAGAATCCCACTAAACCAAAGCCATTACTTCCTGCAATGACTCTTCGTTTGCTTTGATAACCTCATCGAGGTGTTTGTCTTCCAAAGCAATAGAAAGAAACATGGTTTCAAATTGCGAAGGTCCGAGGTAGACTCCACGATCTAACATGGCATGGAAGTACTTACCAAATAGCGGAAGGTCGCATGTTTTTGCAGATGGGAAGTTATTGACCGCTTGATTTGTAAAGAACAATGTATACATGGAACCAACCTGGTTGATGGTGTAGTCCAGCCCTAACTTTTCCAAACTTGCTTGGAAGCCATCACGCAATTTAGCACCTGACCTATCTAATTGATCATAAACTTCGGGGTGATCATTGAGATATTCCAACATCACCAGACCAGCCGACATGGCGATAGGATTTCCCGACAGCGTACCGGCCTGATACACTGGTCCGACGGGAGAAACATAGTTCATAATTTCGGTTTTCCCGCCGTAAGCACCTACGGGCATTCCTCCTCCGATGATTTTACCGAGAGTAGTCATATCGGGCGTCACTCCCAGTCTTTCTTGTGCTCCTCCTTTTGCAAGGCGGAACCCGGTCATAACCTCGTCAAAAATCAGTAGTATGTCCTGTTTGTCACATATTGTACGTAGACCTTCCAGGAAGCCCGGCTTAGGTAGTACACAGCCCATGTTACCCACTACTGGTTCAATAATGATGGCCGCTATTTGCTTTGGATTTGCGTCAATGAGGTTTTGTACCGCCACCAGATCATTGTAAGGAGCCGTAAGGGTATCGTTGGCTACTCCTTTTGTTACACCCGGACTGTTAGGGGTTCCGAAAGTTACGGCCCCGCTACCTGCCGCAATCAAGAAGCTATCACCGTGACCGTGGTAGCAGCCTTCAAACTTTATAAACTTATCTCTTCCGGTAAATCCCCGCGCTAACCGAATAGCCGACATCGTGGCTTCGGTTCCTGAATTTACCATTCGTACCTTTTCGATGGAAGGGACCATGGACACAATTCGCTCAGCCATTTCAATTTCTTTCCGAGTGGGCGCTCCAAACGAAAAGGAGTTCTGAATGGCGTCAGAAACTGCTTTTTCAATGAGTTCGTTGGCATGCCCCAGTATCATTGGACCCCAGGAATTAATTAACTCAATGTATTGATTATCGTCTTCGTCATAAATGTAGGGTCCCTTGGCCGATTTAATAAAAATGGGAGTCCCACCAACGGCTTTAAAGGCTCGTACTGGGGAGTTTACTCCGCCAGGAATAAAATTATTAGCTTTTTCAAAAAGTATCTTACTTGTGGTAGTTTTCATGTGTGTTGTACTGCTAAAAATCAATTAAATTAGAATTGGTTATCCCACGGTATCCAACGTGAATTTTCATACTTCAACAGAGGAGGGATAGAGTTTTCGCGTGACTTGGTGTAGTCAAATCCCGACAAGATAAAGTCATTTTCATATTTTCTCATTTCCAGACCGTCTTTCATTCGGTCATTGTATTTACCGATCATTCGGCCGAAGAAAAGCATTTGGTCATAACCCAGATAAGAATATACCGAGGGCAGAGTATTGGTTTTATCATAATACAACTTTTGGAAATTCTTGACCAGTTCCTTGGAGGTATCGACGTATTCGGTCTCAATCAGATATAGGTTGCCGCCATAACCAGAGGGACGACGACTGTTAAAACCAAAACCGTTAGCAACCGCAACGACGGGAAGGTTATTCAATTTTCGACCGATCAGAACATTCATTAAAGCGGCTCCAGAATTAGGGTCGTTTGAGAAAAAAGCGATGTTGTTAGGCTTCTCAGAAGGAAACAATGACATCTTCTCATTCATTTCAGAAGCATTTCCCGTGAGTTCTTTCATTTCCAGAACTTTTCCTCCTTCTTTCACCAAATAATCGCGAAACAAAAAGGCCATTAACGAATCTTTGGAGCTATTACCATAGTATATAGCTGACCTCGGGCTGGTCGTTTTACTTTTGACTAACTTTACCGCTTCTTGCGTTTGAAATTGAACTGATGGCCGCGCTAGGTATACCCATTTACTAGTTTTTAACAAATTTCCATCCGATGCTAATGGATTAACCATGGTAATATTATTCTCGTTCGCAAAAGCGGCAATCAATTCAAAAGGTTTTTCGTAAAGTGGGCCTAAAATAATATCAGAAAGACGAAAATGGCTATTATTGAGCATATCCAGAATCTTTTCATCTTCATCCCCCCCTATGTCGTACGCCTGTACGTTAATCACAATACCCTCGGTTTTAAGCTGCTTCTTCGCAATTTGCATTCCCTCGTAATAATCAAAGGCAAACTGATTGGAGCGAGAACGGACACTGGCATTAAAATCTCCAATGCGGTAGGGAAACAGGATGGCTACATTGTAATACCCTTTCGACCATTTCTTCTCATACCAATTAACGGGGGGATCTTTTTCAAGAACCGGTACATTATTCATCACCACCCCAATTCCGAACTGATTGGTTAGTTTATCTGAAAGTTCAAGGTCGGCCTTGTTACTGGATGCAGTTTGAATAAGCTTTACCAAAGCAACCGACACGATACGATCACCGGGAAACTCAGAATTTAGGGTCTTTAAAGTCTGAATGTTATTCACTTGATCGAGGTAATGTTGTTTGAGGCCTTTGATATCCCTGTCAAATTGGAGATCCCCAATCCGGTTAAAATATTCGAAAGCTTTGGAGTGTGACCCTAAGGCCATGTTATTGGCGGCCAACAAATAGTAAGCTTCATCTTTCTGCTCCCAAGTGCTAAACCGATTCAACAATTGGAGCAGCATCATATTGCTTTCGTTGTATTTGTTAAGCTTGTGAGCCGAGAGGGCGTAGTAGTAATGTGCCCAAAGGGAATAGTTAGAATTAGTACTTGACGTTATTCCTGCCAATCGGTCCATGGCTAATCCGTACAACCCTTGCCGGTAATAACTTACTCCTTCTTTATATTTTCGTTCAGTTTGATCAAATATTTGAGCCTGTGCACCCGTAGCGAGTAGAAGCACAATGACTAATACCTTACTAAATGACTTCATACTTGACTTTTTCCGGTTTGATTTGATAGTACAAATTACAAAAAGGGGGCCAATCTAAAAACAAAGGGTACCGTTCCTTTCAAAAAACGCTACCCTTTGTTTACTATTTAAGACCTTTAGATGCTCATTATTTGCGTTTACCCTGCTTCTTATCCAACTCGGCCTGCTTTTTCTTGGCTTCCTCGCCAGCTTGAAGGGTCTTTTCTAAGTACTTCTGGAATTTTGACTGCTTCTTATCACCGTTCGCATTCTTAACTCTGTTCTCATCCAAAATCCTCTTGATTTTGTCTTCATCCACAAAACGGCGAATAATCTGCTGTTGTAATATGGTCACGACGTTGGAAACAAAGTAGTAGAAGGTTAGACCAGCCGGAAAATTATTCAACACAAACATAAACATCAGGGGCATCAAATAGCTCAGGAACTTCATATTGACGGGTCCTGGCTGAGTAGGTGTCATCTGATTATTGTAGTAGGCATACCCAATACTGGATATGGTCATCAATATGGTGAACAAACTAACGTGGCTACCATAAAATGGAATATCGACGGGAAGCTTGATGAATGAATCATAAGTCGATAAGTCGCTAGCCCATAGGAACGACTGTTGCCGAAGCTCAATCAGGTTTGGGAATAAGAAGAACAGCGAAAACAAGATGGGCATGGTAGCTACTACGGGCACACAACCACTAAGCGGGCTTACTCCTACTTGTTGGTAAAGCTTCATCTGATCTTGCTGCTGCTTAGCCATATCATCAGGATTCTTCTCCTTCAACTCAGCTAATTCAGGAGCTAGTACTCTCATTTTAGCCATACTTACATATGATTTGTAAGTAAGTGGCATCAAAATAGATTTCACTATAAAAACCAAACAAATAATCAGAATACCATAGTTCGAAAATACATTTTCGAGTGCGTTAAAAAGCGGCACCAAGAAAAATTCATTGATTGGTTTCAGGAACGCATAGCCTAAATAAACGTTTTCGTTAAAGTTCTCCGCCGCTACCTTATCAACAATATGGTAGTCGTTTGGTCCTAGATAATACCTAAAACTAGCCGTTCCATCACGCAGTGCAGCACCAGGAATAGAGGCATCCACCACAAGTGACTTTACGACCACCGTATCCTCCGTGTTTACGTTAGCTTCCATTTTTACGTCTTGCAAGGGGCTTTTCTCCGAGATCAGACCCGCCAGGAAGTACTTATGTTTCATGGTAAACCACTTCACAGGGGCTTCCGCTGCTTCGCTGGTATTACTTTCTGGACTCAAGGAGAGGCTTTCCATCTCTTCGGTATAGAAATTGATGGTCACCGCTTTCCGGTTTTCCTTCATATCGTTTTCGAACTGCAACATATCATTGTTCCAGCCGTAATGGAGGGGCTTGCCGCTTTCGACAATGCCTTCGGACTTGATTCCGTAATCAATTACGTACCCAGAGCCACGAACAACGTAAGCCTGTTCAACAAATTGATTGTCAGCCAAGGCTAAACGGTACGTTATAATGGCCGAATCATTCTCAGCAAGAGTACGGTCGGAAGCGGTAGTAGTAAAATAAAGGTTAGCCAGATCAACAGTTCCTTTGGCAGTGGGTACGTCCAATTCGAACTTGGTGTGACCTTCTGAGATCAGATACAGTGGTTTTTGATCGTAGGTTTTGTATTCTTTTAACATTACCTCTTTCATTACCCCACCTTTATTAGAAAATACAACCCGTAAGTTGCTGGTTTCAATGGTTAGGTCTTGTGCTTCTCCCAGGGCCGCTGCTGCAAAATCACCATAGAGGGCTTTTGCCTGCGTAGAGTCTTGAACCTTGACCTCACTTTTAGCCACAATGGGCGCGGTTGTTTCTGGTTTTACTTGTTCCTGGGCCGTTTTTGTTGGTTCAACGGGCGTTGGAACCAAAATTTGGTACCCGATCAGCATCAGTAGTATAAGTACTAAGCCAATGACTTGATTTCTTTCCATTAGTAAGCTACAAATTAAAAAAAATGAAATCCAAGGTTTGGAAAGAACAACTTAGGCGGTAAAAGTTGAGTTTGAATTATGGATAAATCCTTAAAAATCAATAATATTGATCTTACCGCATGGACGTTCTTCCCAAATTTAGGACTGCAAAGGTAACGAAGATTTTTTTGGATTGGGATTATTCTTAGTGATCATTAGATTAACCTATTGCATCACAGCACGTTTCTGCAATGAATAAGCCAAGGCAGATTTTACGAAATTTATAAAAAGTGGATGAGGATTCATAACCGTACTTTTTAGCTCAGGGTGAAACTGAACCCCGATAAAATAGGGATGATTGGTTAGCTCTACCATCTCAACCAGATTGTTTTCCGGATTGATACCCGTGGCTTCCATTCCGGCATCTTCATATTGTTTCAGGTAGGCGTTATTAAACTCATACCGGTGGCGGTGGCGCTCGGAAATATTTACTCTGCCATAAATTTTATGGGCAAGTGTATCTTTTTTGATCTTACAGGCGTAGGCTCCCAAACGCATGGTACCCCCTTTTTCAGTTACGCCTTTTTGGTTTTCCATCAAGTTGATTACGGGATGGGGAGTATCACGGTCCATCTCGTAGGAATGAGCACCTTCCAGGCCAAGAACGTTACGAGCAAATTCAATAACGGCCATTTGCATACCGAGGCATATTCCAAAGAAAGGAATATTGTTCTCACGCACATACCTGATCGCCTCAATCTTACCTTCAATACCACGCTCACCAAAACCCGGGGCAACCAGTACTCCATCAAGCTCAGATAGCTTTTCAACGGCATTTTCTGGTGTTAGTGACTCGGAGTGTATCCATTCAATGTTTACTTTACATTCATTGACCGCACCCGCATGAATGAAAGACTCCACAATAGATTTGTAAGCGTCGTGTAGCTCCACATACTTACCTACCAATGCGATTCTAACCGAGTTTTTTGGATTTTTGAATTTGGTAAGGAATGCTTTCCAGGTGTCGAGATCAGCATCCTGATCATTATAAATATCAAGCATGTACAACGCGCGTTGATCCAGGCGCTCCCTACGCATTAAGAGGGGTACGTCATAAATAGTCTCCGCATCCATTGCTTCGATGACCGAGTTCACCTGAACATTACAGAACAGCGCAATTTTTTTACGCAAATCGGTAGGAAGTGGATGCTCAGTACGGCATACCAGAATATCTGGTTGAATACCTGCTTCCTGCAACATCCGGACTGAATGCTGAGTCGGTTTTGTTTTGAGTTCACCCGCTGAGGTCAGGTAGGGAATCAAAGTCAGATGAATGATCAGAGTATCGTTTTCACCCAGCTCAAACTTAATCTGACGCACTGCTTCAATGAAAGGAAGGGATTCGATATCACCAACGCAACCGCCGATCTCGGTAATTACAACATCATAATCACCGCTCTCACCCAACAAAAGCATGTTTTTCTTAATTTCATCGGTGATGTGAGGTACGACCTGTACGGTCTTGCCGAGGAAATCACCCCGCCGTTCTCGCATGATTACGTTGTAGTAAATTCTTCCCGTTGTGACATTATTTGCTTGCGAAGTACGAACATTCAGAAAACGCTCGTAGTGTCCCAAATCAAGATCTGTCTCCGCTCCGTCGTCCGTTACATAGCATTCACCATGCTCGTACGGATTGAGTGTACCCGGATCAACATTTATGTAAGGATCGAATTTTTGGATAGTGACCGAAAGACCTCTTGATTGCAATAATTTGGCCAATGAGGAGGCAATAATTCCTTTGCCCAGTGAAGATGTAACGCCGCCCGTAACGAAAATGTACTTAGCGGTCTTTTGCCCTGAATAAGCCATAAGACGTTGCTTTTTTTTCTATGATTACGGGATTCAAAGGTACAGAAAAGCATTCAGAGTTTCGGGGTGATTTCCAGAAAATAACTTTGATTCAACCAGAAAATTAAACTACTATTGGTAATAAGTAGTTGATAATGAGATTATTTCAGGTCAATTATCCGTATTTCAATAAATAAATCAGCATTCTATTCAATTCTACGAGACCTTCCATTTGGATTCTGCCTTCAACATCCATCAAATTGCTCCACTGGTTATATTTTCAAATGAAAATTTGGAGTTCGCTTCACCTTACCTTCATCTAAAGAACTATTAACTATTCTACACCATAGCATAACCCGATCCTTTAAAACGAACTGGACTTGGCAGTAAAAAATCCAAATTTTTGAAAATTTCCGACCTTTTTATCAAAAAAATGCATTTTCGAACAAGTAAGTTAGGAGGCTAATAGAAGTAATGTATCTTTTCAGGATAGATGATCCTTAAAACTCTCGTATCCGAAGCTCTTGACCAATCGGAAAGTGTCATTTTTTTGCCAAATACCGATTGAAGGTAGGTTCACACCATTGAAGGTTGATGTTTTCACCATGGTGTAGTGAATCATATCTTCGAAAATAAGGCGATCACCAATTTCTAAGGGAGCGTCGAAAGAATAGTCCCCCATAAAATCACCGGCCAAACAAGTCATACCACCAAGGCGGTAGGTGGGTTTCCCTTCTACTGGTTCGTGGTGAGCCCCTATTATCTTGGGTTTGTAAGGCATTTCTAAGGTATCAGGCATGTGAGCGGCAAAAGAAACGTTCAGAATTGCTACCTGAATACCCTGACTATCCATGATATCAAGGACGGTAGAAACCAATGTTCCGGTACGCCAAGCGATGGCCGAGCCGGGTTCCAGAATTACTTCCAGATTATATGTTTCACGAATTCGCTGTATCAGCGCAATCAGTTTTTCGGTATCATAGCCTTCACGGGTCATCAGGTGTCCCCCGCCCATGTTGAGCCATTTTGCCTGATGCAGTAGATCCCCAAATTTTTCTTCGAATACCACTAAGGTACGTTCCAAGGTATCTGATCCATTTTCGCAAAGCGTATGAAAATGTAAACCCTCCACGCCTTCGGGAAGTGTAGCCCCAAATTTATCGTGCGTTTCTCCCAGACGGGAACCAGCTATACAAGGGTTATACATATCCGCTTCAACCTCTGAATATTGCGGATTTATCCGCACCCCAACCGAAACTATATCCGTTGGATTCTGCGTATTGTAGGCCTCTACCCTACCAATAAACCGCTGGTATTGGCTCAGGGTATTAAAAGTCAGGTGGGAACTGCGGCTAAGCACTTCCTCAAAATCTTCGTCTTGATACGCAGGGATGTAAGTATGAGCCTTGTATCCCATGTAGTCATTAACCAATTTAATTTCATTGAGCGAAGACGCCGTGGCTCCGCTGAGGTACTTACGCACAATAGGAAAAGCACTGTACATCGAAAAAGCTTTGAGGGCCAGAATGATCTTGCAACCCGCCGCTTTTTGTACCTTATCAATTAGTTGAAGGTTCGTATACAATAAAGATTCTTCCAGTACAAAGCAGGGAGATGGAATATTTTTAAAATCAACAGGCATTTCAAAAGGATTAAAGAATGAACAAACAATGATTCATTTGACAATGATTCATTATTTTTGGCACAAAAATAGGGTTTCCCCCGGCAAAAATTCTCACAAATTTTAAATTTAGAAATACTCCTACATGCCTTTCCTAGTACTTGACATTGAAATGACCGGACCAGAACCGGGTTGGAATGAAATTATTCAATTAGGCGCTGAGCTTTTTGATGATCAATGGAATGCCTTGGGTACTTACCTTCAAAATGTATACCCAGAAAACGAAGAGGCTTTTACCGCCAAAGCAGAAGAAATACACGGATTGTCCATGAGTGACCTGGAAGACGCCCCCATGATTTATGACGTTATTCCAGAGTTCGAATCTTGGATTAAATCCAAAACCAATGGTGCCCCCCTCCACCGTGTGGTAGTCTGCGGGCAAAGTGTGATTTATGACATCAATTTCCTGAAATTCGCCTACCAGAACGAAAAAATGAAATGGCCATTCTCTAACAAAATGATTGATCTTCATACCGTTTCGTATTTATTCTTTCAGATCTTGGAGAAAAATGGCAAATCAGTTCCCCGCTCTCTTAGCCTGGGTTCAGTATCGGCTTATTTTGGGTTTGAGAGGGAAGAAGATACGCATAATGCTCTCGAAGACGCCCAATTGACCGCCCGCTGTTTTAAAGAGTTCTTCAAAATGATTGACAGCCTAAAAATTGTGGAGTAGTGGCAACTTCCTAGATTTAGGGTAAACAGTTTGTGATTGATAATAACCCGAAAAAGTGGCTTAGGGTTATCTTTTTCCTCCACAAGGCCGATACGGTTCGAAAGCTGGGGCCTCTCCTGGTTTCCATCGGGGTATACGATCCTTGACTACCTCATTATTGAGTCTTGGCGGATCGGTGAAGATACCGACATGCGAAATATTTCGTTGGTTCACTCACCGTTGGGATTTGTTATTTCTTTGTTGCTGGTTTTTCGTACCAATACTGCTTACGACCGTTGGTGGGAAGGACGTAAACAGTGGGGAATGCTCGTCAATACTAGTCGCAATCTAGCGTTGAAACTCGATACTCTACTCGGAGAAAACCAAGAGGAAGCAAAACAATTTTTTCAGGCAATGATCCCTAATTTTGCCTTTGCCCTCAAAAACCACCTTCGGAAGAGCTACAAACCAAGCGAATTTAAAGATAGCGATAGTTTCAAAAAAAATGTTCTGAAACCTGAATAACACGTACCCCTGCAAATTTCTACCGCTATATTCTCCAAAAGATTAAGCTCACAAAAACAAGGCGTTTTACTATCCGACCGTCTTCTGCTACTAAATACAGAGATCAATTCTTTGATGAATGTCTGCGGGGCTTGTGAACGAATCAAAAATACGCCCGTTCCATTTTCTTACAGCTCTTTTTTTAAAAATTCATTTTTCTCTATTGCGTCTCCCTGCCACTAGGGTGTATTTTCAGCCTGCATTATCTGGTTATACCCTTTGTCGTTTTTGCTTTTTACACCCTAGGTAGTCTGGAAATAATTGCGAAGGAAATTGAAGACCCATATTGGTCAGGATACAAATGACCTACCAACCGACACCATCTGCCGCACTAGTAAGCTCTCGGTGGTACAGGTTCTAAACAAGAAAGTGGCACAATCAGCTTGATCTGATTGTGCCACTTAACTACTATAAACAGGCTGAAAGACTATCGGGAAACTTTTTCGAAGTAGTAGTTAAGTACCGACTCGGCATGTTTGTTTTGCGGAGAGAATGGATCCCTCGCTTTCTTTTCCGAACCCAAGCCCGGAAACCATTTCCACACAAATCCACCGGCCATCCACTCTTTACTCCATACTTCCTCAAAGAGGGCTTTGTAAGCTTCGGCCTGTAATTTTTCGTTTTCGGGTTGATCCCGATCTGACTCCCACGGACGGCGTGTTGCGTAGTCAGAACTGACGTACCCAAATTCTGTAAAGAGAATGGGCTTTTGCACCGAACGGGCAACTTTCTCCATTTCTTTTACGTGGGTTTGCCAACCTTTCCGCAAAGCATCCAAATCGGGAGATCGTTCCTCGGATAATGGAAAATAGGCATCTACCCCTACATAATCTAATTCTTTCCAAAAGGGTACAAGTTGGTAGGAATCCCAATTCTCGGCGTAGGTGAGTGGCCCTTTGTAAATTTGCCTAATCTCTTTAATGATCCTCGACCAAAACTCCGGTCTCTCTTTGACAAATGTCTGCATTTCGGTGGCGATGCAGTAGAGATCCACATTGGTACTATCGGCTATTTCTGCAAAATGAAGCAAGTAGTCTCCGTATTTCTTTTCAAAAACTTGCCAATCTACCTCGGTAGTTAAATTAAAATGCCCCGTGAAAGTACCGTGCCCAATCCACATGTGAGGCTTCAACATTACTTTAAGGCCTTTTTGATGGGCCATTTCAATACAATGAGCCACTCCGTTCGGAGATTCTCCCCACCATTTCCATTTATTATCCCGGCCGTACATAAAATTCGGGCTCCCAGTCTCACAAAACCCATAGGGCATCAACGAAACCCACTCCGCATTGAGCTGCTTCACGGGTAAATAACAGGTATCGGAAAGCGAATCCCGGGGAGCCACAAAAGAAACCCCTTTCAGCTTTTGCCCCTGATAATTGAAGGGTTTTTCCGTAAATGACGAACACGCCCCTACCCCAGCGAGCAGCGCTATCGAAGCCACTACTTGAAGTTTTTGAATTAAGTTTATGCTCAACATTTTTTCCATTCCACAAGTTAATCAATTCTGAATCAGGAATATTACACTAAAAATAAAACCAATTTACCCAAGAAATTGATTAAGGTAATTCCGGCTGGTGAGAATAGCGGACTTTACATCGGTAATGTCGGCCTCATAAGCCTTGTCTTCTACCTCAATAACCACGGCTCCCCGGTACCGAACATCCGTCAGGGCCGCAAAGAAGCCCCGCCAGTTGACGTCACCTAAGCCGGGTAGTTTGGGAGAATGGTACTCCAATGGATTAGCCATTATTCCCACCTGATCCAGTTTATCTTTGTATACTTTTACGTCTTTGAGGTGGATGTGGTGCAGTCGGTCACTGAATTGATAAATCGGTTTCACTTCGTCCATCATTTGCCATACCATGTGCGATGGATCGTAGTTTAACCCCAAGGCCCTGCTGGGAATAATTTCAAACATCCTGTTCCATACCGATGGACTAATGGCCAAATTTTTACCGCCGGGCCATTCATTATTGGTAAAAAACATAGGACAGTTTTCAATCCCAATCAACACGTTATTTTCCTCGGCTACCTTTATGATTCCCGGCCATATATCCGCAAATAAGGCCAGGTTATCCGTAATATTCTTAGACGTATCTCTGCCAATAAAAGTATTAACCACCGGCACGCCTAGTTTGGCAGCGGCCCTGATCACTTCTTTGATATGTTCCACATAAAATTCCGATTTTTCTTTGTCAGGATCAAGCGGGTTGGGGTAGTAACCCAAGCCAGAAATGGATATCCCAGCCGTTCTAAGCGTGTACTTAATATCGGCAATCCGTTGGTCAGTTAGGTTATTAACATCAATATGACTGACGCCAGCATACCGGCGGGTGTCGGAGTTATCAGTAGGCCAACACATTACCTCTACGCAAGAAAATGTATGCTCAGCGGCGAAATTGACGACATACTCGAAGCTAAAATCAGCTAGAATCGCACTTACAAAACCTAGTTTTAACATTTTAGTCTGTTTTTTAAGGTGATTATTTAGGAATCTGGGTTGAAATAACGGGGGAATAGCCGACAGAGTAAACCAAACCATTGTCTGCAAAAGTCGTTCAATTTAAAATTATCACGATAATATTGTCCATTTTTTACGGAGACTCATCAAACCCCACGACCGCTCATCCCTACCTGATATTGAAAAATCGGCCAAGGTTTAGTAATATTGGTTAAACTTCACCCGTATTTCGTCCTTCAAAGCACCTGCTACCATTGATTTGCATGAAATGGTAAAATAGTAGGTATTGAACAACATTTAACACGTAATTATCATGGCAGAACCAGAAAAAAGTTTGGGCAAGAAAATCATGGGGTTCTTCATCAAAGAAGCCGAAGAATCAAAACAAGGTACTAAATCAACCTCGACACCACCGTCGGTTGAAAAAGCTACCCACGCTATGCCCCAACCCCAAGCCATGAATAATGGCGTGGTAAACTCGGCGGGTACGGCTACCGTAGACCGCAAGTTTGTGGACCATTTTGTTAAACTGCTGGAAAAGTCAAATCAACCAGGCCATGATTACTTTGAGTTCAAACAAGCGCTCAAAAGCATGGAAGGGTTGGGCCTCGACGAACAAAAACAATACTTGGCCTCTTGGGCAAGTTTTAAAGCGATGGGCGGTTTTTCGGATGCCAGTGTCCTGGCTGAGTCAGCAAACCACTATGTGAAGGTACTTGATCAGGACCGGATTAGCTTCCTCAAAGATGTTCAAAAAGCGATCGATGATCGGGTGGGAAGCCTCAACCAAGAACTCAACACGTTGCAAGATGATACGAAAGCTTACGCCAAGCAAATAATGGAGTTACAGGAAAAAATCAACTCTAATGGTCAACGAGTCACAACCATTAATGGCGAAATTCAGGAACAGAGCCAGAAGATTAATGAAAACCGTGATAGCTATGATATCACCTATCAAAGCTTCGTAGAACAGCTGAATTCCGATATTTCCAAAATCAAAACCTTCTTAAAATAAACTTTCCTATACCTAACTATTTACTAAATGGCAACTACTGACTTTTCTCAAATTGGTGGCTCACAAGATGATCATAAAAGCTCCTACTGGTCAAAACCAGAAGGTATTACGTCTTTACTTTTTATGGGCGGAGTTGGCGCTTTACTACTATATTACTGGAACATAATCGCCGTTTTCCTAATTGAAGTAACTCAGAACACCCTGTATCTTGGACTTCTACTGGCCGCTCTGGCGGGACTGATCTTCTTATTTACCAGCAAAGATGTACGCACCGCGGTGTTTTTCCTATTCAAGACCTTGATGCGGAAGATCACCGGAACGATTATTAAACTCGACCCCATCGCGATCATGAAGATTTACGTCAGCGACCTGAAAGATAAGCGGGAAAAGATGCAGGGACAGATAAACCAGCTGGCGGGGCAACTGGTAAAACTGAATAAGAAGATCAATGAAAACAATGTGTCAATCAAACAAAAATTTGCCGAAGCCAACAAGGCCACGGAGTTGTCGCACAAACCCGGTATGCGGGAGACCGCTCAATTGGCTACCATTGAAGGGGCTGGTTTGCAGGAAATGAACGAAAAGCTTTTCCCTCTTCAACGAAACATGAAGACCATTTTGGAATTCATGGAAAAGGTCAATACGAGCGCTGACTTTATCATTAAGGAAACTGAGATAAAAGTAAAGCTTAAAGAAGTTGAGTATCAGATTGTAAAAGAAAGCTCGAATGCTCTCCGAACCGCCATCAGTATTTTCAAAGGCAATCCGGATAAGAAATTCTACTTTGACGAGTCGATGGAGTATATCCAGGATGACATGAGCCGTAAGCTGGGTGAAATGAAGCGCGCCATGGACCTTTCCATGGACTTTATTAATGGCGTGGATGTTCAGAACGGAATACTTTCTGATAAGGGACAAAAAATGCTGGAAGCTTACAATCAAGGGGAGTTTACTCTGATAAATTTGGATGCAACTGATCCGATACCTCAGACCATCCAGTTAAATCCACCCAAAGACTCCAATTACCGTGGCTTACTAGATTAAATTTAGTACCGAACCGTTTTCTCACATTTCTATCATTCATTAACTACCATGAAAAGACTTACCGTTGCCGGACGTTTATTGATCACCGCACTCATTATGGGGGGATTATTTGCTGGCTATAAATATTTAGGAGGAGAAGAAGCACTCCAAACCGTTGCGGGGGAAGCGCAGACCGAATCTACTGAGTCGCCGTATAAGGTACCCGAACCAACGACTACCTCGGCCACCTCCGAGACTTCTGACAATTACGCGTCGGACGTTGTTAGTTCTCCGTTTGCATACACCGCCCCCGAACCCGTGAATGGCACGCTAAAAGGAGTGGTTGAATTAGGCGCGAGCGGATTTAATTCCTTTGTGATTAGTGTGGATACCCAAAAGCGCTGGAAATTGCAAAAGGCTGAATTTGGGAATAGCCTCGTCACCGAAAATATGGCCACGGACCAAGATATCCGGATTGGACTTAAAAAATATATCGGTGGAATGCTCGACTACGGCGTAAGCGGCAGGAACATCCATTTTGTGATTAGTTCGGGTGCCGCCAAGGCCGACGTAACGTCAAAGATCACCCGGGCGCTAAAATCGTTGGGCTATCTAGTCAATCAAGTTACGCCCGAAAAGGAAGCCCAATTGGCCCTTAAATCGGTTTTGCCCTCTCAGTATGAGCAGAAAGCATTTGTGACGGATATCGGCTCAGGAAACACCAAACTTTCCTGGATTGAAAATGGACAGGTGAAAGGATTGGAAACCTTCGGTGCCAAGTATTATCAGGATGGAGTTGACGACGCTAAGGTATATTCCGACGTGTCTTCGCTCGCCAAGCGCATCCCTACTGACCTCCGTAAGACTTGTTTTATTATTGGGGGAGTTCCCTTTGAAATGGCCAAGGAGGTTAGAAACGGTAAGGAAAGATATACTGTCTTGAACGCTCCACAGGCTTACAAACTAGAAAATGCCAAGTCAAAGGCCGGTATCAATATTTACAAGGCAATTGCTGATGCCACCGGCACCACTCAGTTTGTGTTTGACTGGGACGCCAATTTTACCATCGGTTTCTTGCTCGGACTGCCTTAATTTTTCACGCGCAACAAAGGGGACGGTTTTTCGAATCGTCCCCTTTTGCATGGTACCTTAACTCTTGATTAATACCAATCCCATTCTTTCTTGACTCATGACCCTCCAAGATCTTTACCATCAATTTGGAAATTATTCACTCTATCTGGCGGGTTACTTCGCGGCCGTACCGCTCATTGCCTGGATGTTAGGATACCTTGCCTACGGGAGTCAAAGAGTCACGACCTGGGCTTGGGTCTTTGCGGTACTCGTGTACCTGACCTGCGTTCCCGGAGTATTTGCCATCACCCTAAATGTGTATCTGTTCTTGTTTGAGAGGCAAAGTATCTGGCAGGTCAATCTAGTGATGCAATTTCTTCCTATCCTTTCGATGGTCCTTACCTTGGTACTTATCAAAAAGAAAATACCCTTCGAACGCATCCCCGGATTCGATCAGATTGCTGGCTTTCTTATCCTCATTACCTGCTTGATGGGAATCATGTGGGTACTTGACCGCCTTCGCCTCATTGCCTTTACTTACGTTCCTTTTTCTTATCTCGTCTTGGGCTTTATTGCGCTACTTTTGTTAATTCGGTATGCATGGAGTAAATTGTTCTAGAAAGCCATGCAATCATAAACCACTTACAAAATAAAGGTGCGTTCACTAAATGCTACTACGTTGTTTCATCATAAGTCTATCACTGTTCCTGGGAGGTTGTAAGCAAGAAAACCCACTCGTCAATACCTGGAAAATATCCCGCATTTCCTACTCGCCCAGTGGGTTAGCTACTCCGGAATCACTAGAAAATAGTCGAAAAATCGAGGCCCAAAGTCAGGTGCTGGCTAATTCAACGTTTTCACTCTATAATGGTGACCACTGTGCTTTCTTCTCCACCCGTACCCCATTTCGGCAGGGTACCTGGGGCATGGATGACAATACATTAAGTCTTCAATTAAAAATCAATACGCTCCCCTACTATTTTGAAGTAGTTGATTTAGATGATCAGACACTTATTCTGACCCTATTGGATGATAACCTGACGGACGGAGAAATCACACTCTTGTGCCAGAAAAGTAATCAGTACCAGTACAAGGACCTTGACCTATTAGCGCCCAAACAGAACCTATGGCGAGTAAAGCCGACAAAAAAAGAAACCAAGGAACAGATCAAAGCACGAACCATGAAGCACCTCGACTACCTGATCCAGTACTTTTCTTGTGTTGAAGAAAACAAGCAAAATTATTTCGAAACCGGAATCATCAGTTCCCCCTTTGTTTTTTACTCACACGGTTTGGGGCTCAGTAAAAAAACTGCCTTCAGCAGGCGTTGGCAGGAAGGTTTTTACGACGAAACCGACGCTCTGGTAGGATACGAATACCTCAAATTAGCGATTCGAACGGTGAAGAAATTCCCGAGGGCAGAAACCTTGACGAAGGAGTACTTATTGGCTTTCAAACAAATGAGAACTTATTTTGATCAATAAATACTACACACAACTACAAGTCACGGAGGAGCAAAAGGCCTGCGCTCGACAGCTTGTAGAGCACTCATTGGCCCATCACCGGGTAGCCAATATTTGGGACAAATCTTCCGACCGAAAAGGCCTGACGAGAATGCTACGCTTTACCGAGAGCTTGGGAGAAGTAATTTTTGCCGACGTTTACCAGCTACCAAGGCCGCAGCGATCGTTTGGCGCCACCGATGGTCAGGACTGGGGCCAGGATTTTGTGCTCCGGACCGCTGAAAACTTCTTTTCACTTGATATCAAATCAATGAAGCGGCAAAGTGGCACACTCGGGGAAGATTACGTATTAAACATCCCTTCGTCCCAACTTCACAAACCAAATTCCCGAACAACTCATTACTTTTGCCTGTCGCTCCATCAATCCGAGTCAGAGGGAACCATCGCCTCCTTACTCGGATTCGTGGACAAATCAGCGGTAGAAGAGGGCCGTTTGGGAACGTTGTATCCGGCTGGCACGAAACGAACCAGGGCTAATAAGTCGGAGTTCATGTTTCAGGAGAATACCTACGAAATACATTTTGGCGATATCAGTTCACCGACCATTACTGAGTTTATGAAACATATGAAGGGATTCAAGGTATGCAAACTACACCCGCCTGCTCTTAAGAAGAAATAGTAACAAAAAACTCATTACCCTCCGTATCGGATTTTAGAAGTAATTATGGCATCGCTGACTCGAATATATGACCGAAAAAAACTCCTTGGACAAGTATACACCCCCGCGCACATTGTTGATAAAATACTGGATGAAGTAGGGATGACTTCGGATCACTTTTTAGGCAAAAAAGTACTTGATCCTGCCTGCGGTGATGGTCGGTTTTTGGTTTCGGTGGTTCAAAGAATTATCGAGATCTCACCTACTGACTCTCTAAAAAAGAATTTGGAGGTGGTTTATGGATGGGATATTGACGCCGAAGCTTTGGAGTTATGCCGCGCCGCCCTCGATAAGGAAATAGCCTCGGTTGGCATTTCGGTCGATTGGAAACTATTCCACCGAGATGCCTTACTCCAATGGCAGACGCGCCCCGGCAACTTTGACTACATTATCGGTAATCCACCCTATATAAGAATTCAGAACCTGCCGAAGAATCAACGAGTTTACCTTCAGGAACACTACACTTTTTGCAAATCAGGCTCGACAGATACCTACGTGGCTTTTTTTGAACTAGCCAACCACCTACTGAATACCACGGGGGTTTGTGGGTACATTACCCCAAATTCTTACTTCTTTTCTGAAACCGCCCGCCCTTTACGCCAGTTTTTTCAGGTGAACCGAAACCTACTCCTCATAACCAACTTTGGTTCGTTTCGAGTATTTGAAAATACAGGCACTTACGCCGCGATCACCGTTTTTAACAAAAAACAACAAGCTGATTTTCGGTACGAGCTAAGCAATGCCTCCTATGAGTACAAGGGCAGAGTCATTGATTTTCAGGAACTAGCTAATTTTGACCTTTGGCAGCTCTCTATTTCCCCTCCTTCCATCACAACCAATCGATCTGTTCGGTTAGGTGATATTTGTAAAATCTCCGTGGGAATTACCACCCTCAGCGACAAAGTATTTTTGTTCACCATCCTTGATACCCTTTCAGTTACCCACGTGAGGGCTGTCTCTAAGCTTGGAGTGGTGGCTATTCTTGAAAAATCCATATTAAAACCGGTAATAAAAGCTTCCAGAATAAAACCCGGGCAGGAATCAACAACGGAATATATCCTGTTTCCTTACCGGAAAAATTCGGAAGGAAAGAATACCATCCTCCCCGAAGAAATACTACGAGCCGACTATCCTTGTACCTACCAATACCTGATATCGCAAAAGTCAAAGCTCGACAAAAGAGATAATGGAAAAAAGAACCCGGTAAGTTGGTACGCGTTCGGGAGAGCACAGAGTCTAGATTCGGGATTTGGGAGAAAAATTGTTTTTTCTCCCATGAACAAGACTCCTACCTTCGTACTAGCCAAAAACCCCGAAGCGACGGTGTATTCCGGTTATTTCATAAAGTATGCAGGAAACCTTGAAAAACTTCTTCCTCTTCTCAATTCCGAGGACATGGCCAGCTACATACAAATTGCCGGACGCGATTTTCGGGGAGGATGGAAAGGGTACAGTAAGAAAATAGTAGAAAATTTCTTAATCGATACCGCTTTGTTGAACAGCTAGGATCGCCGTTGCCAGCCTGCCTGTTATTTTTTGTGCGCAAATCAACTTTAACCAATCTTTACGACCTTTGTAAGGTATGTATTATTCGAAATCGTAACATTGAATGAAAAAAGTACTATTTATTGATCGGGACGGAACGATCATCGTAGAGCCGCCAACAGATTTCCAGGTTGACTCCCTAGAAAAGCTAGAATTCTTACCCAAAGCCATCTCCAACCTCCGCCGGATAGCCGAGGAAACAGATTTTGAATTGGTGATGGTAACCAATCAGGATGGACTTGGTACCAACTCTTTTCCCGAAGACACCTTCTGGCCAGCTCAGAACAAAATGCTAAAAATACTGGAAGGAGAAAATATCCACTTCACGGCTATCCATGTAGACCGTACTTTCCCGCACGAACAAGCCCCTACCCGCAAGCCCGGAACAGCCCTCTTGAATCAATATTTTGACGGATCTTATGATCTAGCCAATAGCTACGTTCTCGGCGATCGCATTACTGACGCCCAATTAGCGGTTAATTTAGGCTGTAAGGCTATCTACATAGCAGAGGCATTACCCACAGAAGGTATCAGTAAAGAAGTTGATGAAGCTATTTTGTTGGTTTCGTCTGACTGGGACGCCATATACGAACACATTAAACTTCCTTCCCGGACTGCCACCATTCAGCGCAATACCAAAGAGACTGAAATAAGGATCGAACTCAACCTGGATGGTAGTGGACGCTCGGCAATTCATACCGGTTTAGGTTTTTTTGACCACATGCTCGATCAGTTGGCCCGGCACTCCGGGGCAGACTTAAAAATTGAGGTAAAAGGCGACTTACATATCGACGAGCACCACACCATTGAAGACACTGCTTTGGCCCTTGGCGAGGCCTACCGGCAAGCACTTGGTGATAAGCGAGGTATTAGCCGGTATGGTTTTTTACTACCCATGGACGAAGCTCTGGCCCAGGTAGCCATCGATTTCTCCGGCCGCCCTTGGATGGTTTGGGATGCGGAGTTTAAACGGGAGAAAATCGGAGAAATGCCCACGGAAATGTTTCACCACTTCTTCAAGTCTTTCTCTGACACCTCTCTTTCTAATCTAAACATAAAAATCGAGGGTCAAAACGAGCATCACAAGATTGAAGCAATCTTCAAGGCGTTTGCAAAAGCAATCAAGATGGCCGTCAAACGAGATTTGAAAGCACTCGATATACTGCCTTCTACCAAGGGAGTTTTATAATAAATTCACGTAAAGGTTCGTCCTTAACGTAATCTGTTTGTATTTTTGTGAAAACAGAATTATTTCAATTAAAGCGATAGAGTTATGTTCATGACAATTGTTGCTCTTGTATTTTATGCTGTACTTCTAGGTTCAGCGTTTATGGTTGGCCGTTGGCTGGAAAAGCACGAGAAAAGTTACAAGAGATAAGAATATGATCCGGGGAAAATAACACAAGGTTACTTTCCCCGGTTTTCCGTACTTACAGTAACTACTATTAATGAAAAATCTATTCTTTATCATATTACTCGGTATTTGTATGGCCAGTGCCTTCGCTGGCGGAAGCAAATATCTTTATGATATAGATACTGAACTAGTCGAGAATTGTGAAACCTCCGATAGTAACGAAACCAACCCCAATCCGATAGTTTCGTTATTCAACAATTCCCTTGCCGACAACGGCCCATCATTTGCGTATACGCTACCTAGTGCCGCTTTTGACCATCTACCTTTACCGGGCAGTACCTTCAACCTTGACTGCTTTACACCTCCACCAGATTTCGCTATTTTTTCGTAACTTATTAATAATCTGACATTTAGGAAAATAAATGTTTTTGTAACTTTTTCCATGCACAGGTTCAATCCACAAACTGGATTAAAATAATAATCATACGCCTTTTCTAATATCTACCTTTCTTTCAACCCAGGCCACTATATCCTTGTTTTGAAAGAAAATATAGTACGTTAACCTACCAATTTAAACTTGAAAGTACAATGCCACAGACCTATCAAAACCTATTCGATAACAATAAAAAATGGGTAGATCAGATGAATGAATCTGAGCCCGGCTTTTTTGATAGACTTTCAAAAGGCCAGCAACCCCAGTTTCTTTGGATTGGCTGTTCGGACAGCCGCGTACCCGCCAACGAAATAACGGGCACATTACCCGGCGAAGTGTTTGTACACCGCAATATTGCCAACATGGTAATCCATACCGATATGAGTATGCTTAGCGTACTCGACTACGCGGTAAATGTACTCGAAGTGAAGCATATCATTGTCTGTGGCCACTATGGCTGTGGGGGTGTAAATGCGGCCATGGGTAATAAGTCAGTGGGTCTTATTGACAATTGGCTGCGCCACATAAAAGACGTTTACCGATTATACAGAGACGAGTTGAACGCTATTCTGGATATAAAAGAACGTAGCAACCGCCTGGTAGAATTGAACGTTCAAGAACAGGTCATGGACCTGGCTAAAACCTCGATTATTCAGAATGCCTGGTCACAGGGTAAATCTCTCCAATTACACGGCGTTGTGTACGACCTGAGTAACGGGCTACTCGTTGATCTAAAATTGCTGACAAGTAACTCCGACAATATCGAAGGTCCTTATTTATTCGAATTACCCCAGGTTGTTTAATCAACGTCGATCGAAATAAATTTCTGAACAAATAACTCGAAAATGGCCATTAACAAAAATAATCTATTTGCAAACTTAAAGTATGATCTCCCCGCAGGCCTGGTCGTTTATCTGGTGGCGTTACCTCTTTGTTTAGGAGTAGCACTAGCCTCTACCGGCCGAACTGATCTACTTTTTTCGGGAATTATAGCCGGAGTAGTGGGAGGCATACTAGTTGGAGTATTGAGCGGTTCCTCCCTTGGAGTTTCAGGCCCAGCCGCCGGATTAGTCGTTATTGTCCTGGACGCCCTTGATACGTTAGGAAGTTTTGAGGCCTTTTTGCTAGCGGTGGTAATAGCGGGTGTAATACAAGTAATTGCTGGATTTCTAAAAGCAGGTATTATCGGATATTATTTCCCCTCCTCCGTCATTAAAGGTATGCTAGCGGCAATTGGTATCACGCTGGTTCTGAAAGAGATACCCCATATATTTGGGTACGATAAAGATTTTATTGGTGACGATGCCTTTATCCAAAAAGACGGTCATAATACATTCAGTGAGCTCTACTATTCCGTTCGGTATAGTCAAATCGGTGCCATCATCATCTCCTTGATATCCATTGGACTCTTGCTGCTTTTCGACCGGCCTTTCATGAAGAGAATTCAGCTTTTCCGTTTTTTGCCGGGAGCCCTCTTTGTGGTTTTGCTCGGCATTGTGATTAATCAGCTATTTATAGGTTTCAAACCTGATTGGGCGATGTCAGGAGAGCACCTGGTACAGCTGCCAGTAGCATCTACTCCGGCGGAGTTTATCGGATTTCTAAAATTCCCGGATTTTTCGTTTATCACCAACCCAAATGTCTACACCATAGCGCTTACACTTGCCATTGTGGCCAGTTTGGAAACGCTATTATCCGTGGAGGCCACCGATAAGCTTGACCCGTTGAAGCGTAATACGCCCACTAATCGCGAGTTGAAAGCACAAGGGGTAGGTAATATCGTTTCAGGTTTACTCGGAGGACTTCCGGTTACTCAGGTAATCGTAAGAAGCTCGGCCAATATTGCCTCCGGTGGTAAGTCTAAAATGGCAACCATTTTTCACGGTTCCATTTTATTGCTATCCGCCGTTATTATTCCTTTCTACCTCAACTTGATACCACTTGCTTCCTTGGCTGCTATCCTGTTACTCGTGGGATATAAGCTTTCCAAGGTATCGTTGTACCGAGGGATGTATAAGCTGGGCTGGAACCAATTTACCCCGTTTATAGTCACGGTTGTTGCCATCTTGGTTACTGATTTACTGAAAGGTATTGCTATTGGTATGGTATTCGCGGTCTATTTTATTCTTCGTAAAAACTATCAGAATTCTTACTACTACAACAAAGAAAATGGTGAAGTAGATGCGGATGATGTGGTTACCTTGCATTTGTCGGAAGAAGTTTCATTTCTCAACAAAGGAAGTATTGGGAACTCACTCGATAAAATCCCAAATAATTCAACGGTAATCATTGATGGATCAAAGTCCGTATTTATTGATTATGACGTGTTAGAAATAATCCAGGATTTCAAAAACCACACGGCACCTTCCCGGAATATTACCGTGAAAACAGTAAGTATACCAGGAGTAGAAGCGGTTGGAGAACACTAAGAAAATTATGCTTACAGTAACGAAAGCGAAGGATTAGTTTCCTTCGCTTTCGTTACTGTATACCGTGATGACAACAATTGAATCGGTGAATCTACATATTCCGCCGATATTGTCCACCAGCCTTATACAACCTGGAAGAGAGCTGCCCCAACGTACAGACCTTAGTAGCTTCCATCAACGCTTCAAAGATATTTTCGTTGATCAACGCCTTCTCAAATAATTCGTCGAGCGCTTCTTTTGCTTCTGGCTGATTTTTCTCTTGAAATGCCGCTTTGGACTTTACCGCATACTGCTTTTCAACATCATTCGCCCGAATTACTTCCTTGGGTAAAGCCGTGGGAGATCCGTCCGGATCGAGGAATGTATTAACGCCAATAATGGGCAATTCTCCCGTATGCTTTTTCATTTCGTACTCCATCGATTCATCCTGAATCTTACCGCGTTGGTACATCCGTTCCATGGCGCCTAACACTCCGCCCCGTTCGTTGATGCTCATAAACTCACGATACACAGCCTCCTCCACCAAATCGGTCAATTCTTCTACGATGAAGGAGCCTTGCAACGGATTTTCGTTTTTGGTAAGTCCAAACTCCTTATTGATGATCAGCTGAATGGCAACCGCCCGACGAACGCTCTCTTCGGTTGGCGTTGTAATCGCTTCATCGTAAGCATTAGTGTGCAAAGAGTTACAATTATCATAAACTGCCAACAAGGCTTGCAGCGTTGTCCGGATATCATTAAAGGCGATTTCCTGAGCGTGCAAACTCCGTCCGGACGTCTGAATGTGGTATTTCAGTTTTTGGCTTCTTTCATTACCCTTGTACTTAAACTTCATCGCTTTTGACCAGATTCGACGAGCCACTCGTCCAAGTACCGTATACTCAGGGTCCATACCATTGGAGAAGAAAAAAGACAGATTGGGGGCAAAGTCATCAATCTTCATGCCCCTTGACAGGTAGTACTCCACAAAGGTAAAACCATTCGAGAGGGTAAAGGCCAACTGGGATATGGGGTTCGCCCCCGCTTCGGCAATGTGATAGCCCGAAATGGAAACAGAGTAAAAATTCCGGACTTGATTTCGGACAAAGTACTCCTGAATGTCCCCCATCATCCGGAGGGCGAATTCTGTGGAAAATATACAGGTATTCTGCGCCTGATCCTCTTTCAATATATCTGCCTGAACCGTACCTCGTACAGCATGTAAGGTATCAGCCTTAATCTTAGCGTACACCTCCGCCGAAAGTAGCTGATCGCCCGTAGTACCTAGTAGTAACAAGCCTAAGCCATCACTACCTTCCGGTAAATTTTTAAGGTATTCTTCTGAGAGGGTGCTATCAAAAGGTTTCAACCAACCTTCGGCAATACCTTTCTCAACTCCACCCTGTTTTTGAATGTATAGTTCGCATTGTTGATCGATCGCTGCGTTCAGAAAAAAACCAAGCATCATAGGGGCAGGCCCGTTGATCGTCATGGATACGGACGTAGAAGGCGAGCAAAGGTTAAAGCCAGAGTACAAGATTTTCGCATCATCCAGTTTACAGACATTTACCCCCGAATTACCCACCTTCCCATAAATATCTGGCCGGTAATCGGGATCTTCTCCGTAAAGGGTTACTGAATCGAAAGCCGTGGACAAGCGCTTGGCCTCCATACCTTGAGATAGGTAATGAAAACGACGGTTGGTTCTTGCTGGCCCACCTTCACCGGCAAACATGCGGGTTGGGTCCTCCCCTTCTCGTTTCAACGGAAATACCCCAGCCGTGTAAGGAAAATCACCCGGTACATTTTCCTTTAATAACCACCGTAAAATATCACCCCAATCGCTATACTGGGGTAATGACACCTTGGGAATTTTGAGCTTGGATAAAGTTTCGACGTACAACTCCTGTTCAAAAACCTTGTCGCGAACTTTGTATTGGTATACTGGCTGCGTGTAGATCCGCTTTAATTCAGGCCAATGATCCAGTTTTTTCTTGCACTCGTAGTCTAGTTGGGAATTGAGTTCCTCATAAATTGGGCGTACTACTTCATCGACTGTTTTTTGATTCTTTCCCTTCTGGTTTTCCAGAATTTCCAAGGTACCATGTAGTTGGTAGAGCTTGGTGGCTAACTTGGTTTGTTCTCCCACAAACTCTTCGTACAAACGGGCCTGATCGACAATCTCAGCAAGATACCGGCTCCTATCCGCCGGAATAATCGTGACCGGTTCCTTCGGTGTTAATAGCTCTTCTTTCGAAGTAGTAACGGATGGTTTAGTGGACTTCTGTTTGAGCAGACTAATTAAATACTCGTAAACGGTATCCATTCCCTGATCGTTGAATTGGGAGGCAATGGTTCCAAAAACAGGTAGATCTTCGTCCGCGATATTCCACTCGTTATGGTTTCTACGGTATTGTTTTCGGACGTCTCTTAATGCATCGAGTGAGCCCCTTTTTTCAAACTTATTCACCGTAATTACATCCGCGAAATCGAGCATATCAATTTTTTCTAATTGGGTAGCAGCACCGTATTCGGCGGTCATTACGTACAGGCAAACATCAGCAAATTCGGTAATTTCGGTATCTGATTGTCCTATTCCGGATGATTCAAGAATAATGAGATCGTATCCTGACAATTTACAAAGCGCAATAGCTTCCTTGACATGCTTACTCAAACTCCTATTACCTCCCCGAGTGGCCAAAGAGCGCATAAAAACCCGTCCATCCTGGAACTCCGGGTTCAATGAATTCATTCGTATCCGGTCGCCCAGTAACGCCCCACCTGACTTCCGCTTTGTTGGGTCAACTGATAAAACGGCAACCGTTGAAGCATCACTTGCCATAAGGTACCTCCTAATCAGCTCGTCTACCACGGATGATTTCCCAGCTCCCCCGGTGCCGGTAATTCCCAACACCGGAGTTTTTAAACTAGAATCCAACTCTGATGATTTTAGTGAGACTACCTTAGCCAGTTTTTGGGGGCTATTTTCGGCAAGGGTAATGAGTCGAGCTAGTGAGCCCGCAGTATTTTTCCCTTCCTCCTGAAAAGGCGGGGTTGGTTCTTGCCAATCCAATTCAAAATCACATTGGGACAGTAGTTCATCAATCATTCCTTGCAGACCCATGGTGCGGCCATCGTCCGGGGAATAAATTCTGGTAATACCGTATTGGTGAAGCTCTTGTATTTCTTCCGGCAGGATGGTACCACCGCCACCGCCAAAAACTTTGATATGCCCGGCATTTTTTTCTTTCAAAAGGTCGTATACGTACTTGAAAAATTCCAGATGTCCTCCCTGATAACTGGTAATGGCAATTCCCTGAACGTCTTCCTGGATTGCGGTTTCGACAATTTCGAGGGCGGATCGGTTGTGTCCCAAATGTATTACCTCAGCTCCGGACGATTGCATGATACGGCGCATAATATTGATGGCAGCGTCATGCCCATCAAAAAGGCTCCCCGCAGTTACTAAACGTATATGGTTTATAGGTTGGTAAATGATTGTATTTTCCTGACTCATGTTTATTGATATTTATGATATTGTATTTAATTAAGTGGAATAGCGATTGCGAAACAGCAAAAACTTTATTTATTCACCTGATGTCTTACAAAAATACAATTATAGAATTAAAAACGAAGAGAAGAAGGTAATAGGAGAGACACTTGTGTGGAAGTGCTACATTTGCTCCACATTAACTTTAGACAGTGAATCGATAGACTTGCCGAGACTGGTCATTAAAGTGTGTCTACTACCTTAGTAATATGAAGGAATCAAAGCAAACACTCGAAGAGTTATTTAGTGACCCTGAACTGGGCGGACGTTCTGAAAGAATTACTTTACAACAAACAGGGCTTATTAGGGAAAGGGAGTCCCTTTAGTGAACTTCTTTAGAGTATGGTAGATACCATGTTAAACGCGGAGATCGACACCTATTTAAAGGAAGAACAGACCTCCGGATCAAAGAACAAGCGAAATAGTAAAACACGGAAAAGGGTAATCAGCGATTTGGGTATGCTCCATGTATCGACCCCTCGTGACCGTAATGGTGATTTTGAGCCTTAGCTAATTGGCAAACGAGAACATGAGCTAAGCAGCGGTTTGAACGGACAAATACTGGTCTTGTATGCCCAAGGGAACTCGGTGGAAGATGTTCGTAGGATGGTAGAGCAGATTTATGGCGTCAGCATCTCGGCTGTTCGTATTTCTCAGATTACCGATAAAGTATTACCCCACCTACCGGAATGGCGGAACAGGGAGCTTCAGAGCTTCTATCCCATCGTTTATCTGGATGCGATACGTCCGTTTAAAGTTAGGCAAGAGGGCAAATACTCGACCAGTGCTTTTTACACAGTTTACTCCGTGGATTGGGAGGGAAATCGTGAAATCTTAGGTCTTTACATCCATTCAGGCGGAGAAGGGGCAAAAAACTGGGGTATGGTCCTGGAAGACCTAAAATCCAGAGGGATAGAGGACATCCTGGTTGTCTGTACATACAACCTCAAAGGGTTTTCAGAACCAATACAAGAGGTATTCCTTTATTAAGTGGTTCAAAAATGTATCGTTCATCAGGTAAAGAATTAACTGAAATATGTGGATGATAAAGACCGCAAGCCCGTCGTCAAAGCATTGCGTGCCATTTATATCTCCAAGACACAAGAGCAGGCCAGGTCGTCGCTGCAAGTCTTTGAGGTTGAATGGGGTCAAAAGTATGGGTATATAGTCAAACAGTGGGAGCAGAACTGGGGCGAATTAATGGCCTTCCTAGACTTTCCATTAGAAATCAGGAAAATAATTTACACCACCAACGCCGGTCGAATCTCTTCATCAAATTATGAGAAAACTCATTAAAAGTAAGGCCGCTTGGGTATCAGAAACAGCCCTATTAAAACAGCTATACTTATCCATTAAACAGAGCGAAAAATCGTGGAAAAGTAAAGGCCCACGGGTGGGTAAATATTCAAAGGCAGATCATAGAATTATACCTCGAAAGGATACCCACAAACAATTAAACCACAAGCCGCTGGGTTCGTCGGCCTACGGCCTCCTGTCCCAGCGGCTTGTAAAATAAGTTAGTAACAATAGACACCGTTAAATGAATTATCCCGACTTGCCTGCTTTAACAAAAATAGCCCTGAATTCGTATTCGATCAATTATAAATCTGAGAAAAAGGTTCTTTTATAATTCAGATAATTATATCCATACTATTTTACAATTCAGGACTTTATGCCTATATTACTCCTAATAAAGAACGACAGTCAAGTTGAGTCGATAGTTCAAAAATAATGCTAGTTTGGAGTCAAAAATAATGACAACTATTTGTTTTTCAATCTCTTTAACACACGAAAGTTTTGAGAGAATTTATCCATGTAACTTATCTACTATAAATGATTTAATTCGAAAGTCATTAAATAAATAATCACTGTAAAGTAATCATGATTGTCATATTTGGGCTGTAACTCAATTTATCTAACCCTAAGTTTTAACGCAGAATTAATTTGTACTATTAATTTGGCTGTGTAATATAGATAATATCCTCTATATCATATACTTAAAAAGTATAAAAACTACAAACTAATAGCTGTTAGCTATTTAATGAAAAGACTTGGTACCTTTAAGGTAGAGTCAAATTAACTGAATAACTATCCAAAAAACTAGGATATAACCGAGAAGTTTATTTTTGGCACAGTCTTTGATAAACGTACCAAAGTAATATTAATTCACTTGGTGAATCAATAAGCAACAGCTATCAATACTCAACAATCCCGTACTTAAACTCGAACCCATATGACACACTTTTCCAAAAAACCAATTGATCAAAGTAAAATAGGGAACCATCCTAAGATAAAACTACTTAAAAAGAACGCCCGTCAGAGAAGCCCAATTATTAATCTGGAATCTCAAACATCCTTTCAGGACCTGGATAAAATCATGGGTAGCGTTGTTGACAATATTCTCTTAAATGAGAATCATGCCCTGCGCCACTTACGTGGAAAGTACGAAAGGTTTACACTCAATAAGGGAAGAAATTTGATCCATAAAGATATTCTGGTCATCCAGCCCAACGGCAAGATAGTATTGAGGACCACAAAAAGTATCTTTCATGGCGAAGCTCGGTATATTCTTAATGCTTTACTCCAAATCAATATAGAAAACCAAAACAACGAATTACCCATTGCGCTGACCATGCTGGCATATGTGGGCCGATATGAGATTCAGGATATTAAGTGTCTTCATACCCTAACCATGACGTCGGCAGCTGATCACAGTCCGGTCTCTAATTACGAGATTCTTGTGCCAGTAGTTGACAATAACGCGGTTACGGTACCCCTAAATGTTGAAGTAGACAGTTTGGATTTTGTCAAATTAAAGCACCGCTATCCAGAGCTGTACCCTTGTTTACTTCGCCGTTTGAACTCTACTCCTTCCAAAGTAGATTGGTAATACAGTTATGTCTATATAAACCTGACATACCTAAATGATCACCTCAGCCTCTGAATCAGCATTTCATTGAAGGACCTCTCAGCTTTGTAGAGTTCTACAAGCTGATTAGCGGTAATTACACCTAGAAATTTAGACTGATACTCTTTTTCGAGTTCAAGCTCTTTTTGTTTCAGATCCTGAACTTCTTTTAAATTACTCATCACCTGATCATCGGTACGCGCCCCCTCTTTTCCACTAATTAATTGGCGCATAGAGCGGTGAAAATCTCTTCTTTGTTTGGAGAATTCATTGTAGATGGGCCAAAAGTCCTTGGACTGATCCGGGGTCAGATCTAACCGATTGGTAATGATCGCAATTTTGGCATCCTGTATCTTCCTGATTTCTTCCTCATTTTTCCTTTGTCCGTAGGTTTCATCCAGGGAAAAAGCAAAAAAAGCGATCATCAACATCGGCACTAGTGATATTTTCTTGATAGTGGTATTCATATCTTTTTGTTGGTAATACTAATCAACAGTATTTGTTTAAATATTTTCTTCGATAAGGAAGCTATCGTCCAATTGTAATAAAAGCAAATCTTTGTCTACACCATCGAGATAATTAATTATCGTGGAATCAGTGTCAAAAGCATTTTGCACCGCATTATTTTCGCTCAAATCATAATAGCTCAGGTTCTCATCAGCCAGGTACTCCAAGATAGCCGCATCGCTCACTTCGCTCAGAGGAGGCTGACCCAGGGGCCCTTGCCTTGTGGGGAATGAGATCCAGGCCAGGACAACGATAAGACTCACAGCCGCGACCAAGGATACCGACCGCTGCCACGACCAACTTATCAATTGATTTCGTTCCATCTTGGGTGGTATCCTAGATTGTATGATTGATGGAAGGTTTTCAAAGTACCCATTGGGAACCTCAAAAGGCACCTTCTTTTCGATTTCATCCAGTCGTATGCGCTTCTTATCCATTCGTGTATTTTGTTTCTTTTGACAATTCTCAGGTAGCAATAGTTTAATCATTGTCGTTCAGATAGGCTTCAATTTTTTTCGTGGCCCAATGATAGGAAGCTTTTAGCGCGCCTACCGAAGTGCCAGTAATCTCCGACATTTCCTCGTAAGGAAGATCTTCAAAGTATTTTAAATTGAATACTAACCGTTGCTTTTCCGGTAGGGTCAGTAGTGCCTTTTGTAATTTTAACTGAATCTCATCCCCACTCAGTAGCGGGTCACTTTCCAACTTTTCGGCTAGCTCCCCTTCCACATCATTAATGGGTAGAAAAAATCTTCTCCGCTTCTTTTTAAGAAAATTGATGGACTCGTTGTGGGCAATCCTGAACAGCCAGGTATAGAGTCGCGAGTCTCCCCGAAAATTATTAAGTGATCCCCACGCTTTTATAAATACTTCCTGGGTTATATCGTTTGCATCATCGTGATCAATTACGATCTTACGTACCATCCAATATACTTTCTGCTGGTAGGTACGGACCAGCTGATTGAAAGCATTTCTCTGGGTTTCAGGGTTGCGGTAAAGTACTAATAGCTCTTCGTCAGACATGCAATGGTTAATTCACAATTCTAAGATGCGTATAATAAGATGAAAGTTTAAAATAAAGCTCTGATTTATGCCAAATTTTCTTTTGAATACTACAGAAAGGTCGTTCTGTATAAGAACGACCTTTCTACAAATAACTATCAAAAAATCGGTAGTGTCTATAAAGGGTTGATCATGCAGCGACGGAGTCGCCATATGTTCCTGTTTTGAAATAGTGTTTGTTGATGTACATACCAATGACATTGTCATGAATTTGCTCGTTTTTAGAAAAACA
>Ga0209390_10001575_pt1 | contig 43421 bp, 18 predicted proteins | sample BON01_FD_187212 | JGI IMG/M metagenome (GOLD analysis project Ga0209390, IMG submission 187212) | Freshwater microbial communities from Lake Bonney liftoff mats and glacier meltwater in Antarctica - BON-01 (SPAdes) (version 2) | ecosystem: Environmental > Aquatic > Freshwater > Ice > Glacier...
ACCACAAATGCCCCCCCCCCCCTTCAGTACAACACCCCCCGCCTCGACGCCCGAAGACGAGACACCCTTTTTCGAATTGAAAACACACCACAAACGCCCTCCCCTCCCCCCCTCCAAGATCTTTTGCCTTTTTGTCTCTCTGCCGGTCTCGGTCTTTCCGCGCGCACGACGACAACACAAGAAAAGGACGGGAGGATGTAACACAAAAACCGAGAGTCTCACTGTTGTCTCCGCGCGGTCGCCGCCGGGCCCGCCGCCGTCGCTGCCGACGAGCGCGGGTCCCTCGAGCCGCCTCCGCCGCCGCCCGCCGACCTCCCCATCTGCGAGAAACTCGTCTCGCGCATGGGCTGCCGGTCGCGCGCGGCCGACATGAGCCACTCCGCCATGTAGTACTCTTGCGACGCCGAGATGTCGAGCATCGCGTCGATCACGCTGATGGAGGAGGTGGGGCCGGCGGCGGCGGCGGCGGCGGCAGCGGCCGCGGCGGCCGCGCCCAGGCCCCGTCTGGCGCCGCCGCTGCCGCCGCCGCCGGGCCTCGCCGCCGCCGCCTGCGCCGCCTCTGCCTCGGCCTCGGCCGCCGCCTTGGCCGCCGCTGCGGTTGCAAACTCGACCGTGGCCGCCAGCGCCGCGGGCGGCAGCACCAGCGCCGCGGGGCACCGCGCGATCAGGTCCCCGGCCACCGCCATGCCGCGCCGCGTCGCCGTGCTCAGCGCCTTGGCGCGCGTGATGGTCGCGTTTGGCGGCACGCTCGCGAGCGCCGGGTGCCGCAGCAGCACCTGCGCCGCCGCCGGCGCGCGCACGCCGAAAAGCGCCGCCAGGGACTCGATGCGCGCCTTGAGCGTGGTGGGCGCCATGTCGAGCAGCGCGGGCTGCGCCGCGGCCATGGCGGCCACCGCCGCGCGCGGCAGGCCCAGCTGCTCCGCCCACGAGTCGAGCGTGGCCGCGGCCGCCGCGCCGCCAGAGGCGTAGGCCAGCCGCACGGCGCCGCCCGGGTCGGCGCGGAGCATTGCCAGCAGGGCGGCGTCGTCGGCGCCGTTGTCGGCGCCGCCGCCGTCGTCCTTGTCGTCCTTGTCGTCCTGGCCGCTGCCGCCGCCGCCCGCTCCGCCGCCAGAGGGGGACGCAGACGCGGACGCGCGGAGGGCGCTCAGGGCGGCGCGCAGGGTGCCCGGGGAGATGGCGAGGAGGGCGGGCTGCGCGACCGACGCGCGAAAGGCGGCGACGCGCGGCGACGACGCGGCGGCCGCGGGAGTTCCAGCGGTTGCAGCGGCGGCGGCGGCCTTCTTGCCAGAGAGGCCGAGGGCGGCGGCGAGCTCGTCGAGGCGCGTGAGGAGGGCCTCGTTCGAGGCGGCGGCCTCGTACAGCAGCGACGGCTGCTCCACGAGCATGCGCAGGGCGCGCTCGCGCGGCGGCAGGCCGGGCGCGCTGGGCCGCAAGATGGGCTCCGGGGCGCCCCCGGGCCGGCCGGCTGCCGCCGCTTCCGCCGCCGCCGCCGCCGCCCGTGCCACCGCCCGCGCCGCCGCCGCCTCCGCCCCGTCCATCCCGCTCGCCGCCGCCTCCTCGACGAACATGTCCTCCACCGCGCCCGCCAGCGTGTCCAGCGCCCGCTCGATCACGGGCGCCTGCGCCGCCAGCAGCGCCGGCTGCCGCAGCAGCGCGTCCAGCACCGCCTCGGCGCTCACGCCGCCGAAAAACTCGCGCGCGGCGCGCTCGATGCCCTCGGCCAGGTCGACGGGGTCGGCGGCGGCCATGGGCAGCGCACGCGCGACCAGGCGCTCGATGTCGCGCTCGGACAGGCCCGTGGCGGCCGCGGCGGCGGGGAGGCTGAGGCGCAGCCACTCGGGCCGCAGCGCCAGCACCACGGGGCTGCGCGCCGCAAAGGCGGCGCCCTCGGCGGCGCCGGCAAAGCCGAGCCGCTCGGCGATCAGCGGCGGCGGGCAGCGCACGTGCCCGCGGGGCACGGCCGCCAGCAGCGGCTGGCGCGCGACCAGCCGCGCCGCGTCCGCAACCTTTAGGCCCAGCGCGTCCGCGACGCGCTGCGCGCGCTCGGCCGCGGCCCCGGGCGTCGTCACGTCGGCCGCAAACTGGGGCAGCGCCTTGAGGAAAGCGGCCGCCTCCTCGGCCGTGACGGCGCCCGAGCCCGCGGCAGACAGCTCGGCGGCGACCGAGGCGACGCGCGCGCCGACGGCGGCCGGGTCGCGCGGCCAGAGGGCCGGGCAGCGCGCGATCATGCGCGCGGCGGACGCCAGGGACAGGGCGCCCGCGGCGGGGCTGGCGGACGCGGCCGCCGCGATGGCCTCCAAGCGCAATCGCGCGCGCCGAGCGGCGCCCTCGGCGCCGAGCGCCGGCAGCGTGGCGGCCAGGGCGGCGACGGCGTCGCGCGGCAGGTCGCTGAAGGCCTCGGCAAACTCGCGCAGGCGCACGGCGGCCGTGGCCATGGAGTTGAGGTCGCCGTCGCCGTCATCTCCGTCGCCTTGGTCGCCTTGACTGCTGGGGGCGTCGCCTTGGTTGCTGCTGCTGCTGCTGCCGGGGGCGGGCGCTGCCCGCTGCCGCACCGCCTGCTCCTCCTCCTTGCTCTGCCCACGCTCGTCCTCCTCGCCGTCGCCCGCGCCCGGCAAGCGGATCGACGCCGGCGGCCGCGGCGGCGCCGGCTTGGGCGTCGGCTTGATGCGCTTGCCGTCGGCGTCGCGCGGGTCCAGGCTACCGGGCGGGACCCAGAGACCGCCGCCTGCACCACCACCGGCCCCACCGCCCCGTCCCGCGCGCGCCAGCACGGGAGCGCGATGGGGCGCTCTGACGGAAGCAAAGGCAGCAGCGGAGGCGCGCGACGCGCGCCGCCCCCCGAGGCGGCCCGCCGATCGAAGCATGGGCCAAGGGAAACGACGAGGCGCGTCTGGTACCCTGACGTGCTGATTCGGCGCGCGCGCGCGCACCACAGAGAGAGAGAGAGAGACGCAGGCGCGCAAGTGACCAAACTCAGGGTGAGTGGAGTGTGAACCTCACACTGTGAGGGTCCGTAGTTCGAAAGAATAGTGCGTCGTGTACAGGTGCGTATGCATGCAGGGGAGCGAGTGCGCGAATCTCAAATGGGCATGGGGGCGTTGCGGCAGGAAGAGTGTTGGGAGCGGGGTGAAAAGGAGAGAGCGCGGCGCGCCGGGTGCCCGCCGCCCGCCGCTGCCGGAAAAAGCGAGCCAGGGGTCGTGCGAGGAGAAAATCAAATCCCGGAATGAAATAGCCGGTCGTGGTGAGGGGTGCGCAAGTGCCAAGTGCGGGCGGAGCAAGTAGCGGTGCAAGCATGTCATGATGGGAAAAGGGGAGAGGGTGGGGGGAAGAGGGGGGGGGGGATCAATCCAAAAAAAACGATCGCAAGTACAAATTGCGGTCGGTCGGTCGGTCGGTCGGTCGGTCAAGGCGACATTCACACCTCGGTCAGCAGCGCGACGACGAGCACGTCCTCGCCTCCGCCCTCGCCGCCCGGCGCCAGCTCGGGGCAGAGCGCCAGCTGCGCCCGCCCGCCGTCGAGCGGCACGAGCAGCGCCTGCTCCGCGCGCGCGAGCGCCTCGGCGCGCAGGCGCCAAGTCGGCGGCCCGCCCGCGCCGGCCCCGCCCGACGCGGCCGGCGCCCCGCCCGCCGCCGCCGCCGCCGCCGCCGCCGTCGCCGGCCCCGCCGCGCGCAGCACCTGCGGAGCCATGCGCGCGAGGTCGAAGCGCAGGCGCGCGCGGTCGGCGAGGCCGTCGCACAGGAGCACGGTGCCCAGGCGGGCGGCCAGGTCGGCCGGCAGGGGCCCCTCGACGGAGAAGAGGTCCTCGTCGACGAGATGGGGGGAGGGAACCGGGGCCGCCGCGCGAGCGGGCGGCGGGCGGGCGGCGAGGCCGCCTGGGCTGCTGTCGCGGGCGGCCTCGGCGGCGACAGAGCCCTCCTCCTCCTCCTCCGCCTCCCTGGCCTCCACGGGCGCCGGGTGGCGCGCCACTACGCGCGCGCGCCACATGGCGGGCGGCTGCTGCGCCTGCGCCTGGGGGGCAGCAGCGCCGGCGCCGGCCGCCGCCGCCGCGCCGCCGCCGCCGCCGCCGCCCTCGCCGGCCGCGGCGGAGGCGGCGGCGGCCGTGGCGGCGGCGGCGACAAACGCGGCAAACGCGGCCTCGCCGCCGCCGCCGCCAGCGCCCCCCTCCGGGTCCGCGTCCTGGTCTGCGCCGAGCCCCCTGCCGCCGACGTCGTCGTCGCCCGTGTCGCCGCCCGTGCCGCCGTCGTCGGACGACTCGCTCGGGCTCGACGATCCGGACGACGGCTGAGACCCGGACTCGCCGCCGCCCCCGCCGCCGGCCGCTGCCGCCGCCTCTGCCCTCGCGCGCCGCCGCTCGAGGCGCCGCACGGCGCGCGCGGCGGCGAGGCGCTGGGCCTCGGCGGCCATGGCCGCGACGGCCTCCGCGGTCGCGCGGGCCGCGGCCTTGACCCGCTTGGCGACGCGGGCGCCCTTCTTCTTGTCGCGGCCGCGGTCGCCGCCGCCGCCGCCGCCGCCGTCGTCGGCCGGCTCCCGCTCGTCGTCGCCGTCGTCCTCCTCCTCCTCTTCGCCTGTGGGCACCGGCAAGGCCGCCTCGTTCAGCCGCTTCACGAGCGCCGCGACGGTCGGGTCCGGGTGCGCCGGCCCCTCGCCCGAGATCAGCGCCGCCGCCGCCGCCAGCAGCTGCGCGCGCAGCGTGCGCGGGCGCCGCGCCGCCGCCGGCAATGCCGCCGCCGCCGCCGCACCCCCCGACAGCGCCGCGCCCCAGACCGCCGTCAGGCGCGCGATGGCGTCGTCGGGCGTGCCGTGCGGCACCGAGATGGCCAGGCGCGCGACAGGCGGGGCCGGGAGCAGCTCCACGAAGGGGCCGCGGCGGCGCTTGAGCGGCGGCGTCGCGGGCAGGCGGGGCGGCGGCGGCAGCGGCGGGTTGCTCGGGCCGGCGGCGTCGGGGTCGGGGTCGGCGGCGGCGGCGGCCTGCTGCTCCTGCTGCCGCCGCTCCTGCGCCTCCTCCTCCTCGTCGCCGTCGTCCGGCGAGGGCGGGGCCGCCGCGGTGATGGTCGCCTCCATCGGGCCGTGCACCGCCACGATGGCCGGGCCCACGGCGGCCAGAGCCTCGAGCGTCGCCTCGACCGCGTCGCCGGCGGGCTCGGGCAGCAGGCCGGGGATGTGCACGCCGGCAATGGTGGTCCGTTTGTCGGGCGGCGGCGGCGGCGGCGGCGGCGTCGGCGCTCGGCGGCTGCGGCGGCGGCGGCGCCCGGCGGCGTCGGCGGCGGCGGCGGCGCCGGCGTCAGTGCCGGCGGGGGCTTTTTGCCGCATGGGGTGCTTGCCCTTGCCGCCGGGCGACGCCGCGGGCTGCTTGCCCTTGCCCTTGTCTCCTCCGTCGTCCTCGTCGTCGTCGGCTTGCTGCTCCTGCCCGCCGCCGCCGCCGCCGCCGCCCGAGGCGTCGTCCTCGTCCTCGTCCTCGTCCTCCTCGGCACCGCTGCTGGCAGAGGAGGAGGGGCCCGCGCACAGGCTGCGCTCGACGCCGACCGGGTCGTGCAGGACCTCGAGCGCCGCGCCGAGCGCCGCGAGCGCGTGCTCGGCGCGCTCCTGGCGCGCTTGCGCGGCCGAGGCCTCGGCGGCAGCCAGCGCCGCCGAGGCGGCGGCGCCGGCACCGTCGTCGTCGCCCTCCTCCTCGTCGCCCTCGTCGTCCTCCGGGCCGCCGCCGCCGCCGCCGCCGCCCACGGCCGCCGCCACCAGCGCCCCGTGGTAGCCGCCCCTGCCAGCCGCGCCCCTGCCGGCGGCGATCGCGCGGCCGCGGCCGCGGGCCCCCCGGCCCCGGCCACGGCCGCGGCCCCGGCCGCGGCCCCGTCCCGGGCCGGGCGGGACCGGCGGCAGGGCCGTCACCGCTGCCGCCGCCTCTGCGGCGAGGTGGGCGGCGGCGGCGGCCGCAGCCGCCGCTTGCGCCTGCTGGTACTGCTGGTGCTGCTGCTGGTGCTGGTGCTGCTGCTGGTGCTGGTGCATGAGCATCATCATCTGCTGCTGCTGGTACATCGCGAGCGCCGCGGTCTCGCTCGCGTCCTGCTGCTGCTGCTGCTGCTGCTGCTGCTGCTGCTGCTGCTGCTGCTGCTGCTGCTGCTGCTGCTGCTGCTGCTGCTGCTGCTGCTGCTGCTGCTGCTGCTGCTGCTGCTGCTGCTGCTGCTGCTGCTGCTGCTGCTGCTGCTGCTGCTGCTGCTGCTGCTGCTGCTGCTGCTGCTGGCTCTGTCTCAGCAGAAGCTCGGCGACCGCGCGCATGACCTCCGGGTTGTTCAGGTGGCCCGAGGCGGCGAGCTGCTGCAGGACCTCGGGCGTCACGGTCGGCGGGGCGGCCGACGCTGCCCGGGGCGGCGGCGCGGCCAGCGGCGGCAGGAGCGCGGCGGCGCCGCCGGCCGGCGTCGGCGGCGGGGCGGCAGCGGCGGCTGGTTCCGTCGGCGGCAGCGGCGGCCCGGGACCCGCGCCTGTAAACGTCGGCGGGCGCCCGGCGGCCATGGCCGCGGCGGCCATCCACGCTGGGTCGTCCGGGCCGCCACCCGCGGCGGCGGCGGCGGCGCCGCCGCCGCCGCCGCCGCCGCCCGGCCAGCCGCCCTCGGCGTGCCGCCGCTTGGCCGGCGGCGCCCCGCCGTCGTCGCGAGCGGCGGCCGCGGACGGCGGCGGCGGCGGCAGCAGCGGCGGCATCGCAAACGCGGGCGGCGGCGGCGGCGGCGGCATGAAGGGCGGCGGCGGCGGCGGCGCGGCGCCCGCCATTGCCGCCGCAAACGCCTGCTGGGCCGCCGCGGCTGCGGCCCCCGGGCCCCACGCGCCCGAGGCCGCCGCCGCCGCCGCCGCCACCTGCGCCTGGTGCTGCTGCTGCTGCTGCTGCTGCTGCTGGTGGAAGAGCGCGACGGCGGCGGCGGCGGCGGCCGCGCCCGGGTTGGACGCAAACGCGGCGGCGGCGGCCGCCAGGGACGCCGGGTCCATGCCGCCGCCGCCGCCGCCGCCGCCGCCGCCGCCGCCGCCGCCGCCGCCGCCCATGGCTGCCATCGCCGCCGCCAAGGCCGCCGCCATGCCGGGCCCGGGAGGCAGGGCGGGCGGGGGGCCGGCGGCCGCGGCCGCCACCGCCGCTCCTGCCGCCGCCGCCGCCGCCGCCGCCGCCGCCGCCGCGTGCAGCCGCTGGTGGTGGTGGTGGTGGTGGTGGTGCTGCTGCTGCTGCTGCTGCTGCTGCTCGCGCGCCGCCGCCGACGCGTGCTGCGCGGGTGGCGGCGCGCGCTCGGCGGCCACCGCCTTGGCGATGGCGGCGTCGACGTTGCCGTAGTCGTCGAAGCGGCGGGGCGGGGGGGCGGTGCGCCCGCTGGCGCGGCGGGTGGTGATGGCGCTCGGCCCTGCTGCCGCTGCTGCCGCTGCCGCTGCTGCTTGGGAATTGGCCGGCGGGGGTTGGCCGGCCGGCGCCGCCGTCGCCGTCGCCGTCGCGCCGCCGCCGGCCGCAGAGCCCGTCGCCGCGCCGACAGGCGGAATTGCGTGTCTTGCCTTGCGCTTCTTCGCTCCGACGAGCGCCGGCGAGGCGGCGGTACTCGGCGCCGGCGCCGTGGGCGACGTGGGCGACGCCGGGGTCGTCATCCTGGGCTCTCGGAGGGGCGCGCGCGCCGCGTCTTGGGGCGAAACACGCGGGGCCCCGCGGAGTGCCGAGACGCGTCTTTTTCTTCTTGGTCTCCTCCTCGCAAGAGTGGCGGACAGAGGGGCTCGCGAGGCCGGGAGAGGGGGCGGGCGGGGCAAAAGAGCGCGTATAAGCCCGCTGGTGGCCCCCGCGAGCGGCGAGAGAGGTCGTCGGGCGCTGGCGGGCGCGGGGAGTTTAGGGCCCTTGCTTTCCGATTTCTTTGCGATGGGGCGGGAGGAGGTGAGGGGGCGAAAGGGGGGCGCTCGCGCGTGGGGCAAAGCGAGAGGTTTTATTGTGACTCGCCAAAGTACCCGGGGCGCGATGGATTGGCGCGGGGGGGTATGTGCAGAGTTGTCGCGAAAATTTCTACCTCCGTTCCCTCCCCCCTCTTTCCTCAAAAAAATTCTCACTCATCAACCCCGTCCCCGTCGATGGCGGAAAGACTCGATGCGCGGACGCACGCCTACAGGACTTGGCGCACCATCGTTGCGCGATCGCTTGGTGGGACGCGACCGACCGCGTAAGGTCAGGGCGACGCGCGCGGGGAAGTCCGGAAAAAATAAGACGAGAGAGGGCGGCGAAGCCGGAGCGGCGCGGGGCGCGAGGGTGGCGGTGGCGGTCGCGTCGGCGTTGGCGGGCGTGTAACCACCGAAGCAGCGGCCAGCGCGCGACGGCTGCGCAACTTACCGCGCATCATATTTGTGCCGGGCGTGGACGAGATCTGCATCGAGTGAGGACGAGGCGGTTCCTTCACCCTTGATTTCGCTCTTGGATCGAACCGCGGTGTAAGTCTTAGCGCGTGGGACGGTTGGGGCGCAACCGTGATAAACCTGTCCGCCGGCGACAAGAGACGGACCAGGGCGTTCGGTCGTGTGTGTGCTCGTGGCAAAGACAAGAAACGTTGCAAAGACAAGAAACGTCTCTAAAGCACCCCCAACCCAACCGCCAATCACACGGGCAGCGCCGGGACGTCCTCCTCCTGCAGCTGCTGCGGCCCGGCCAGCAAGATCTGCGCCTCCAGCATGCTGCCTTGCGGACCTTGCCGGGCGACCGCCGCCGCCGCTCTCCGCGCGCGCCCTCGGCCGCTGGTGGCGCCCGCGGCGCGCCCCCCCGCTCCTCCCCCCCCGCCCGACGGCGCGGCCGCCCTCAGAAAAAAGTCGACCTGCGCGTCCGTGTACTCGCGCGCGGAGGCCTCGCGCGCGGCCAGGGCCTCGAGGGCGTCCGCGAGCAGCGCCTCGACGCGCGGCGGGAGCGGGGGCGCCGCCGCGGGCTCGCCGATCGCCTGCCCGTCGCCGCCGCCGCCGCCGCCCGCGCCCGCGCTCGCGCCCGCCTCTTGCCCGTCTTGCTGCTGCTGCGGCTTGCCGAGCCGCTGGATCGCGAGCGCCAGCGTGCCCAGCTCGACCGCCCCCATGGCCGGCAGCGCCGCGCGCGCGGTCGCCGCAAGCGCGTACAGCCACGCGGGCGGCGGGCGCAGGCCCAGGTCGGCCACCCCCAGCAGCAGCTGCGCCAGGCGGGCCGGCGGCAGCGCGCCCATCCGGTGGAAGGTGGCCTGCAGCAGCGCGTCGCGCTCGGCGCGCTGCAGCAGCGGCGGCGGCGGCAGCGGCAGCGGCGGCGGCGCGAGGTGGGCCGGGGCAAGCGTCGTCTGGCCCGCGGGCGGCGCCGGCGCCTGGCGCTGCTGGATGGCGGCCAGCGCGGAGACGAGCGCGGCCAGGTGCCCCGGCTCGTAGGCCGAGAAGCGGTGCTCGGCCAGCAGCGAGGCGAGCAGCCGCGCCTGCGCGTCGCGCCACTCTGCCGCCGCCGACGACGCCGACGGGCCGCCGCCGCCGCCGCCGCCGCCGCCGCCGCCGCCGCCGCCGCCGCCGCCGCCGCCGCCACCGCCGCCGCCCGCGCCGCCGGGCGCCGGCATCTCGGCCAGAGCGCGCGCCGCGAGCACGACCTCGACGGGCTTGAAAGTGCCCGCGAGGCGCCCGGACGCCTCGGCCGCCAGCAGGGCGAGCGGCGAGGAGGGGGTTGCCTGGCCCGGCGGCGGCGGCAACGGAGAGGCGGAGCCCGGCGGAGCGTTGGCGCCGGCAAAGGCGGCGGCGTTGGCGGCGGCAAAGGCGGTGCCGCCGGCCGGGCCGGGCGGCGGCGCCGCGCGCAGCCGCGCCAGGCCCCACAGCGCCTGCGCGACGTCCGTCGCCGTCGAGCGCGCCAGGAATGCCTCGCCTGCGACGGCGCCCCACGCGGCGCGCAGCCACGCGTCGCCCGGGCGCAGCCGCAGGCGCGCTGCCGCCCACAGCGCGCCCGACAGCTGGCGCGGCGAGATCGAGGGCATGGCGGCGCGCAGCGCGCGCAGCGCGGCGTCGGCCCAGGGCGCGGGCGGCTTGGCGCCGAGGACGGCGAGCGCGCAGAGGGCGCTCGAGGCGTCGGCGCCGAGCGAGGGGCGCAGGACGGGGCGGGGCAGGCGCGTGGAGGGGCCCGCGGGGGGCGCCGAGGGCGAGCGCGACCGGCGGCGGCTGCTGCGGGCGGGCTGCGGCGGGGGCGAGGAGGAGGACGCCTGCGGCTGCTGCTGCTGCTGCTGCTGCTGCTGCTGCTGCTGCTGCTGCTGCTGCTGCTGCTGCTGCTGCTGCTGCTGCTGCTGCTGCTGCTGCTCGGCGGCGGCGGCGGCCAGCCACTCGCCGACGCGGCCGTCGTCCGTCTCTGCGCCGCTGTCGTCCTGCTCGTCCTCCTCGGCGCCGCCGCCGCCGCCGTTGCCGGCAACCACGGCGAAGCGGTCCTTTTCGCGGCCCCAGCGCAGCATCGCGCCGGCGCCGTCTTGGTGGTCGAAATTGCCGCCGCCGCCGCCGCCGTCGTCGTAGAAAGCGGAGGGCGAGGCGGTCGTGGCCGCCGCGACGGCGGCGGCGGCGGCGGCGGCCACGCGGGCGTCGTCCGCCCGCGAGGCGCCGACCACGACGACGCGGCCGCCGCCGCCCTCCTCGGGCCGCGGGTATTGCTGCTGCTGCCGCTGCAGCGCCTCCTCTCCTCCGTCGTCCTCGACGCCGTCGCCCTCCTCGCTCCACCCGAGGCCGCGGCCCATGGCCGCGACCGCGCGCGACACGAGCGCCTGCCCGGGCCGGTGCCCGAGGCGGCCAAACGCCCAGAGCAGCGTGGCCGTCGGCCGCAGCAGCGCCGTCGCCGCCGCCGTCGCCGTCGCGGGGCGCCCGGCGCCAGAGGCGTGCTCGCGCTCGTGCTGCTGCAGCGCCTGAAACATGGACGCCTCGAGCGCCGCGCACAGCTCGCGCGTGGCGCTGCCTTCCCCGCCGTCGGCAGCGGCGGTGGCCGCGGCCGGCGAGTCGCTCCAGCCGCCGCCGCCGCCGCCGGCCCCGGAAGCACTGGCCGCGGCCGCGGCGGCGTCCCCGGCCGACGACCCGAGGCGCACGGCTGTCCACGCGACGACCGACATGGTGTAGGGGGTCATGGCGGGCGCCCCCCGGGCCGCCGCGCGCGCCCAGCCGTCGACCCAGCCCTCGGGCAGCCGCGGCCGCAGCCGCGCGACCGCCCAGCCCACGGCCGCGAGCTCCTGCGGCAGGAACGCCCCGGCCGCCGCCCTCCGCGCCGTGGCGGCCGCGTACGCCGCCGCCCAGCGCGCCGGCAGCGGGCCCGCGCGCAGCGCGGCGAGCGCCCAGCCCAGGTTGGCCAGCCCCTGCGGCGAGAAGGCTTCCAGGCCGAGGCCCTCGGCCGCGCGCACGGCCGCCGCCACCAGCTCGCGCTCGCCGCGCAGGTCGAGCCGCGCAAGCGCGTTTGCCAGGTTGCTGACGCCTCGCTCGTCCATCTCGGGCAGGTGCTGGCGCGCGCGCTCGAGCAGCGGCGGCAGCAGGGCGGGCAAGAGGCGGGCGTCGCGCGCGCGCGAGTGGCCGCACGCGGCGCCGCCGGCGGACAGCGCCTCGAGCTGCTGCTGAAGCGCCTGCCGCTGCGCGGCGCCGGGCCCGCCTCCGGCTATCAGCGCGGCCACCCGCGTGAGCGCGGCGACCACGTGGATGGCGTTCGTGGGCGCCGGGTAGCGCGCGAGCAGCTCGCGGACCTCGGCGAGGTCGGACGCGCGGGTGAGGCGCCACGTGAGCAGGCGCGCGGGGTCGCGCGCGCGCGGGGCGGCGGCGGCGGCGGGCTGGTGGTGGTGGGGGTGGTGCTGCGGCGGCGGCTGCTGGGGCGCGAATCGCCGCCGCGCCTGTTGCTGCTGCTGCAGCTGCTCCGGCTGCTGCTCCTGCTGATGCCGCGGCTCCGGCTGCTGCTCCTGCTGCTGCTCCAGCTGCTGCTCCTCCTGCGCCGCCACGGCCTCGGACGTCGCGGCCGCCAGCGCCGCCGCAAGGGCCGCCGGCGCGGCGTCCCGGCCGTCCTCCTCGCTCTGCCGCGGCGCCCCCGAGGCAGAGGACGATTGGCCCGGCCCGCCCGCTCGCCGCGGGCGGCGCGGGCGCGCAGATGCGGCGGCGCCCGCCGCGACGACGGCCGCGGCCGCGGAAGACGACGGCGATGAGGACGACGGCGCGGCGGCCGCCGCTTGGTCGCCGCTGCCGCTGCCGCTGCTCCCGCTACCGCTGCTGCTGCCGCTGGCGCTGCTGCTGCCGGCGGCGACCATGGCCGCCAGCTGCCGCACGCGCTGCTGCTGCTGGTGCTGCTTGGACGAGGCGCCCGTGCGCGCGCGCGACACGGCCTCGGCCGCCGCCGCCAGCGCCTCGACCGCCGCCGTCGAGCCCGCGCCGTCGGCTCTCAAAGAGGGAGAGGCGTTGGACGAGGGGGAGGGGGCGGCGCCGTCGCTGCTGGTGCTGCTGCTGCTGCTTGGTGGTGGTGGTTGATGCTGCTGCGGCTGCGGCTGCGGCTGCGGCTGCGACTGCGCGTGGCCGTTGACTGCTGCTGCTCCCGATGACGAGGAAGCGGGCGCCGATACGGGCGCGGCCGTCGCCGCCGTCGCCGTCGCCGTCGCCGCCGCCACGGCCGCCGGGGACACGCCGCCGCCCGCGCTGCCCGGGCGCGGGGTGGCGCTGCGGGCGAGCGCAAGAGGGCGCGACGCCGGGCGCGACGGCGCGGCGTCCAAGGCGCGGCTGGCCGCGATCAGGGCGGGCGGGCGGCACGCTGCCGCGAGTGGCCGTGGCTGATGCTGCTGCTGCTCTTGCCGCCGCCGCCCGCGTTGCCGCTGCTGCCCCGACTCTGCCGCCGCCGCCGCCGTTGCTGCCGTCGCCGCCGACGGCCTGCCGCTGCTGCCGCGGAGGCCGTCGTGGCCGAGCGGCCTCCGCGCGGCCCGCCCGATGGCGGTCGCGGCGTCCATCACGCTAGGTCCCGGCGCCCGCGACCGCGCGATTGGGGGAAGCAAGGGTCGGGGCGCGCGGAGGACAGAAGCAGGAGGGGTGGTTCAGCGGCTCCCTCCCCGCGCCACCACTGATACGCGTCCCGCTCGAGGGGCGCGTGCCACCCGATGGATGCTGGCGCACAGCAATGGCTCGCGCGCCTCGAGGACAGGGGGTCCGCGGCCTCGGTCGAGGCCGAGGGGCGCTGCAGGGGCCTCGCGATGGCAGAGAGCCTTTTTTTTTCTGGCGTGGCGCGAGCTCTCGCGAACGTTCAAGGTTCGATATGCTATGGAGAGGAAAGAACGGGTATCACATAAGCACAAAATGGTCATCAGAAATTTGGGCAGAGTGCCAAGTCGCCTAGTCGCCCTGCCTTGAGAGCGTGCGGCGCCGCGCTCGCGCGGCGGCGGCGGCGTGCCGCGTCGACCGCGTCGACCGCGCCGACCGCGACGCCGACCGCCCCCCATCTCACCCTCGGCCGCTCTCTCCCTCCCTTCCCTCTCACCCTTCCCTCTCACCCCGCCCGCGCTCGCGCCGCGCTCGAGCGACGCCGCCCGCGACGCCGACCGCCCGGCCCCCCAATCTCACCCTCGGCCGCTCGCCCCCTCCCTCCCTCCCCCTCACCCCGCCAGCACGCAGAACGTCGGCCGCCACTCCCACGGCGCCTCCCCGGCCGCCGGCACCCGCCACCAGTCCCGCTCCGCGGGTCGCGTCGCCGCCAGCCACCGCCGCGCGTCGCCCGCGTGCGCGCCGACCCAAGGCGCCGCCGCAAGGTCGACCATGTGGCACGCCGGCAGCGCCGCCTCGACGGCCGCGAGCGCGGTTCCGCCGCCGCCGCCGAGCCCGCCGCCGCCGCCGCCGAGCCCGCCGCCGCGGAAGCCGGGGGACGCGAGGGCCGCGGCGGCGGCCACGGCGGCGGCCCCGGCCGCGAGCGTCGGGTCGCCGATGCCGCCGCCGTGGCCGTGGCCGCCCTTGCCGTGGCCGAGGCCGCCGCCGCCGTGGCCGCCGCCGTCGTGGCCGCCGCCGCCGCCGCCGCCGCCGCCGCCGCTCCTGTCGCCGTGCAAGGACAGCAGGGGCATGGCCAGGCAGCGCAGGCGCGAGAGCGCGCGCAGCGCCGCCCGGGCGCCGGGGGGCGGGCCGCCCTGCCCAAAGGGGCGCGGGGGGTGCAGCTGCAGGAACTCGAGCGTCGGGGCCAGCGCGGCCAGCGGCCGGACGTCGGCCGGCGTCGGCTCGCCCACGGCGGCCGAGGCCCGCCAGGTCGGGCCCGCGGACCCGTCCTCGAGCGTGATGGCCAGCGCGCGCAGGCGCGTGAGGCGGGCGCACGCCGCGACGCCCGCGCTGCCGAGGCCGCGCTGTCGGTCCTGCCGCTCGTGCCGCCTGTAGCCATTGCCGCCGCCGCCGCCGCCGCCCGCGCCCGCGCCGCCGAGTGCCTTGATGACAAGTGTGCGCAGCCCCGGCCACGCCTGCGCCACGCGCCAGGCGTGCGCGTCCAGCGGCACGGCGGCCGGATCGTCCCCGTCGCCGTCGTCGTTGTCGTCGTCGTCGTCGTCGTTGTTGGGCGCTCGGCTCCTCCTCCTCCGCCGCCCCTGCCCGCTGCCCCCGCCGCAGCCGACGAGGCGCAGGTGCGCGAGGCCCGGGCAGGCGGCGGCCGCCCTCGTCCAGTCGTCGGGGACGACGTCGGGAAAGCGCGCGAGCGACAGCGACCTCAGGCCCGGGGGCAGGCGGCCCCAGTCGACGAGGCCGCCGGCGGCGCGGCGGCGGCGACGGCGGCTGCCCGGGCCTCGGGGGTGGGGCTCGGCGGCCGCCGCCGCGCCCTCCTCCTGCCGATCGTCCTCCTCGTCCTCGTCCTCGTCCGAGCCGCGCCCGCCGCCGCCGCCGCCGCCGCCGTTTCCCCCTTCGACCGGGGCGTCGTCGTCGTCGCAATCGTCGTCCGCGACCAGCTCGAGCGACAGGTGGCGCAGCGACTGCATGCGCGCAAAGGCCGTGATCAGGCCGCCGCCGCCGCCGTGGGAGGCGCCAGCAGTCGGCGGCGCCGGAGGAAACGGCGCGGCGCCTGCTCCTCCTCCGTCGCCATTGGCCCAGGCGACGACGTGCTCCTCCTCCCAGGCGGCGGCGGCGGCGGCGGCGGCGGCCTCGGCCTCCGAACGGTTGCCGCCTTCGCCTCCCGTCCCTCCCTCATCGGGGTAAAACAGGCTCAGGTGCAGGCAGGTGAGCTGCTTCAGCTCGGACGCCAGCTGCGAGAGCGCCGCCTCGGACGGCCGGAGCCCGCAGGCGCAGCGGCGCGACGGCCTGAGCTCGAGCCGCCGGAGCTGGGTCAGGGCAGCGAGGCGGGCGAGCGACGCGCCCTCGCCCTGGTCGGCCTGCGACGTGGACGACGACGCCGGCGGGGGCAGGTCCGGGAGCCCCAGCCGACCGCCAGCCCCGTTGACGCCCCGCCCCGCCAGCGACGCGGACGCCGCCGACGACGCCGCCGACGACGCCGCGAGGGGCGTCCGCATCGCGCCCGAGACGATCAGGGTGCGCAGGCCCAGCTGGCAGGTCGCGCCCCAGACAAACCCGTCGGCGTGGTCCAGGCCGTCGATCTGCAGCGAGGTCAGGGCCCGCCAGCACGGCGGTAGGGCCGGGGACGGGCGGGGCCAGCAGGGGCTAGCGGCCGCGGGCGCCGCCGACAAGAGGAGGCCCGACGCCGCTGTCGCTCCTGCTGCTGCCGCTCCTGCTGCTGCCGCTGCAGCGCCTCCCGCCCCGCCCGCCGACGCCGCCGCAGCCTCGTCGCCCTCGTCAAACCAGCAAGGCGGGAGCGCCTCGGCCGGCGCAGAGAGGGCGTAGCGGGCGTAGCGGGCGCCGCCCTCTGCTCCCGCGTCCAGACTCCGCCGCCGCCGCCGCCAACGCGGCCGCTGCTGCTGCTGTTGCTGCTGCTGCTGGTGCTGCCGCTGCCGCGCCTCGGCCCGCTGCTCCCCGCGCGAGAAGCGGCTCCCGGCGTGCAAGCGCGCGTCCGCGAGCTCGGGGAGCGACCTCAGCGCCGCCAGGTCGCCCAGCAGCGCGAGGTCCGAGTGCAGCTCGAGGCGCCTTAGCAGCACCAGCGGCGCAAAGAGAACGGACCAATCTGCGCCGAGGACGGCGGCCGCCGAGGAGGCCGGCGCCTGCTGCTGCTGCTGCTGCTGCTGCTGCTGCTGCTGGTGTTGCTGCTGGTGTTGCTGGTGTTGTTGCGGGTGGACGGCCGACGGCTGCTGCTCTTGCCGTCGATGCGGATGCGCGTCGCCGCCCGCGGCCGCCGCCGCCGCCGCCGCCGCCGCCGTCGCCGGGGCCAAGAGGGCGGCGCTGCGGGCGGGGGCGGCGCCAGGCGGTCGCCCAAACGCAGAGTGGAAGCGGAGGACGCCGGCGCCGCCTTGGTAAGCCTGCTGCTGCTGCTGCTGCTGCGCTTGCGGCGCCGCCGGTGCCGCCGCTGCCGCCGCCGCCATCGCTGCCGCCGCCGCCAAGCCGCCGCCGCCGTTGCGGTCGCCGCCGTCGCCGGCGGCCTCCTTGGACGAGGACGAGCCGTCGAGGCCGCGGCTCGCGCTGCTGCCGCTGCGCGGGGTGCTGGTCCCCTGCTGCAGCAGCGGCGGCGACCGCGTGTGGCGCGGCAGCAGGGGCGGCAGCGTCAGAGGCAGCATGGGCCGCGACGCAAGGCCCGGGCCTGCCCACGGCGACAGCGAGGAGGAGGAGGACAGCGGCAACGAAGCGGCGGCGGCCGCTGCAGCCGCTGACGCCGACGCCGACGCCGCTGCTGCCGCCGCCGCCGCCGCCGCCGCCGCCGCCGCCGCCGCCAGCTCGCGCATCTCCTCCTCAGGCGGCGCCAGGTGCCCCAGGTCCAGCGACGTCAGGCGGCTCAGGCCGACGAGGCCGTCGCGCACCGCGAGCAGCGACGCGCCGAGCCGCCCGCGCAGCGCGAGGTGCCTCAGCCCGGGCAGCAGCGCCAGGCAGCGCACGCCGGCGTCCCCCAGGCACACGCTCTCGAGCGTCAGCGAAGAGAGGCGGCCCGGCAGGGGGCCCGGGGCGGTGGCGATGACGGCCACGGCGCCATCGCTCAGGGCCGGGTGGCCCAGGTGCGCGGCGGCCGCCTTGCGCAGGGCCAGGGAGCGCAGGTGCGCCAGGCGCGGCGGCGGCTGCAGCGGCGGCGGCGGCGGCAGCGGCGTTTGGCGCTGATGCTGGTGCTGCTGCTGCTGCTGGCCCTCGGCGCCGCCGCCCGCGCCCGAGGGCTGCCGCTCGCCCTCGGGCGCGAGAAACAGGCCGCGAAGCGCCTCCCACTCGTGCAGGAGCTGGCCGGGCGCCCACAGGGCCGCCGGCCAGGACACGTCCAGCGCCGCCAGCGAGGGGAAGCGCGAGGCGACCTCGGACAGCGGCCAAGGGCGCCGCGAGAAGCTGGCGTCCACGATCGACAGGCGCCGCAGGGGCGGGCGGGGCGGCGGGGGCGGCGACAGCGGCAGCGCGGGCGGCGGGCGGCGCGGGCGGCGGCCCTCGGACGCCGAGGAGGCCGACGACGACGACGACGAGGAGGAGGCGCGGTGCCTCGAGGACGACGAGGAGGCTTCCCGGCGGAGGCGGGAGCTGGCCGAGCCGCTGCCGCCCGCCGCCGCCCCGGAGCCGCCTCTGGCCTCGCCGCCGCCCCCGAACGCCGCCGCCAGCGCGCTCAGGTCCACGGCCTGCGCGCGCGCCTGGACCAGGGGCCGCAGCTCCAGGCGTGCGCGCAGCGGATCGCACCACCCGCCCGCCCGCACGAGGCGCACGTGCCGGACCCCGCCAAACGCGGCGGCCGCGCGGCAAAGGGTGTCGCCGCCGCCGCCGCCGCCGCCGTCGTCGAGCGCCACCGCCATGGACGCCGCCGCCGCCGCCGCCTCGGCCAGCGGGATCGTCAGGGCCTGGACGTCGGCGCTGAGCGCCAGGCGCCACCGGCGGCACGACAGGCGGGCGGCGCAGGCGTCCGCCGCGCACAGGCGCGGCAGCACGAGCCGCAGCGCCGAGTCGACCGCGGCCGGCTGCTCGGGCCTGCCGCCGCTGCCGCCGCCGCCACGGCCGCCGCCGCCGCCGCCGCCGCCGCCGCCGCCGCCGGTTCTGGGCGTGGAGAGGCACGCGCCCATTTTTCAGTCCTGCCAATGCGCGAGTCCGCCGCTTGTTATCGGGGCGGCCCGATCAATCACGGGAGGGGGGGGGACGGTGATAGGAGGGGTGCTTTACCGCATCATCGTCCCATTTCGAGAGTGCGCAGACCGCGAGGGGCCCCGATGGTCTCTGTGTCTGCCGTGTTGGCCATTGGTGCTCGTGCGTGTGTTGTACAGTGATGTCTATAGTAAGGGGGCGTTCGATTCTATCTAGTTTTGTCCTGTCGCGGAACGGCGGCGGCCGTCGCGCGGAGGACGCTCCGTCGGAAGAGGCCGCGTGGACCCCGCGCCCCCCCTTCCGCCGCGCCCCCCGCGCCTCAAACCTCCAGCGCGCGCGGCGTCAGCTTGATCGGCATGCCCCCGGGCGGCAGATAGCCCACCGCGGACGCCCGCCCGTCCCACGCCTCCGCCGGCCCGCCCGGCCACCGCAGCTCGAACTCGTAGTTCCGCGCGAGCACCGCCAAAAAGGCGCGCATCTCTGCGACGGCCAGCGGCATGCCCAGGCAGACGCGGCCGCCGGCGCCGAAGGGGAGGTAGCCGGCCGGCGCGGGGTTGATGCGCCAGGGGGAGGAGGAGGAGGAGGAGGAGGAGGGCGACGGGCCGGGCGCGCCAGAGGCGGGGGACGACGGGCCGCCCGCGCCCGCACCCGCGCCTGGTGCGCCCGCGCCTGCGACGCCGCCGCCGCCCTCGTCCGCCGCCGCCGCCCGCACCAGCCAGCGCTCGGGCCGGAACTCGCGCCGGTCGGCGACGAAGGCCTCGATGTCGTCGGTCGGCTGCGCCAGGCTGCACACGACCTGGCTCCCGCGCGGCACGCGCAGGGTCCCGCCCGCGACGTCAAAATTCTCGAGCGCCTCGCGCCACACGAGCCGCACGACGGGGCACAGGCGCAGCGCCTCGCGCGCCACGGCGTCGGCGTAGGGCATCTCGGCGGCGGCGGCGGCCGTGAGCGCCGGGCCGTGCCGCGCCACAGCGCGCCGCTGCTCCTCGACCAGCTCGCGCCAGCAGGCGCGGTGGCTGTCGAGCAGGCGCACGGCCTGGGAGATGGACGTGCCCGTGGTCTCGTGGCCCGCGAACGCCGTGAACAGCACCATCTCCTTGGCGTCGTCGAGCGAGACGCGCCGGCCGTCGTCGTCGCGCGCGGTGAGAAAAGCGCGAAGCGCCGTCGTGGCTGCCTTGCCGCCGCGGTCGCCGCCGCCGCCGCCGTTGGGGTCGTCGTCCTTGCCGCTCGCGCCCGCCGCCGCCGCCTCCTCCGCCGCTTCCTCGGCCGCCACGCGCGCCATCACGGGCTCCAGGTGCCGCGTCAGCAGCCCGACAATGCGCCGGCGCGCGCCCAGCGCCTTGCCGTGCCGCGTGAACGGCAGGTCGATCGGCGGCGACAGCACGAACCCGCCGACGAATGTGCGGAACAGGCCGTGCAGCTCGTCCGTGGCGGCGTCGCCGAGGTCCTCAAAGCCCAGCAGCAGGCTCGTAGCGACATCAAAAGCCACGATCATGTTTGTGTTCCAGGCCGGAAAAGTGCCGTCGCCCTCGCCGCGCCGCTCCGCCTCCTCGGCCGCCAGCCTCGCCTTTTCCAGGCGACGCGATATGAGCGACGCCATGAGGGGCTGGTAGGCCGCGATGGCCTCAGCCGTGAAGGCGGCGCCCACGGCCCGGCGGTGGAAGGCGTGCCGCGTCTTGCCGCCCTGGAACGAGGGGCCCAGCATCGCCGCGAAGGCCGCCGGCCACCGCTGCTCGACCAGGCGGTGCTCGGCGGCCAAGGCCCGCCGCACGTCGGCCTCGTCGAACAAGAACACCGTCGGCTTGCCGAGGATGTTGTCGGCTGTGAACACGGCGCCGTGCGCGGCGCGGCGGTCGGCGCAAAAGGCGGCGGGCCGCTGCATAAAGGCGGCCATGTCGCCGAGGCCGAGGGGCGCGAGCGCGCGCTCCAGCAGGCTAGGGGGCTTGGAGTCGGGATAGCCGGGCGGGAGGCCCTTGGGCGGGGGGGGGAGGGCGGCCAGGGCCTCGGGCGACAGCGGGGGCGGGGACGAGGGGCTTGCTCCTTGGCGGGCGGGCGCCGCCGTCGTCGTCGTGGCGGCGGCCAAGGGATGACGGACGAGGCGCGCGGCCGCTCGCGCCGACGCCCTTGACGGCAGTGACGACGACGCTCCCGCGCAGGCGGCCCCTCGCGCCGACGCCTTTGGCGGCCGCTCGGCCACCGCCGCTGCCCTCTGCGCGTGGAGGAGCATCGGAGAGATGCCGTGGGGTTGCGTTCTCTTGTACCGGTCGAGCCCCTCGCTTCTTCTCCCCGTTGTTCACCCGCGCGGCTTGGTGTGAGCGAGGCGCTCTCTCGCTGATGATGACTTTGCACAGGATGGTGTAGTGTGCGGTTGCGATGCAGTATGATGGGCTGGGGGAGGCGCATGAAGAAGAGGGGGGGCCGCGCCTCTGTGTGGTGTCAACGTCAGCCGCCCGCCGCGCTGGTCTTTGGTTTGACGTCGCGGCGCCTTCCCAGCGCCGCTCGGTCGAAAAGCTCGGCCTCCTCCACCATCACCGATTCCGCGGCAGTGAGCCCGCGACAATCTCGATCAACCAATCCAACTAGCTTCCTAACCATCGATCGCCGTACAGCAAGCAGGCGACCGCATCGAGCCGACGAGAAGAGCGCCTCTCCTTCCCTATCTCGCCCCCCCTTCCCTCGCGCGCGTACGTGCCCAAGAAGACACCAACATCGACAATGTGGCTCCGTGGCCTGGGGCGTCACCAGCGTCCGGCGACAGCGGCAGCATCAGCGGCAGCGTCGACCGCATCAGCCGACGCTCCATTGCCGATGCAAACGCCAAACGCCAAACGCCAAACGCTCGCCCCGGCCGCGATCCGCGTCCGCCGCGCGACCGAGGCCGACGCCGACGCCGTCGCGGCCCTCGCCGCCGAGGTCTTTGGCGGCTTTGACTTCCGTCCGGCGCCCGGATCGGCAGCAGCAGCAGCAGCATCAGCAGCGGGCGACAGTGCCCCCAAGCTCCTCCTGGCGCTCGAGCGCCGGCGCGCCGCGCTCATCGAGAAGGACGTGCGCGAGCGGCTGGGCGCGGCGCTCGGGCAGAAGCGCGCCGCGCAGCGCGCGCAGCGCGCCGTCACGCTCGAGGCGCGGGCGCGGTCGCTGCGCGCGGCACTCGAGGCGGCGCGGCTGGGCTTGCAGGCGGAGGAGGAGGCCAGGGCGCGGCCCTCGGCCGAGACGCGGGCCGAGGCGCGCGAGCGCGAACGGCGGCGGCGAGACCGCGCGTTCGCGACGCTGATCGCCGTCGGCGGAGAAGAAGGAGAAGAAGAAGAAGAAGAGATTGGGCGGGGCGGCGGGGCCGTGGCGGCGGCAGCAGCAGCGGCATCGAGCGACGTCGCGGCCGCAACAGCTCCAGCAGCAGCAGGCTCAGGCCGACGAACAACAAGCGCCCGCGTCGTGGGCATCGCCACCCTCTCGATGCGCCGCCCCGAGGCGCGCCTGCCGCCGCCCTTCCCCTCGTCGGCGCCGCTGCGCGCCTACCTCTCCGACATGGCCGTCTCGCCCCGCGCCCGGCGCTCGGGCTGCGCGCGCCTGCTGCTCGAGCGCGGGTGCGCCTTGGCGCGGCGGTGGGGCGAGGAGTCGCTCTGGCTCCACGTGGCGGCGGGCAACGCGCCGGCGGTGGCGCTCTATGAGGGCGCCGGGTTTCGGCGAGCGTCGGCGGCGGCGGGGGGCGGGGCGGTGGCGGCGGCGCTGGCGGGCCTGGCGGCGTCGCCGTCGCCGTCTGGGCCGCAGGTGCTGATGGTGCGGCGGCTGTGATCGCCGTCCCCGGATAATATAATCTTTGGATGAGGTTGATGCCCCCTCCCTTGTTTTACACGCTCCCCTTTTGGCGCCTGCTGAACACCAGCAGCAGGTTGTTGCTCGGCATCTCGGCGGCCTCGTCGAGCGCCAGGCCCGCCGCCTCGGCCGCCGGCGCCAGCTCGGCGTCGACGTCGCGGTAGCCCCACGCCGGGTCCTGCGCGCGCAGCGACGCGTCGAACCGCGCGTTGCCGTCGCCGTCACCGACGTGCCGCCCGCCGCGCCGGGTGAACGGGCCGTAGAGGAAGAGCTGCCCGCTGGAGGGGTCGAGGTGCTCGGCGGCGCCGCGCAGCAGGCCGAGGGTGGCGGGCCAGGGGGAGATGTGCGTCAGGTTGACGGCGAGCACGGCGCGCAGGGGGTGGGGCAGGGGCGGCGGCGTTTCGGACGACGGGCCGTCGTTGCCGCCGCCGCCGGTAAACCAGTGCTCCGGAGAAAGGCTCACGTCGAGGACGCGCGGCGGGAGCAGGCCGGGCACGCCCGACGCGGCGCCGTGCGCGAAAACGCTCGAGAAGAGCCCGTCGTTCAGGTCGGTCGGGAGGTAGGCCGAGAGCGGGCGGCCGGGCCCGACCAGCGCGCGCGAGAAGGCCGCCGAGTGCTGTCCCGTGCCGCAGGCGACCTCGAGCAGGGCGCCGGCGGCGCCGCCGCCGTCCCCTTTTTCGACCGCTGCCCCTCCTCCTCCGGGCGCCGCCGCCGCCTCGAGCCGCGCCGTCAAGGCCTCGAGGATGGGCGCCTCGTTGCGCGAGGCCGCCGCCGCGTACTGCCTGGCGTCCTCCTGCTCGCCGCCGCCCGAGGGCTGCTGGAACCGGAAGACGGACGAGGAGGACGCCATGGCCCGGAGGACGCCGCGGCGGCGCCCGCAGGTGGCGGCGGCGAGTGCGGCGGCGGCGGCGGCGCCCGATCGCACGGCGCGCGCGCCCGGCGTCGCCACGGCTTGCGTTTGGTGGTGCTGCTTCGATGGGGTGGCCGTGACGATGGTTCTAGTGGCGATCATGGACGGGATTTCGAGGGGCAAAGAATCACTGCGGGCCGCGCGACGAACGAGAGGGATGGCTCTGAACCCGTTGTGATGCGCGCGATCCGGACGCGACTTTTGTCAACTTGTGGATCAATGGTAACGAGGATAAGAAGATACAGCTAGAGTTACAACGCCGTCACTAGTGCGCGCACCCGCTGCTGCACACGTGGGCGCCGCCGCCCCCCGCCGCCGGCTCGGGCGCGGCGAGCACCGTCCGCCTCAGCAGCTCCTCCTCCTCGTCTGCGTCGCCCCTCGCGGCCAGAAACTCGACGGCCGGCAGCTGCACGTACTGCCAGCCGTGCGCCTTGAGGGCCTGCCGCCGCGCCTGCGCCAGCGCCCACGCGCGCTGCGGCGTCGGGGCCGGCCCTCCGGGGTTGTCTCCGCCGCCGCCGCCGCCTCCTCCGAGCACGTCGGGCGGGCGGGGCGTCACGTCCACGGCCACGCGCCGCTCGCCCGGGGGGGGCGCGCCCAGGTGCAGGGCGATGTCCACTGTCACCAGGCCGTCGCACACCTCGCAGCCCAAGCCCGGCCTCACGCCCAGGCGCTCGAGGGCAGCGGCGACGCTCGCGACGACGTCCGAGTGAGAGACGCGCCTCGCGGGCCTCGACGCCCCAGCGTCGCCCGTCGGCGGCGGCGGCGCGCTGTGCTGCTGGTCGCTGGGGATTGTGGTGGCCGGGCGCGCTCGCTGCTGCTGCACCGCCGCCGCCGGCTCGAGCTGCCACGCGCGCCACCGCCGCAGAAGCGGTAAGGGGCCGGACGAGAAGGCGCGCGCGGGGCCGATCATCGCATGATCGATTGTGCGGGCGCGCGCGTCTCGTGACTGGGTGCCGTGTCGTGTGCGCCTGCTGGAGCTGGGGGAGGGTTGACTCGCGTGATGGTCGTGCGGCCTGTTTGATGGTATGGGAGTTTGAGGCGGCCTTTGGTCTCGAGTGGGCAAACACCAAGCAAAAAGAATTAGCGCGCACGATCGTCCGACGCGCCGCCAAAAGGTTTAGACGCCCGACGCGGGCGACGACACAAAGCCGCCGTCGTCGCCCACTCCTTCTGGTCACAGCCCCCTTTTACCCCCTACCCCAATAACGACCCGCGGTGAATTCGACCCGACCACGCCAGCACCAAAGTTTCACAGACAACTGACACAGAGGCAACCCAATCATGGCGGAAAAGAAGCGAAAGCAAAAGGATGACGACGACCCGCATGTGGTGGTCGGCGTCCCGGCCCTCCCGCCCTCCCCAACCAAGGGCGACGCTGCCCCGGCGACGCCCCAGCTCGCGCCGGTGCCCTTCAGGCGCATGTTTTGGTGAGCGGTGGAGCAATTGGTTCGGGGGCGCAAAAGGGGGTTTGATCATAGCGCCGCCGTTCAAGAGAAACTCGCCGCTCTCGTTCACACAAACGAACCCCCCACACAAAACAACAGCACCGCCGACGGCCTCGACATGCTCCTCATGTTCCTCGGCACGGTCGGCGCCCTGGGCGCCGGCGTCCTCGTCCCCTTAACCACCCAGGCCTTTGCGGGCTTCATTGGCGCCTTTGCGGCGCCCGACCCGCGCCGCGCCCTGCTGGACTCCTCGCTCCAGTATGTGGGCTACGCGGCGGCGGGCCTGGTCGCGTTCAGCCTGCAAACGGGCGCGTGGGCCCTCGCGGGCCAGCGGCAGGCGGAAAAGTGGCGCGCCAACTACCTGGCGGCGGCGCTCCGGCAAGACATCGCCTTCTTCGACCGCGCGGCGGCCGGCGGCGCGGCCGGCCTGGCGCAGGGCCTGGCCGAGGAGGTGGCGATGCTGCAGGCGGGAATTTCAGAAAAGATCGGCCTGGCGATCAGCGACGTCACCATGTTTGTCACGGGCTTTCTGATCGCCTTTACGATCTCGTGGTCGATGACCTTGGTGCTGCTGTGCTCGGTGCCGCTGATCGCCGCCGCCGCCGCCATGCTCGCGCGCGCGGTCGCGTCCTCCACCGCGCGCACGTCCTCCGCCTACGCGTCGGCGTCCTCGGTCGCGGCTCAGGCCATCGCCAACGTGCGCACGCTCGCGGCGGCCGGCGCCGAGCGCCGCGCCGTCGCCGCCTACGCCGAGGCGCTCGAGGAGCCGAGGCGCGTGGGCGAGCGCCAGGGCGTCGTCAGCGGGGTGGCGTTCGGGTGGTTCCAGCTGGCCATCCACGCGGGCGCGTACGCGTCGGCCCTCTACTTCGCGGCCACGCAGGTGGCCGCGGGCAGGCTGACGGGCGGCGATGCGGTCGGCGTTATGTTTGCCTGCCTGATCGGCGCGTTCGCGCTCGGAAGTCTCGGGCCCAACCTGCAGTACCCGATGCGCGGGCGCGTGGCGGCGGCGAGCTTGCTGCGCGTGATCGAGCGGCGGCCCGAGATCGAGGCCGTGGAGGCGGAGAAGACGGCGGCGAGGGGCGGCGGCGCGGACGGGACCCAGCCCGGCGGCGGTTGGTTTCCCCCACCGCCGTCGGCGGACGCCGAAGCCGCCGAGGTCGTGCGCGGGGAGATCGTCTTTGCCAACGTAAGCTTCTCTTACCCGAACACGCCCGACCGCCGCGCCCTCGACGGCTTCTCGCTGGCCGTGCCCGCGGGCAAGACCGTCGCGCTCGTCGGCCAGTCGGGCAGCGGCAAGTCGACCGTCGTCTCTTTGGTCGAGCGCTTCTACGACGTCTCCGCCGGCACCGTCTCGCTGGACGGCCGCGACCTGCGGTCGCTCGACCTGCGCTGGCTGCGCTCGCTCACGAGCCTCGTGTCGCAGGAGCCGACGCTCTTCGCGACCACCATCTACGAGAACATCGCGGTCGGGCGGGCGGCCCTGCTCGAGCGGCGGCGGCAGGCGTCGGCGCTTGCGGGCGCCGCCGGTTCGCTCGACGCCGACGATGACGAGCAGGCGCTCGTGATCGCGGCCGCCAAGGCCGCCAACGCGCACGCCTTCATTATGCGCCTACCGCACGGTTACCTCACACAGGTAGGCGAGAAGGGCCTCTCGATGTCCGGCGGGCAGCGGCAGCGCATCGCCATCGCGCGCGCCGTGCTGCGGCAGCCGCGCATTCTCCTGCTGGACGAGGCGACCGCCGCGCTGGACAACGCGAGCGAGCGCAAAGTGCAGGCGGCCCTGGACGCCGCCTCGGCGGGGCGCACGACCATCACGGTCGCCCACAGGCTGTCGACGATCCGCGGCGCCGACGTGATTGCTGTGGTGCGCGAGGGGCGCGTGGTGGAGCGGGGGGCGCACGGCGAGCTGGCCGCGCGCGCGGGCGGGGCGTACGCGGCGCTCCTGAGCCTGCACGCGGCGTCGGACGCGGCGGCCGAGGAGCAGCTGGCGGCGCAGCAACCGCGGTCCTTGGCGGCGGCGGAGCACAAGGCGGCCGCGGCGGCGGCGGCTCGAGAGCACACCTCGACGGCCGTCGAGGCCGCGGCCCTGCGCCAGCAGCTTTCGGCGGCGGCGCAGGAGCTGCAGCAGCTGGGCGGCGGCGGCGGCAAAAAGACAAAGAACAAGGGCAAGCAGATCCCTCTCCCGGCCTCGGCGGCCGCCTCCTCGGCCCCGAGCTTTAGCGCCCCGACCTTCGTCGCCGCCGACGACCCGCACACGCAGCTCCTGCTCGAGCAGCGCCGCTGCGAAGAGGAGGCCGCCGCCAACCCGCCCACGCCCGGCCGCCTCGAGGCCCTCCGGCGCCTGGGCCGCCTCAACGCGCCCGAGGCCGCCTACGGCGTCGTCGGCGCCCTGGGATCGCTTTGCGCGGGCGCCATCCAGCCCGCGTTCGCGCTGTCCTTCTCGGCTTTGATCGGATCCTACTATTTGAGCGACACGCGCCAGATGCTGCGCGACGCCTCGACCTACGCCCTGATCTTCGTGGCGATCGGCGTCGGCGGCTTCACGGCCCTGCTGCTCCAGCAGGCGTGCTTTGGCGTCATGGGCCAGCGCCTGTCGGCGCGCGTGCGCGTGCTGCTGCTGGCGTCCGTCCTGCGCCAGGAGGCCGCCTTCTTTGAGCTGCCGTCGTCCTCGACGGGCGAGCTGTCGGCGCGCCTGGGATCGGACGCGGCCGTCATCCGCGGCGCCGCGGCCGACGTGGTCGGCGTCGCCCTGCAGCAGAGTGGAACGGTGATCTTTGGGTACGTCGCGGCTTTGTACTACGACTGGCGCATGGCTCTCCTGGTGACGGCGGCCCTGCCCGTGATGACGGCCGCCTTTGCGATCCAGACGCAGTTCCGGCTCGAGGCCGGCGGCGCGGGCGGCGCGAGCGGGGGCGGCGGAGGCAAGGGCGGCGGGGGCAAGGGCGGCGGCGGGGCCAGCGCGCCGCCAAAGGGCAAGTCGCGCGCGTCAAAGGCGGCCAAGGCGATCGGCCGCTCCAACGGCATCGCCGCCGACGCCTTCGGCGCCGTGCGCGTCGTGCACGCCTACGGCCTCGAGCGCTTCGTGTGCCGCCAGTACGCCGACGCCTACGCCCCTGCTGCGGGATCCGCGCGCCGCGCCGCCGTCGCCATGGGCGCCACGTGGGGCCTGGCGCAGGCGATCCAGTGGTCGACGTTCGCCGCCATCATCGCCTTCGGCGGCGACGAGGTGCTCAGCGGCCGCGCGACCTACGACGCCATGCTAAAGGCCTTCATGTGCGTGTTCTTCGTGGCCATCGGCCTGAGCGAGGCGATGAACGGGTTCGGCAACGTGGGCGCGGCGCTGCCCGCGGCCGCGCGCGTGTTCGCGGTGATCGACCGGCGCTCGGCGATCGACCCCTTTGCCGACGACGATGCGGCCGCCGGTGGCGGTGGCGGGGGCGCTGGTGGAGGCGGCGGCGCCAAGCCGTCGCGCCAGTCGCTCGAGCGCGAGACGGTGCGCCTGCTGCGGTGGGGCAAGCGCGCGGGCGGCGCGCGCAAGGGCGCGGCCGCCGCCTCTGCCTCTGCCTCTGCCGCCGCCGCCGCCGCCGCTCCCGCCTCTTCGGTCGCGGTAGACGCAGACGTCGCCGCCGCCGCCGCCGCCGCCGCCGCCGCCGCTCCCGCGACCCCGGCCTCGGTCGAGCTGCGCTCGGTCGTCTTCCGCTACCCCTCGCGCCCCCAGGCCCTGGTGTTCGACGGCTTCTCCCTCGACGTCCCCGCCGGCACCACGCAGGCCCTCGTCGGCGAGAGCGGCAGCGGCAAGTCGACCGTGGTCCAGCTGCTGCTGCGATTCTACGACCCGGAGGGCGGCGCCGTTTTGCTCGACGGGCGCGACCTGCGCGCGTGGCCCGTCCGCTCGCTGCGCGCGCAGATGGCGCTCGTCAGCCAGGAGCCCGTGCTGTTCCACGACACGGTCCTGGGCAACGTGCGCCTGGCGCGGCCCGACGCGTCGATGGACGAGGTGGCGGCCGCGTGCCGGGCGGCGCACGCGGAGGAGTTTGTGCTGGCCTTGCCTTCGGGCTACGACACGGGTCTGGGAGAGGGCGGGGTGCAGCTGTCCGGCGGGCAGCGCCAGCGCCTCGCCATCGCGCGCGCCCTGCTCAAGCGGCCGCGGCTGCTGCTGCTGGACGAGGCGACCGCCGCGCTGGACAACGCGAGCGAGCGCAAGGTGCAGGCGGCGCTGGACGCCGCCTCGGCGGGGCGGACGACCATCACGGTCGCGCACCGCCTGTCGACGGTCCGGGGGGCCGACAGCATTGCCGTCGTGCATCGCGGGCGCGTTCTCGAGCGGGGGACGCACGAGGAGCTGCTGGCCCGGGGGGCGGGCGGCGCCTACGCGAGGCTGATCCAGGCGGCGGGCGGGCGATGATATCTGATTTGTAAAATTACCCGTCTTTGGGTGTTTCAGCAGAAGGCGCGAGAGGGCGTCTTGGACGGACTCTGAGCCCTGGGCGTGCGGAAAGAGGGCGGGGAGGCGCCCGGGTGGGTGGGCGCGGGGGGCGGGGGCGGGGCGTCCGCGGCCGAGGCCGTGCCCCCCGTGGCCGGCGCCGGCGCCGCCTCGGCCGCGGCCGCCGCCGCCGCCTCGGCCGCGGCCGTGCCCCCCGCGGCCGCCGGGGCCGCCTACAAGGCCGCCGTCTCGCACCTCGCGGCCGTGCTGAAAGAGCAGGAGGAGGAGGGCATCTTTTGGGGCCGGGATCACAACCTGTTCCCGATGGCCACCCCCTTCTCCCGCGTCCACGCCTTCTTGGACAAGACCATCGTCAAGTCCCTGGCGCACGAGCACTTCAAGGCGGCCGTCGCCAAGTTTGGCACGTCGGACCCCTCCCTGGCGCAGGTGTGCGGCTTCGACCCCGCCGCCTACAAGGTCACGCGCTAGGCCAACCGCCGCAAGCTGCGCAACAAGTACAAGGGCGGCCGCAAGAGCGGGCAGCGCACGCGCCAGCTCCTCAAGTGCGGCGGGCGCCGGCGCGGACGCGGCAGCCTGCCCGAGGGCGTCACCATCCGCTCGCTCCGCACGGACGGCGCGTCGTGCGCGCTGGCCCTCGAGTTCACGTCGGCCGGCAAGCCATTCCCGCACCCCTACGGCGACACGACGGCCCGCCCTGCCGCGTGGACGTCCCCCGCCTACACCGACCCCACGCGCGCGCTCCTCGAGGATCCCCGCCGCGCGCTCGTCGGCGTCGACCTCGGCCGCGCGCGCCCGGTCTCGGCGGCGGTGGCGCTGCGCGTGCCCGGCGAGCGGTTCGCCGGCCAGGTCGGCCCCGAGGCCGAGGCCGAGATGCGCAAGTGGGCCGGCGGGTCGACGCACAAGTGCATCACGCGCCGCCGCCTGATCCATGCGTCCAAGGCCGCGCTGCATCGCGCCTGGGAGAACTCGCGCGGCGTGGGCGACTACAAGGCGGCCCGCGACGCGCTGGCGGCGTCGGGCGGCACGGGCATGAGCGTCACGCAGCTGCACGCCTTCCTGGCCGTGTCGCGCGCCCACAGCGCGGCCCTGTCCGACGAGCTGCTCGACGGCGAGGGGGCCATCCAGCGCGCCAAGTGGGGCATGGTCCTGCACCGCGCCAAGCTGGCCGAGTGGGACCGCTTCGGGCGCGAGCTGCTCGAGCGCCGCGTGCCCAGCATGGGCCGCGCGGCGGCCGGCGGCCTGTCGCACAAGCTGGTTCGCGTCGACGTGCTGCTGGGCGACGTGGACTTTGCGTCGAGCGGCCGCGGCGAGGACGCCGTGCCGACCAAGTCCATCTGGCGCAAGCTCGCGCGCGTCGCGGCGACCCACTACCTGCCCGTGCGCTTCCTCGCGCCCGAGAGCGAGTACCGCACGACCAAGTGCTGCTGCGCGTGCGGCGCGGTGACGACGCCGGCGACGACGCGGCTGCGGCGCTGCGTGAGCGCGCAGTGCACTGCGCCGCGCGAGGCCCGGGCGGGCGCCGCTGCGGGCGGCGACGGGAGGGGTGGGGGGGAGGAGGACGGCCAGGAGAAGGAGGCCACTCACGGAAACGACCCATCGTTTCCGCGCTCGCCGCGCCCACGGGCGCCCGATGCTTCCCGCCGCCCAAAAAAAGGCGTCGGCAAAGTTCGGCACCGCGACCTCAACGGCTCCCGCAACATGCTCATGATCCTCGCAGCCAAGCTGGCCGGGCACCCACGCCCCTCCTGGCTCACGCCGCGCAAGATCGTGCTGCCATGCTCGGGCCGTTGAGCGTTCCGCATCCCGGCATTGCCCCGATCAGATCTGAACGCCCACCCTGTCTTTTTCGGAAGATAGTGCACCGTTGCTTAAAAAAGTGTACGGGGTTGTAATATCAGTCTTTTTGGGAGAATCCTGCCATAATCATCGTGTTCATCAAGGATCCGGATGATTGCCGCAAAGCGCGTGCGAAACGACGGGGACGGCGACGACTTGTGCCGCAATGAAGGCCGCAATGAAAGGTTTTCTGCGCACGACTGCCCACACCGTGCCCGTCGACCCCGTAACCTCCCCCCGCTCTCGTCGAGTCGCAGTCGACCAACCCCCTCCTCCTCCCCCCTCCTCGATGACAACGACGATGATGCCGCAAAAAGCCCCATTCGCTGAACCCGCAACTTGCTGAACCCGCATGGCTTCGCCCAACGACTCGGGGAGCTCCCTGCCCCCGCCAGCAAGCGGCGGGTCGCCCGGCCGCGCTGATGGCGGCGTGCCAGGCGCGCTGCGGGCGCCCCCGCTCGGGCGGAGGTCGCGCTTGCCGTCCCTCGACCTGCGCCAGACGTCCAACGCCGTGGCGCTGCTCGGCTTCCTGGGTCCGATGCAGGAAGAGGCGGCGTACGGCTCGACCGCTCGGGGTCCTGTGACGACGGCGGTGGCGGGCACAGGGGGCACGGCAGCAGCAGCGGGGGCGGCGCCGCCGATCCCGCCGGCCGCGCCTGCGACGACGACGACGACGACGGGCGCGCCTCCCTCTCCCGCCGGCGACACCGCCCCCTCGCCCGTCGTCCCCCCCCTCTCCCACCAGCATCAGCCGCCGCAGCAGCAGCCTCCCCTGCCTCCCCTGCCGCCCCTAAAGAGCGACCTGAGTCGCCGCGCCGTGCCCCTGGGCGCGGGCTCCTCGGCGCGCGGGACGGGCATGCTCGCGCGGCCGTCGGCGGCGACGGCGACGGCGGCGGCGGCGGCGGCGGCCACGCCGGCGCCGGGTGGCGGCCCGACCGCGCCGCCCTCGTCGTCCTCGGCGACCGGCGTCCCCCCGACCGTCGCCGCCGCCGCGCGCGCCGCGTCCAGCGGCCACCACCACCAGCCCGAGCACCAGCACGTCCCGTGGAACCCCCTGCGCCGCCTCACGGGCGGCGCCCACCTGCGAACCATCCCCTCTGAGACGGGCCCCGCCGCCGGCGCTGGCAGCGGCGACAGCGGCTCGGCGCCCGCCCGCGCCGCCGCCGCGGGCGCCCCCGTGCGCCAGCGCGCCCTGGGCGACGTCATCATCGGCGACGACCCCAACACGTCCGTGGCCGTGCCGAGCGCCGCCGCGCGCCTGTACGTCGACATGAACGCGAACGAGATCGGCGAGGAGGCGCGCGCCGCCACGCGCGGCGCAAGGCTGGTGCACCCTCTCGACCCGCGCTACCGCCTGTGGTGGATGGTGACGATCGGCGCCGCCCTGGCCACGGGGTGGATCGAGCCGTTCCGCATCGCCTTCCTCGAGACGCGCAGCCAGGGCGTGGCGGCGTCGCCCCACATGTGGCTCAACGCGCTGTCGATGGCCGTGCTGGCGCTCTTCTGCCTCGACGTCGTCGTCTCGTTTTTCGTCGGGTACTACGACGGGGACGGCATCCTCGTCATGCGGCACCGGGCGGTGGCGCGCAACTACATCTCGTAAGTGGGTTGCGTAGTGTTTAGTGTCGTGTGCTTTTGGAGGGTTTGGTCTCTGGCGGCGTCGTTGTTTGGGGGGCGCTTTGCCTTTGCGCGCTTTTTCGAGGGGCGAGCGTGTCAAGTGAGTCTCTCGAGTTTCGCTCTGTCGCGCTCACCCCGCCCGCCCTCCCCCTCCTCAAAAAAACACAGCGGCCGCCTCTGGGTCGACCTGCTCACCACCCTCCCCTGGGACTGGATGGTCCTCGCCGGCATGGGCATCTCCAAGGCGCCTATAGGCACGCGCGAGGCGCTGGTCGCCTCGTACGTGTCGCTGCTGGGGGTGCTGCAGCTCGGGCGCATGTACCGCGTGGGGCTGCTGTTCCGGCACATGACGTACAACATGGCGGTGTCGCTGCTGGCGACGACGCTCGTGCGCAACCTGGCGGTGAGAGTCGAGGAGCGAAAGCGGGAGAGAGAGGGAGAGAGAGAGAGAGAGGGCGTGTCGGCGGCGCGGCCCCCCCGAAGAACGACGAGGCGGGAAAATACTCACGCGCCGAGACCCAAAAACCACACGCGCCAAAATCACAACAACAAAAAACACAATAAACAGCTCACCTTTTACCTCCTGCACTGGGCCGCGTGCGCCTTCTACTTCATCGCGCGCCAGCAGGTCGCCGCCGCCGCCGTCAACGGCGACCCCGAGCCCTTGACGTGGTGGAGCAGCAAAGACGACCTCGTGAAGAGCAGCAGCGTCCCCACCAGCTACGTCCTTTCGTTCTACTGGTCGATCGTCACTTTCGCGACTTTGGGCTACGGCGACGTGACCCCCAACGGCATCCCCGAGGTCGCGTTCGTCATCGTGTTTGTGGCCGTAAACGTCATCGCCATGGCCTACATTGTGGGCACCACCACCTTGCTGGTGACAAAGGGCGACGAGCGCATCGGGCGGTACCGCGACCGCATGGCCTCGCTCTCGAGCTACTGTTCGACCAACCGCCTTTCGGGCCAGCTCAAGGCGTCGATGGCGGGCATGCTCAAGCTGCACATGAGCCTGGCGGACGACCTGGTGGCCGACGAGACGCTGCTGGCCGTCTACCCGACGACCGTGCGGCGGCGCATCCTGCGGGAGCTGTACGGGCGGCAGCTGTCGGGGTGCTACCTGCTCGAGGGCGCCGGCCAGAAGTTCCTCGACGCGCTGATGGTGGGCGCGCGCGTGGAGCTGTTCATGCCGCGGGTCGAGGTGGTGGCGGCCGGGGACCACGTCAACGAGCTCTACGTGGTGGTCGCCGGGCACATGGAGGTGGTGGACCCGGGCGCGGCCGGCAGGGGGCCGGGCGGCGAGCTGGCGGCGGGCGGGGACCCGTCGGCCCGCGGCGGCGACGGCGGCGGCGGCGGCGGCGTTGGCGGCGACGCGGGCGACGACAGCAGCGAGAGCGTGCTGCCCGTCAAGTCAGCCTACGGCGTGACGAGTCTCAACGGCGACGGCAACGGCGGCCTCGGGTCGGGGCAGGTCGCCCTGACGATCCCGGAGGAGGGGACGGGCGGAGGGGGCGGCGGGGGGGGCGGCGGGGGGGGCGGCGGCAGCGGCCTTCTCGGCGGCTCCGCCGCGGCGGCAGCCACCACCTCCCCCTTTGCCGCCCGTCCCAGCGCCCTGCGGCAGCTGGTTCGCAGCTTTACGGGCGCCAGCAGCGGGAGGACCGCCGCGACGGGCGCAAGCAGCGGCGGCGGAGACGCCGAAGACGGGGGGGGATTCAGCGGCAGCGGCGGCGTCGGCGGCGGCCTCGGCCCCATCGGCCGCGCCAGCAGCAACAGCGCCGGCAGCGCCGGCGCCAGCGGCGCGGGTGGCGCCGGCTTCCCGACCCGCCAGGCCCGCATCAGCCGCGCCTCCTCCCTGCCCACCACCGCATTCGAGCACCCGGGCGCCTACTACCGCCCGCGCCGGCGGCTGCGCCCGCGCGACCCCGCCGCCGTCGCCGCCGCTGCCGCCCTCTTTGGCGCCGGCGGCGCCGGCGGCCACCCCGGCGGCGCGAGCGCCGGCCTGGACGCCCTGACCGGGAGCTCGGCCCTGTCGCCCGAGGTGCAGGCGGCCGTCGCGTCCTCCGGGGCGCGCGTGCTGGGCCCCGGCGACGCCTTCGCCGAGGTCGCTTTTTTCACCGAGGCGCCCAAGGGAGAAACCGTCCGCGCGCTGACCGTTTGCCGGCTGCTGGTCTTAAGCCGTTCGACCTACACGGCCTTGGCGGCTGACTTTCCGGTATCGGCGCGCCGCGTGCTCGAGAACCTCAAGGAGCGGGCGGAGCGGCTGGTGGAGGAGCTCGTGCCGGCGGAGCTGGCCGGGCAGCTGCTGACGGCGGACGGGAGGTTCGGGGGCGAGGCGGCGGGGGGCGAGAAGGGCGGCGACGGCGGCGACGGCGGCGGCGGGGGCCCGGCGGCCGCGGCGGCGGCGGCCGCGGGCAAGCCCGCGCCGTCGGCCGGGCCGCATCGCCACCCCCCTTTGTCCTCCGAGCGCCCCATGCGCTCGCTCGGCACCCTCAGCGTCCCGCTCTTCAGCGCCGCGGCGGGGGCCGCCGCCGCGGAGGGGTTTGCGCGCGGGAGCAAGGGCCACGCTGCGCTCCGCCGCGTGCTCGAGGGCGGAGGAGGAGGAGGAGGGGGCGCGCCGCATTCGCCCTCGTCGGCGGCGGCGGCCCCCGCGCCGCCCGCCGCCGCCGAGCTCACCGTCTCCCAGCAGCGCCTCTGCGCCGACCTCGTGCGCCTGCGCCAGATGGTGCGCCGCGCCGCCGCGCGCCACGACCTCACACGCGTGCAGACCCTCCTGACCGCGGCGGCCGGCGGCGACGCCGACACGGTCGCCGCGCTGGTCACGCGCGGCGGCATGCCGCCCGACGCCGCCGACTACGAGGGTCGCACGGCCCTGATGGTCGCCTCGGGCCGGGGCCACCGCGACGTGGTGCTCATGCTGCTCTTCTTGGGGGCCGACCCGCGCCGCGCCGACAGCCGGGGCGCCACGCCGCTCGTCGCCGCCGCCGAGGGCGGATTCCCCGCCATCGTCGACGTGCTAGTGCGGCACGGGGCCACCCTGGGGCTGGACCCCGTGGTGGAGGCGGCGACCCTGTGCAAGGCCGTGCACGAAGGGCGCCTGCCCCTGCTGCGCGTGCTCCTGCGCGCCGGGGCGCGCGCCTCGGCGCAGGACTACGACGGCCAGGCGCCGCTGCACGCCGCCGCCGCCGACGGAAACCTGGCCGCCGCGCGCGTGCTGGTCGAGGCGGGAGGGGCCAGCGCGCTGCAGGCGGACCGGTGGGAGCGCACGCCGCTGGACGTGGCGCTGCGCGCGCGGGCCGCCCCCGTCGCCGAGTACCTGGCGCAGCGGGTCGGTTCCGATGCGGCCGCGGCCGCGCGCGCGCGCTGCGCCGCCGAGTCCGCCGAGGACCTGCTCTCGGCGTGCGCCGAGGGCGACGGCGCCGCCGTCGCCAAGCTGCTGGCGGCCGGCGCGCCGGCCGACTCTGCAGACTACGGCGGGCGGCCGGCGGCGGCCGTGGCCGCCGCGCGCGGGCAGCTGGCGTGCGTGCGCCTGTTGCTGGCGGCCGGGGCGGACCCGGCCGCGGCGGACGGCGACGGGCGCACGCTGCTGCACGAGGCGGCGGCGCGCGGGGACGTGGCCGTGCTCGAGGCTGTGGCCGAGGCCGAGGCGGCGCGCTCGTCCTCGGCAGCGGCGGCGGCGGCGGCGGCGGCGGCGGCAGCAAGAGGGGGAGCGGCGGCGGGAGCGGCGGCGACGGCGGGAGCGGCAGCGGCGGGAGCGGCGACGGCCGGCGGCGGCAGCGGCGCCGGCTTTGTGCCCCTAGCGCGCGCGGCCGGCTACCACTGGACCCCGCGCGACATCCTCGGGTGCACGCCGCTGGACGACGCGCGGCGCGCCAGAAAGCAGGAGGTCGTGGCCTTTTTAGAGCGCCGGAGTTGAGGGAGAGGTGGGTTGCGGGGGCGTTTCTCCGTCGCCGCGTCCCACCGCGCGCCGTCGACGCCATCGCTGTCGCCGCTCCCGACGCCGTCGGACGCCCGCGCTGGAGAAAGCATCTGTAGCGGTTCGTGTGCGCGCCACGCCCTGTCCACATCTTTGACTCTCATCGACCCGACAAGTTCACAGCAGCTGCTCGTCCCCCTCCAAAACCTGGAAGAAGCAGCAAAACCAACAGCAACTCACTCTCTTCCGCGTCTCGGCCAACCATGGGCGCCGCGATCTCCCTCATCGCGCACATCGCCGTGCCGCTGGGCGGCGGCGCGCTGATGAGCGTCGTCACCAAGGACGAGATCAAGGGCTGGTGCGTTTCTTTCCATGGAGGGAGAAGGAGAGGGGGAAGAGGATGGGCAGCTCAACGGTCGCGTCACGAGAAGGCCGCTCGTGGGGCGTGTGCGTGTGCACGCGCACGCCCCCGCGTGAGCGGGCCGCGCCGAGCGGGGGCCGCAACTTGTTCCATGCATTGGATCGCGACGGGTGGATGGAGGGGGAAGGAGAGGAGAGAGAGGAAAAAACCACCCCTCGCGAGCGCCCGCCGCCGACATGAACACAAAACACCCCCTCGACGCCCAAACCCCCAAAACCCAAACAGGTACGCGGGCCTCAAGAAGCCCAAGTGGAACCCCCCGAGCAAGCTGTTCGGCCCCGTGTGGGGCGTCCTCTACGTCTCCATGGGCGCCGCCTCGTGGGCCGTCAGCCGCGTGGCGAGCGCCAACAAGGGCGCGGCCGTCGCGCTCTACGCGGCGCAGCTTGCCTTCAACGTGCGTTTGATTCGTTTCCTTTTTCTTTTTGCTTGCTCTTTCGTTTGCTCGCCGTTCGCTACATCGGCCTACATCATCTGTGCGCCCGCCCTTGAAACTCCCTGTCGCTCATGACGGGTGGCGTGGATCGCCTCTTTGCTTTTGCGCTGCCGCGCTGCCGACGCCGACGCCGACGCGAACGCCAACGCCAACGCCGCCCGCCCAAAGCCATCCGTCCCCTGTCGCCCCGGCCGCCGCCGCCCCCCCCCCCCCAAACCAAAAAAACCGTCAAAACCAAAATCACTCAACCAACACAGATGGCCTGGACCCCCTTGTTCTTCAAGGAGCACAAGCTCGACGCTGCCCTCGCCGACAGCGCCGCGATGCTCGGGTTTGGCGTCGCCGCCACGCTGGCGATGGCCAAGGCGGCGGGCGGCAAGACGGTCGTGCCGCTGATGGCGCCCTACCTGGCATGGGTGGCGTTCGCGACGGCCCTCAACGGGGAGCTGCTGCGCCTCAACCCGGACGTGAGTTTGTGGTGTGGGCGTCGGGGCCTTGGCGCGCGCGTGCGCGTGCGTTTGTGTCTCGGTGTTTTTGCCGGCGCCCACCCCTGCCGTCCGCCTCGGCCTTGCCTCGGTGACTCGACCAACCCTCCTCCCCCGCCCCCCCCACCCCCGCACGCCCTAATCCCCCTTCCCACCCGGCGCCCCTTCAACCCAACAAACGAACATAAAACCAACAACAGCAAACGCTCGTCGACTACAAGGAGCTCAAGGGCAAGGTCGGCGGCGCCGCCGAGGGCGCGCGCAAGGCGGCCGGCAAGGCGGGGGCCAAGATCGGCGGCGCCGCCAGCGAGGCTGGCAAGTCGGTGGGCGGGGCCGCGAGCGCGGCGGGCAAGTCGGTGGGCGGGGCCGTGAGCGGCGCGGGCAAGTCGATCAAGGGCGCCGTGAGCGGCGCCGGCAAGTCGGCCGGGGGCGCGGCCAAATCCGTCGGCAAATCCGTCGGCGGCGCAGCGGACGCGTCTGCCGCGGGCGTCAAGTCGGCAGCCGGCGCGGCGGACGAGACGCTGGCAGGCGCGGCCGAGAGCTCCCTGGGCGGCGCCAAGTCGGCCGGGGGCGCGGCCGAGAAGTCGCTGGGCGGCGCGGCGGCGGCGGTCGTCGACGACGCGGCGGCGGCGGCGCCGGCCGCGGCTGACGACGCGCCGGCCGCGCTGGCGTCGGCCGGCGGCGCGGCCGAGAAGTCGGCCGCGGGGGCGGTCGACGCGGCGGAAGAGGTGGCTAAGGACGCGGCGGCGGCCATCGACGATGTGGCCGACGCGGCCGCCTCGGCCGCCAAGGAGCTCTGATGAGACTGAGCCGTTTCGCTCCTCCTTTGCTTTTTCCGTTTCGAGTGTCGGCGCGCGGGCCGTCGCCCCCCCCCGGCGCGCGCGCGCCCCTTGCGCCTCCCCCCTCCTCTAGTGTTTCGTTGTTCCAACCCCACCTTCCCGCCCTTTATGTCCCTTGACTGATCTCGCCCCCCTTCCCCACGCTCCCACCTGACGCGCGCGCACGCATCCCCCTTCCCTTGTAAACCGCCGCCAAACCCGCAGGTCGTGACAAAGCGGTCCCGATCGGCCCAGATCGACCTTCCGTGGGCCGCGAGCCGGTCCCAGCTCGCGAAACGGGACGCCGCCGGCAGCGAGCGTCTTTTTTTTCCTGAGCGTCTTTCTTTGCTGTCCCCCACGCCCCAAGAGACGCCGCTCTCCGTCATCGTCAACCACGCGCCCAAATTTCCCCGGTCTCCTCTCGCATTTGTTCTGCATGAGTGTCAAGTAACCACTCCGACACCAAGCCTTCGCTCACATCTTCCTGAGACCCGTGCTCGAAACAAACGTCGCTTTGTCGCTTTGTCGCGCGTCGCGAACAAAACACTCGTTTTGCAACACTCTCCTTGCAAAGTCTGCACGCAAACGCGGGGAGAGGCGACCGTGACCGCGCGCGCAAACAGCACACACGCAAAGGAACTGACTCTGATGGAGCCGGCCTCCCTGCTGCCCGGATGGGCGGGCGTGGGCGCGCCGACCGCAGCGACGCCGCCACCGCCGCCGGCCGCAACGCCAGCGCCCGACCCTGCCATCGCGGCCTTTCTGGCGGCGAAACGCAAGCAAGATGTGGCCTCCTGCGGCGGCGGCGGCGGCGGCGGCGTCAACCCGGCGGACGACTTTGAGGACGCAGCCAGCGACTGGCTCGTGTCGTCGGGCGGCTCTTCCTCCCCGCAAAGGGCGGCGCGCGCAGCCGCGCGCAAGGGCGGCCGCGCGGCAGCGGCAGCGGCGCACGTGGCGCCCGTTGGCTCCTTCACGGCCGCCGATGCACTCGCCGCCGCGCCCGCGCGCGCCCTCCCCGCGTGGCTCCGCGCGCTCGCGACCGCCGCGCTTTCGGCCGCGCTCGTGGCCGGAGGGGCCCACCTGGGGCGCGCCGCCCTCCGCGCGCACCTGTCGGCCCTGGGCGACCGCGACGCGCTCTCCGGGCAGCTCGCCGACGCGCGTCGGCGCGAGGCGGGCCTCTCGGCCGGGCTCGAGCGCGCCGAGGCGCAGCGCGACGCGCTGTCCGGGAGGCTCGAGCGCGCCGAGCGCGAGCGGCGCGCCGGCGAGCGGCGGGCGGCCGAGGCGCTCGGCGAGCGGGAGGAGGCCGTGCGCGCCAACCTGGGGATGCAGCGGCGCCTCAGCGCGCTCGAGGAGCGGCACGAGGCCGCGCAGGCGGCGCTCGAGGCGGCGCGGCGCGAGGCCGCCGAGGCGACGCGCGTGCGGGTCCTGGCCGAGAGGACGGTGGCGGTGGCGGCGAGGCGGCAGCAGCAGCAGCAGCAGCAGCCCCAGCAGCAGCACCAGGCGCCGGCGTCGTCGTGACCGAGCCCCGGCCGCTCGGCCGGCGGCGGCGGAAGCGGCGGCGGCGGCGAAAGCGGCGGCGGCGGCGGGCGCGTCTGTTGACGGCGTCCTGTTCTTATCATCGGGCGCACCACCTCGTTACGGAACGCTCCCGTAACGCACTCTCTCATGTGAATGACACACACTCACAACGCATCGATATATACCCCACCTTTGCCAACACTCTCGCTAATTCGAAACACCCAACGCCCCTCTCTCTCTTTCCACGCAGCCAAGCAAGGCCCCGCACACACGCGCGCCCGCCTCCTCCTCCTCCACCCAGACGGCGCATTCCTCACACATCGCCCGGCCCGCCGATGCGCGCGACGCTGGGCCGCGCGGGCCCGCGCGGCGGGCTCGCGGCGCCCGCGGCGTCGGGATCGCATGCATCGCGCGCGCGTGTCGCCGTCGCCGCCGCTCCGTCCGCCTCCGCCTCCGCCGCCGCCACGCAGGCGCCCTACGCTGCATCATCCATGCTGGCCGCCGGACGCGTCCGCGCCGCGGCCGCCGCAGCCGCAGCAGCGCGCGGCAGGCGATCAGCCGGTGCATTGGCACCAGCAGCAGCACTAGCGCCCAGCAGCAGCATCAGCAGCAGCAGCAGCACTAGCAGCAGCAGCCGCCGCCGCTCGCCCCCGCCGCCCGCCGCCGCCGCCCGCCGCCGCCCGCCCTCGGCGCGGTGCGACGCCGCCCCCTCCTCCCCGCCGGCCGCCGCCCCCGCGACCGCCCTCGCGCCCTCAACCGCAACCTTTTTCGAGGACCTGGCCGGAGGCGGCGCCAAGCGCAAGTACGTCATGGTCAGCGGCAAGGGCGGCGTCGGCAAGACGTCGCTCAGCGCCTCGCTTGCCGTCAGGTTGGCGCAGGAGGGGCACACGGTGCTGGTGGTGTCGACCGACCCGGCGCACTCGCTCTCCGACGCCCTGGGGCAGGACGTCTCCGGCGGGGAGCCCGTGCCCGTGGAGGGCACGGACCTGCCGCTGTGGGGCATGGAGATCGACGCCGAGGCCGGGACGCGCGAGTTCTTGTCGGCGTCGGCGGCGGCGACGGCGACGGCGACGGCGGCCGCGCCGGGCGAGGGCAAGGACGGCGGCAACGGCAACGGCAACGAGGGCAACGGCGGCGGCGGCGGCGGGCTGCGCGGCGCGGCGGCCGCCGCCGCCGCCGGCGCCGCCTCCTCCCTGCTCAGCGGCCTGGGCCTCGGCGGCTTCATGGACCAGCTCAAGGACCTGAAGCTCGGCGAGCTGCTGTCCACGCCGCCCCCCGGCCTCGACGAGGCCGTGGCCGTCGCCAAAGTCGTTCAGTTCGTGCAGTCGGCCGAGTACGCCCGCTTCACGCGCATCGTGTTCGACACGGCGCCGACGGGGCACACCCTGCGGCTGCTGACCCTGCCGGACTTTGTGGAAGCGAGCCTGGGCAAGGTCATCCGCCTGCGGCGCAAGCTCGGGGGCGCGGCGGACGCCGTGCGCGGCGCGTTTGGCGCGGCCTCCGGGCAGGACGCCGCCGTCGCAAAGCTCGAGGCGCTGCGCGACCGCGTGCGCGTGGTCAAGGACCTGTTCCGCGACGCGTCGCAGACCGAGTTCGTGATCGCGACCATTCCGACGGTGCTGGGCGTCAGCGAGAGCGCGCGCCTGCTGGCGTCGCTGCGCGCCGAGGGGGTGCCCTGCCGCGCGCTGGTCGTCAATCAGGTGCTGGGCGACGGCTCGGGCGAGGCCTTTCTGCGGCTTAAGGCCAAGGACCAGGCCTCGGCGCTCAAAGGGTTGCAGTCCGACCCGGCGCTCCAGGGGCTCGAGGTGGTGCAGGCGCCCTTGCTGGACCTCGAGGTGCGCGGCCTGCCCGCGCTCGAGTACTTTGGCCGCGTGGTCTGGCGCGACGAGGGCGACCCGCCGCCCGCCGCGCTGGCCGACGGCGGCGGCGCGGGGCCGGCCATCTTTGGTCGGCTCAACAGCGACGCCGGCGGCGGCGGGGTCGGTGGCGGTGGCAGCGCCGCGCAGGAGCAGCAGCAGCAACAGCCGCAGAGCGCGGCCCTGGTCGACGCCCGCAAGGGCCGCCGCCGCCGTTTCTATATGCTCGGCGGCAAGGGCGGCGTCGGCAAGACCTCCTGCTCGGCGGCGCTCGCCGTCCGCTTCGCCTCGCCCGCCGGCGGCGCGCGCCCGACGCTCGTCGTGTCGACCGACCCCGCGCACTCGCTCTCCGACGCCTTCGACCAGGACCTCTCGGGCGGCAAGCCCGTGCGCGTCGAGGGGTCCGTGCACGGCAGCGCGCCGGGCGCCGGCGGGGACGGCGGGGACGGCGGCGGCGACGGCGGCGACCCCGTGCCAATCCCGCTTTGGGGGATGCAGATCGACCTCGACGGCGCGAAAGCCGAGCTGCGCGCGGCGCTCGAGGCCGGCGGCGCCAAAGGGTTCAACGACTTTCTCGACTCGCTCGGCCTCGGGGCCGTGGCCGCGCAGCTCAAGGACCTCGAGCTCGGAGAGCTGATGGATAGCCCGCCGCCGGGCGTCGACGAGGCGGTGGCCATCGCGCGCGTGGTGCAGCTCCTGAGCGCGCCCGAGTACGCGCACTTTGAGCGCGTGGTGTTCGACACGGCGCCGACAGGGCACACCCTGCGGTTGCTGACCCTGCCCGACTTCGTGGACGCGAGCGTGGGCAAGATCATCCGCCTGCGCGCGCGCCTGACCGCCGCCGCCGACGCCGTGCGCTCGTTCGTCGCCGGCGGGAAACGGCCGGGGCCAGACCCGGCCGTCGCAAAGCTCGACGCCCTGAGCGCCGAGATGCAGGCGGCGCGCGCCCTGTTCCGCGACGCCGACTCGACCGAGTTCCTGATCGTCACGATCCCCACGGCCATGGCCGCGGCCGAGAGCGCGCGCCTGGCCGCCGCCCTGCGCAAGGAGGGCGTGCCGCTGCGCGCCGTCGTCGTGAACCAGGTGCTGCCGGCGGCCGCGGGCGACGCCTACCTGTCGCGGCGGCGCGCCGACCAGGCGCGCTCGCTGGCGCGCATCGCGGCCGACCGCGAGGGCCTGGGGTCGCTGCAGCTGACGGAGGCGCCGCTGCTGGACTTGGAGGTGCGGGGGGTGGCGGCGCTGTCGTACTTTGGGAACGTCGTCTGGCGGTAGCGAGTGGCGCAACCCAATTTCCCCACTCTGTCTGAGCTCTCGCCTGGCGCGGAAAAAAGGTGGCCTCGGCCGAGCGTCGCTCGGCGGCACTTTTCGCTTTCCGTCAACGGCGCTCGCCCTTTTTTCACCTTCCCGAAAACGCAGGCGCCCCCGACAGCCACCCACCCTTTCTTGCATGACGAACAGATTGTAAGCCCTCTCCACTTTCTCCTCCGACCCCGTCCGCTCCTGGCTTGCTCCGCAGGAGTGGGCCCCCTCCACGGGTCTCGCGCCTGCGCACCAGCCCGCGCTAAAAAAACACCGCGCTAAAAAAACACCGTCGACTCGACTTCACAAGACCTGATTCAAATCCGCCACCCCCCGGCCGCAACCCTAACCATCCCGAGCCTCCCATTGTTCAGCTTGAGCGCTCTCCCGCCTTGAGTTCGAGATGGCGCGCCCTGCCGCTCTCTCCCTGGCGCTGGTGCTCGCGTTGGGATTCGGTCTCGCGCTGGCGGCCGCCAAAAAGCCGTCGCCCTCGCCCTCGCCCTCGCCCTCGCCCTCGCCCTCGCCCTCGCCCTCGCCCTCGCCCTC
>Ga0209390_10001577_pt1 | contig 43398 bp, 28 predicted proteins | sample BON01_FD_187212 | JGI IMG/M metagenome (GOLD analysis project Ga0209390, IMG submission 187212) | Freshwater microbial communities from Lake Bonney liftoff mats and glacier meltwater in Antarctica - BON-01 (SPAdes) (version 2) | ecosystem: Environmental > Aquatic > Freshwater > Ice > Glacier...
AAACGGTGTCACCAGCTACGATTTAACGCTGATATCGCGGCATATTTTGGACACGGAACCCCTCGACTCTCCGTATAAATTGATCGCCGCCGATGCCAACAAAAACGGCAGCATCACCACCTTTGATGTCATTGAATTTCGGAAGCTTATTTTGGGCATTTATCAGGAGTTGCCCAATAATACCAGCTGGCGCTTTGTGCCAAAGAATTATACTTTCCCGAACCCAATGAATCCTTTCATGCCTACATTTCCGGGGCAAATAAGCATCGCGCAAGTACTTCAGGATGTTACGAATGGCAATTTTGTCGGCATGAAAATAGGCGATGTAAACAATACGGCAGCGCTTCATGTAGTAGGAGATTCCGATGAACGCAGCGCAGGCATCCATCAATTCACGGTTGACGGTGGACGGTTGACGGATGACGGGCGCGTTGAGGTCGGTGAAATTATTGATATAACATTCACCTCAGAGCAGTCGCTGCAAGCTTGCCAATTCACCCTCAACACCTACGGCCTGGAAGTGCTGGACATATTGCCAGGCGAAAATATGGAGCGCGAGCACTTCGCTTTATTTCCCGAAAAAAACGCCCTCACCATGGCCTGGGAAAAGGGCGGTATCGCCAATTTTACCCTGAAATGCAAAGCCACGAAAACTGACAATCTGCGTGAAATGCTAAGCATCGGAAGCAGGATCACCAAAGCCGAAGCATATCGAGAAAACAGCAGCCACCAGGTAGAGCGCTTCCAATTGGCGCTCCGTTTCCCGGATCAGGGCAGTTTCGAGCTGTTTCAGAACCGCCCAAATCCATTTGCTGGCGATACGGAGATTAGCTTTAACTTGCCGGAGTCATGTACCGCAACACTAACAATTTATGATGTGCATGGGCGGGTTTTGTACACCCAAACGGGAGATTATGCGCAAGGCGTGAACACCATCAGTATTGGAAAATCGGCATTGGAGGCAAGCGGGGTTTTATATTATCAAATAGAAACGGCGCGGCATAGTGGGACACGGAAAATGTTCAAAAACTAAAAGGTTTCATAGTTAAAAAATAAAAGGTTCCAGGGTTTCAAGGTTAAAAGGTTTCATGGTTGAGGGGCTTCGCGTTTGGGGTTGAGTGATAAGGGATTGAGGTTTGTTTTTAAAGGTACTTGACAGCAGAAGCGGCTAAAAAAACGAACAAACCATACATTTCATCGAGCGTTAAACCTCGTAGGTTTTTAAAACCTACGAGGTTTTTGGCCAAGCAAATGAACTAAAATAAAAATCCATTTCTAATATAAATCGCTTGAAACAACACCTAAAGCCAAGCGATTGTACAACCCTGAAACCCTGAAACCTGAAACCCTGAAACCTGAAACCCTGAAACCTGAAACCATGAAACCCTGAAACCCTGAAACCATGAAACCATGAAACCATGAAACCCTGAAACCTGAAACTTGAAACCTGAAACCCTTTTTTTATTCCACCGCCTTAAATTTAGCACACAAATGCACAAACTAATACTCACCTACCTCATCCTATTCCTTTTCAGCCTCCAAGCCAAAGCTTTCAGCCCTGAAAATACCCCTGAAAATACTGTTCCTGGCGTATTGATGGACACCATCAAGCCTTTGATTTTTTGCCCGCCCAACATAATTGTCAACATTAGTCCCATGCATTGCGATACGGTGCTGTCCTACACGGTGACCGCTGAAGACGATCAGGGTACCGCAATTATCATCCAACTCGCAGGCCTGCCTTCGGGCGGGGCTTTCCCGGTCGGTATTACAGCAAACACCTTTCTGGCAACTGACTTAGCGGGTAATACCGCTACCTGCTCGTTTGGGGTTATTGTATTGGACACCTTCCAGACACAATTGAATTGCAAGGACTTAACGACTGTTTATCTCAACCCCAATTGCACCAAATTTATTGAACCGTTCGACGTGTTGGAAACAAGCATTTATAGTTGCCCGCAGAATTATATTGTTGAGCTGGACAAGTCTTTGCCTTATGGCAATGGCCCTTGGCTGGTCTCTTTTTTGGACAACAGCGATGTCAATAAAACATACCAGGCACGCGTGACAGATACCCGGAACGGAAACAAATGCTGGGGCAATATTGAAGTAAAAGACAACACGCCGCCAGTGTTGACTTGCCAGACCATTCGTGTGCCTTGCGCCTTGCCACTAAATGAATTGACCCCAAGTTTTTACGCGATTCCTTTACCCTCCCCAATGCATTTCCCATCGCCATTGATGCCTGCTCCGGCAACATCCCAACCATGAGCTTCGTGGATTTGCTGCAAACGCTGCCTTGCGACGACACGGCCACGGTGAGCGGCATCATCCAGAGGATATGGTCGGCCACAGATGCCAGTGGGAACACCGGAACTTGTGTGCAAACCATCCGCCGGGAGCGATTGCTGGCAGATATGCAATTGCCGGATACCAAAACTACTCCTTGCACAGACCCGGACTACTCTCTGCAAGCCAACGGTATTCCCTTCATCAGCTTTCACAACCGACGCTACGACATCATGCCAGCAACGTTTTGTAAGTTCGACTGGGACTATTTTGATACGATTCAGCCTGCTGATTGTGCCGGTAATTTTACGGTAAACCGAACCTGGAAGATTTACGATGCCTGCCTGCCGCTCTCTGTCACCAACCCCAAAATCGGCGTGCAAGTAATTCAGGTGAAAGATACCAAAGGGCCCGTTTTTCAATGCCCGGCGGACAAAATCGTAACTGTGACGGACAGCCTTTGCCGCGCATTGGTGGACTTGCCAGACCTGTATTTGACCGATAACTGCTCGGCCATTACAGCACTCCAGGTGTTTTGGACAGATAGTAGTTCAACGGAAATGCTGGCGGGGAGTTTGCTGTTGGAAATGGATTCGACGGGTACCGACAGCCTGGCGGTGTTTGGTCCGGTGGCAAGCTTCCCGGTAGGTGTCACCTCGTTGTTGTACGTTGCTACCGATGAATGCGGCAATACGGGGGAATGCAGTTTCACGCTAAGCGTGGGCAATATGATACCACCAGACGCCCAATGCGACTCGCTGCTGCTCGTGGGCCTGCCCAGCAGCGGATACCTGCAAATGCCCGCCATGGTGCCCGACAATGGTTCATCGGACGACTGTGCTCCGCTGGTTTTTAAGGCAAAGTTATTGGAGGTCAACAGTTGCAGCACAGAACTGGCCTTTAGTGATACCCTCCACATTTGTTGCCAAAATTTGGGCGACACGTTATTTGGCACCTTGCGCGTGTACGATATTGGCGTGCCTGTTGGAACGGTTTCGAACGACTATGGTGTCGGGCATTTTTCAGAATGTAATTTCAAAATCAGGGTTTCTGGAAACAACCCGCCCATTTGCACCGCGCCGGCCAATATCACCATAAGCTGTGAAGCTTTCGACCCAACACTGGAATCCTACGGCGGGCTACAGACCCAAAGTTGTTCCGTAGATTCCATTCAGCACAGCGCATTAATGACCAGCTTCGACACCCTTTGCTCCCGCGGCACCATTACCCGAAATTTCAAAGTATTCAACAGTTCAGGACAAATGGGGCAATGCTCCCAAAAAATAGTGGTCGACTACAACCAGGAATACTTCATCCGTTTCCCGAACGATGTGATCGTGACCGTGTGTGATACGAGTAATGTCTATGGCGTGCCTACGCTTTTTGGAAAAGATTGTGAGCTTATTACGCCAACCTATGAGGATATGGTATTTATGGTGGTCCCCGACGCTTGTTATAAAGTGGAACGCACTTGGAAGATCATCAACTGGTGTACCTACAACCCCAATTTGCCCATCATTAACGTACCAAACCCCAATCCAAATGCCGTTAGCAACCATGCCAACAACTTGCCTGGTCCAATTGTCTCATCCATTCAAACAGTTGGTGACCCCTGGAAATCGACGATTGTAAAAATTAACCCTACTGATCCACTTGCCACCAATTACAGCATTTATTACGACAAAAACGCAAACGGTTATTCCTACAAACAGATCATAAAAGTCATTGACACCCAGCCGCCCGTTATTGAAAATTGTCCTTCAAGTACCCAAACAATTCAGGATGTAAGCCAAAATGACCCCTTGCTGTGGAATGCCCCTTTTTGGCATGATCCGGTGCTGAATATCAACGACTTGTGCGAAACCCCCAGCAATATCAGCGTTACGGCCAGCGATGCTTGCTCCGACGGTGCCCTGAATATTGAATACCAACTTTTCCTCGACCTCAATGGAGATGGCATTCAGGAAACAGTGGTAAACAGCACCAACTTGCCGCCAAGTGGCACCGTTTTGTTCGGCAACTTCACAGGACTTGGCGCATCACGGCAGTTCGATTTCCGGCCAGTAGCCACAGATCAGAAATGGCGCTTTGCCAAACAGGTGGTGGTGACGGGCAAAAAAAGAACAGCCTATGTGCGGTTTAATACCACCGCTGCTCCGAATGTTTTTGTGCCAGCGCAGATTCCCCACGGTACGCACAAGGTGAAATGGACAGTAAGCGATGGCTGCGGCAACGAAAGGGTTTGCGAATACACTTTTACGGTTCGGGATGGAAAACCGCCAACGGTGATTTGTAACGCTTCCTTTTCGATAAACTTCCCAGCATCAGGTATAATTACTGTTCATACCTCAGATGTATTGCAATACGGAGAAGACAATTGCAGCCCTTCTAATCTGATAACGTATTCCATCCGCAAATCATTCACGGGCATGGGCTTCCCGACAGATTCGCTTGGAAACCCCATCGACAGCATATCCTATTATTGCCATGAAGTTGGCCCCAAATTCGTTGAAGTATGGGCAAAGGACGTTGCCGGGAATATAGATTATTGTGATAATGCGATTGTCAATCTTCAGGACAATTCCAACAATTGCACAGGCAATCCAGTGCCTGATATCAAAGGTTATATAAAGACGGAAACAAACGAAGGGGTCGCGGAGGTGTCTTTGAAGATGAACACCAATATGCCTTTTTCTCCACCTTTTCCCCTCTTCTTGGGTATCCAAACAGACACCTTGGGATATTATCAATTCCCAGCGGGCCTTTTACTTCCCAACGCAAGTACCTTGGAAGCAGAATATGACCTGAACCCCTTGAATGGCGTTACAACCTACGATTTGGTCTTGATTTCCAAGCACATACTGGGTATAGAACCCCTCGGCTCGCCCTATAAAATGATCGCAGCGGATGCCAACAAAAGCGGCAGCATCACCACTTTTGATATCGTTGAAATCCGGAAGTTGATTTTGGGGATTCATCAAGAGTTCCCGGCAAATTATAGCTGGCGTTTTGTCAAAAAATCCTATATTTTTCCGAACCCAATGAACCCATTTATGCCGGCATTCCCAGCGGTAATTCCGGCGTCCGAGTTGTTTTTGCCCAATATGACCGACGATTTTGTCGGCGTAAAAATCGGCGACGTGAACAACACCGTGGTCGCGCATGCACAAGCGCCCTTGGAGGAACGCAGCGCAGGAACCTTGCATTTCCAGGTGTCGGCGAATGGGCGGGAAGCGGTTGAAATAGGGGAGCTTATTGATTTGGAATTCAGCGCCACGGCCCCAATGGAAGGCTGCCAATTTACCTTGAATATTCCTAGTTTGGAAGTGCTGGAAATTATACCCGGTGCCAATACGGCGCGGGAACATTTTGGTTTATTTCCCGAAAAAAATGCCCTCACGATGGCTTGGGAAAAAGGTGGCATCGCCAATTTTACCTTGAAATGCAAGGCAACAGCAGCGGGCAAGCTTCGGGAAATGCTTTCTATCGGCAGCAGTATCACCCCTGCGGAAGCATATCAGGAGCATGGCACCAAGCAAACGGAGCGTTTTGACCTTACACTTCAATTTCAAGATACACCCACTTTCGAGCTGTTTCAAAACCGCCCCAATCCTTTTGAAGGCAGCACGGAGATCAGCTTCAACCTGCCAGCAGCAGCGGCGGCAACCTTGAAAATTTATGATATTAATGGAAGAATCTTGTACACGCAAACGGGCGATTATGCACGCGGTGTGCATACCATTACGATTGAGAAATCAGCCTTGGATGCTGTGGGGATGCTGTACTACCAGGTGGAGACGGATGGGTACAGTGCGGTGCGGAAGATGATAAAACTCTAGTTATAAGGTTTCAGGTTTCAAGGGTTTCGGGTTTCAGGTTGTACCTCGGCTTGGCACTTGTGCCGTGTTTAGGGCAATGCCGTTGACTTAGCGAATGTACCATAAGCCTCGCATTTGGTGTGCACCAACTTTGAATTTTATGAATACCGAACAGATGTGTCATTCCGAGCGCAGCGAGGAACCTGATGCTATATCCTAACCCAGGTTCCTTGCTGCGCTCGGAATGACACATCTGTTTGGTATTTAATGTGGAAATTAAGGCGGAACAATCGCTTTGCCGAGGGCGATTACTTACCCATTTTTTGCAGGGCAGAATTTCCCAGCGCTGTCAGCACACTTGGGTTGGCTATGCCGACGTGTTGTTCTAATACTACGCCTTGTGGGTCTAAGAAAAGCACCGTGGGAAGTTTAGAAACCTCGTATATCGACGCAATGGTTTTCCCTGATTCCGAATCAAAATCGGTGTGAAAATTAAGGAAGTTGCTGTTTAGGTAACGGGACACTTCCTTTTGGGTAAAAATATCTTCCTCCATCACTTTGCAGGGTGCGCACCATGAAGCGTAAAATTCCACAAAAACGGGTTTGTTCTCCCGCTGCGCCTTTTCCAGAACCGGCATCAGGCGTTCGCTATTCTGCCAGGCGACATTGTTCGCCTTATGGGAAACGGGCATATCTGGCGGCCCAGGCTTGTACACCGGCTTCGCTTTCCTCGGCGGATTGCAAGCAACAACCCAAAAGCAAACAAGTATAATCAACAAACTTCTATACATAATCCCAATTTAAACACCCCAAAAGTAAAACTCATAACTCATCACTCATAACTCATAACTCATAACTTCCTTCGTTTCATCTCCGCTTGCACCAACAGCAACTCCCGCCCTGCATCGCCCGTCACCGAAGTGTTTTCCTGCGCTCGGCGAATCAGGTATGGAATCACCTCTTTCACTTGCCCATAAGGCAGGTATTTGGCGACCCGGAACCCAGCATTGGCCAGGTTGAACGTCAGGTTGTCGCTCATGCCATACAATTGACTGAACAAAGTATTGGGGTGGTCTTTTGGAATGCCTTTTTTCTCCATAATATCCGCCATCAGCAACATGCTTTCGGCGTTGTGGCTGGCATTGCACACGGCCATGGTATTCAGGTGGTCGAGGCAGAAACGCAGCGCGGTGTTGTAGAGGTCGTCGGTAGTGCTTTTATCGGGGTTAATGGGTGATTCATAGCCCATCTCCTTGGCGCGAATGCCCTCTTTGAGCATATAGGCACCCCGAACGAGTTTTGCTCCAAGTTTAAAACCGGCCTCCTGGGCACGGTCGTAGCTTTCCATGAGAAACGGCAGGCGATCGTGGCGGTACAGTTGAAAGGTATTGTACACCACGACATTTTTCTTGTTGTAGCGTTTCATCATTAACCACACCAAATGGTCGAGCGCATCTTGAATCCAGCTTTCTTCGGCATCAATAAATACGCCGACGCCTTTTTTGGAGGCACGGTAGCAGATAGCGTCCACCCGTTTCAGTGCATTTCTGTATTCAATCACCTCTTCGCGGCTCAATGATTGTGCCGACTGGATACGCTCCAATAGTCCAAACCGCGCCAGGCCCGTGATTTTAGTACTGATGATTGGCGCACTTTTCACCGACCGTGCCGCAAAGTCTATGGCGCGGATATTCTCGTTCATGGTGTGGTTGAAATCGAGTTCCGTTTCCTTGGCTTCTGCGCCGTAGTCGAGTATGGTCAGGGTGTTGTATTCGGCCAGGCGCTCAATGGCTGGCTGACTGTCGAGCAGGGTCGTGCCGCCCACAAACTGCTTAAACACCGTCATTTTTACAGCGGTTTCAGCCAATGGAATGCCGTTTTCAACGGACCAAAGTGCCAGTTGGGAGCCATAATTTACTAGCCACGGCTTATTCATCATGGAAAAAAGCCAGGCTGATTGTTTAAGTTCTTTGTCAGAAAGGTGGGCAAATGCAATTTCGGTATTCGAAAAATCTATTGTGGTGGTCATGGTTAGGTTTGCCAAATTTCCCAAGCCGCTTCGGCTTGCAGGTGGAGCATGTCGAGGCCATTTTGCACGAAACAGCCGCGCGCGCTGGCTTCCCGCAAAAGTAGCGTTTCGGCGGGATTGTACACCAAATCAAATACTAAATTGCCAGCTTTAAATATTTCAAACGGGACTGGGGGCATTTCGTTGATGTTTGGGAAGGTGCCGAGGGGGGTAGTGTTTATAGTGATGAGTGATGCGTTATGAGTGATGAGTGATGCGTTATGAGCGATGAGTGATGAGTTATGAGTGATGAGTGATGAATACGCTAGTTCGTTGGGATGGGATGGGGAGCGGGAGACGAAATGGAAGGGGATGTTTTGCTTTTGGAGTACGTAGGCAACGGCCTTTGAGGCGCCGCCTGTGCCGAGGATATAGGCATGGGTTGTTTGGGGAGGTATTTTATGTTGGGCCAAGAAGTTTACCAGGCTGGCCTCGAAACCGATTACATCGGTGTTGTAGCCTGTAAGTTCTTGGTTGTCACTTATTTTTATGCAGTTTACGGCACCGACAGCGCGGGCGGTTTCATCCAGTTTGTCCAGAAATGGTATGATACTTTCCTTATGGGGAATGGTGACGTTGATGCCTTTCAGGTCTGGGTGCTGCGCGCGTAGTTTTGGGAAATCAGCGATGTATTCCAGTGGAAACAGCTCATAACGGGCGTTTTTGATGTTTTCACGGGAGAATTTTTCCGAAAAAAAGGTTTTCGAAAAGGAGTGGGCGAGTGGCCAGCCGATGAGTGCGTAGAGATGAGTGATGAAGTTATGAGTTATGAGTTATGAGTTATGAGTTATGAGTGATGAGACTGTGATACGCTTGATGTCACTTTGTTGTTTAATACAAAGTACACGGGTTGCTTGTATTCAGTCTTGGTACTTAACCGAAATTATGGCAAAAGGATTGCCGTGATTTCGGTTTTTGTGGCAATTAACTTGCGGTATTCCCGGCTTCAGCGTTGATGTAAGTGCTTTGAAAATGTATTTCAAGTTTATCAACAAATCGCGTAAACCTGAAACCATTGAAACCTGAAACCTGAAACCTTTTATTCAAACCCAATATACTCCATACTCCACCGGCACCACTTCCGTCAGCCACACCCCATTATCGGACAGGTAAAACTTGTGGCCCGCGCGTGCCATATCCCCCGATTTGATGATGAGCACAGTGGCTTTTCCATGGCGGCCGCCTACTTTTTTCGCGGTCTTGATGTCCAAACTTAAGTGCACATGCTGGCGGCGCATGGGCAGAAGTCCTACCCGCTCGATGTCTTTAATAGCCGACAAGGCAGTCCCATGAAACAGGGTTTCCGGGGGCGCTTGTGCTTCCAGACCGAGATCGATGTTGATGGAATGTCCTTGGCTGGCACGAATACGCAGGCCATCATGGCTCAAGGCAAAGCGTTTTTTATCGTTGTTTTCCACCACCGTTTGAAGGAATTCGCGGCTGATGTACATGCCTTTGGGGGCTGATTTCTCCAGGAGTTCTGCTACATCGGCCCAGCCGTTTTCGTCCAGTTTCAGGCCGATTTTATCCGGCCGGTGGCGGAGGATTTGGCTGAGGAATTTACTGGTTCGGATCAAATTTGAGGGTTCCATGATCTTGTTTGTCGTGCTTTGGAGCTGGGAAGCCTTTAAATCGCTCAAATCTTCCGGTGCTTCGGACTTTCCTGCATCCCAACAAAAGCCTTCTTCGGCAAGTTCCGTGTTGGGAAAAACTTCACGCGCTTCCTTCAAATGCTGTTCAGCATCGGCGTAGCGCCCGGAGAAATGCCCAATGATCATCCGCTTCACAGCAGCCTTTTTCGCTATTTCCGCCGCCTGTCGGGCCGTGGAGTGCCGTGTAAAGGCCGCTTCTGCTATGTTTTCATCCGTAAACGTAGCCTCGTGGTACAACAAATCTACCCCGCGCACCAATTCGGCAACTTGTTCGGAAGGCGTCGTATCGCTGCAAAATGCATAGCTGAGCGGCAAAGAATCAAAGGTCAGTTCGCTGTTTGGGATCGTACGGCCATCGGGTAGCACCAGGTCTGCGCCTGCTTTGATGGCCTTTATTTGAGCGTAATCCCCGGCGATACCATACTCCTGCAGCATTTCCGCACGGATATTGCGGGGCTTGGGCTTTTCCCGAAACAGCCAGCCGGAAGTCGGTGTCCGGTGATTTAGGGGAATCGTCCACACTTCCACAGCATTGTTTTCAAATACTTTCGCGGAAACGGTAGCGTCTACTGCATGAAATTCAAGCGTGTAGGTAAGCCGTACGCCACAAACGCGCATGGTGGTTTCGATCAATTCCTGCAGTCCTGGCGGTGAAAAAAGCTGCAAGGGGTCGGTGCGTCTTTTCAGACTCCAATTGGTGATCAAGCCCATCAATCCAAACACGTGATCGCCGTGCATGTGACTGATAAACAATTGATTGCATCGGTCGGCTTTTATTTTATACTTAAACACCTGCATCTGGGTTCCCTCCCCACAATCAATGAGAAAACTGTGCTTGCCCACCTGTACAAATTGTGACGTGTAATGGCGGCCGTGGAATGGGCCGCCGGAGGAAGTGCCAAGTATGGTTATTTTCATTGCAAATTTTTTAGATTTCGGAATGCGGATTTTAGATTTCGAAATGCGGATTTTAGATTTCGGAATGCGGATTTTAGATTTCGGAATGCGGAATGCGGAGTGCGGAATGGTACGTTTGGCCGCGTTCGTTGAAGTCCCGTAAAGATCAGGTGATTTTCAGGAAATCTCGAGCACAACTTAAAAAATCAAAACGCACCACCTCCGCGCAGGCAGTGAAATATTGGTAAATATCCAGCCGCTCTCACCATCGCTCGCTTCCCTTCCTTTGAGTTGTCCTGCTGTAAGCATCCGTCCACGTAAAGTGCGCTCAATGTACCAATACAGAAACATCCTGACTTGCTTTTCCCCTTTTAACGTGGACGGATGCTTACAGCAGGAAAACTCAGGGTAAGTCACACCCCATAAAATCTTATTTTCCCCCCGCTCCGCCGCCCACACTCATAACTCATCACTCATCACTCATCACTCATAACTCATCACTCATAACTCATAACTCATCACTCATCACTCATCACTCATCACTCATAACTCATCACTCATAACTCATAACTCATAACTCATCACTCATCGCTCATCGCTCCAACACCCATTCCGCCACAATCAAATTGAGCATCCAACTGGGCCAGGCCACAATTTGATAGGCAATATCCATTTCAATATGCGTTTGTGTGGCCAGGGTGAATTGCATGAGCCGCAAGGTGATCGCTGAAAAAGTTAGCGCGTAGCTGCGAATCATCCAGGCCCTGTGCCGTTGTACATCGCCCTTTTTTATGGCGCGCCATGCCAACCAGGTCGTAAACCACCACAATACACTCAGGGTCAGGAAGGAGGATCGGGCAATCCAGCCGCCATTGGCATATAGGGCCATGACAAAGCCTGCCGGCCCGCATATCCCGACAATGCTCAACACATAAACTTTGCCTATCCAGCGATGCAGGATGGGTTTTTTTTGTAGGATAAGACTTGAGAACTGCGTCATGCCAGCCGCTAATACCAACAAAGCAGGAAAAATATGCAGGTAAAAGGCCGCCTTGTAATACCAGAGGTGAACGATATGCTGCTTGGAGAGCAAAAAATCAATGTCGAGGCGACCGCTGCGGTAGGGTAGCACGATGCGGGCCATCAGGAAGCTAAAGAAGCCGATGAGGAGTATCCAAAAGAGGCTCTTGAGCCATTTGCTGGCGGGAAGGGTGCTGGTGTTTAACATACAAACGGCTGTTTTCGGACAGGATAACGGGGGATTTTGCTGAAAATTTTGATACCGCAACACAATAGCCTATTTCCGATAAACCCTCAGCACCGGCCGAAACCCAATAGTTGAACTAGCCTTTTCAGGATGCTGGATTTTCACAACGCCGATTTGCATATAAAACGGCTGGTCGGCCCAGGAACCTCCCTTGACGATCTTGTAGTCATCGTAGGTGCCTGCGGCGAATACAGGAGTGTATCTTTTTGCCATTTCAGGGTTGTCCGGGAATTTCAGTTTCGCATTTTCTGCTACCGCATAATCTACCGAAAAATTATCGCTGGTCCATTCTGCCACATTGCCCGACATCTGGTACAGCCCGTAACCATTCGGCTCAAAAGATTTGACGGGCATCGTGTATAGACCTCCGTCGGAAGCATCATCAATCAAGGTAAAGCCCTGTGGGACGACAGTCCTACCGCTGTTGCAACGTAGGCGACAAGCATCCTGCTTACCCCTTGGGCAGAAGAAAGAATACCCCCAGGGGAAAAACTGATGGGCATCCACGATGCTGTCGCCCTGCTGTGGCACCGGACGGTAGGCAGCATATTGCCACTCCACATCAGTCGGTAGGGTGACTTCCACCGCATACCCGGTATTTTCCAGCAGCGCATTCAGTTCCTTCGATTTCCACGCGCAGAACCGCAGCGCTTGATCCCACGTGATGCCGACAACCGGGAAATTCCTGAATTTAGACAGGTGGAAATAATTCTGGGTTATCGGTTTATTAAAGGAGTAAGGAAAATCCCGCATCCAAACGGCTGAATCGTATTTATGCTCTAAATCACCTGTTTCATGGTAAAACCGGACATAATCTTCCACCGTAACTTCATAGCGGCTCATATAAAAGCTATCGACCGAAACCCGTTTGGGAATCTGAAATTGAAGACTGTCGGAACCAAAATACAAATTTTTGACATATCTCCCACCAGGAATCAGCGCATAATCCCGGAGCTGCGTCCGGACTTTTTTGGGAAGAAGTCGGGTGGGAAAGGTTTGCGCTCCGAGGCCGGAGACGAAGCAGAGTAAAAGCAATAAAATGAAGTTGCGCATGGATTTTGGAGAAGCGGGATAGGCCGCTTTCTAGTGCAAGTATAGCTTTATTCCAGCAAAGGATTCCTCAAGCGGGCGTTTTGCCACTATGTTACCAATGCAATACGCATCAATTTAACGTAAACTGTACCGTCACCCCCGTATTCAACGTCGTGATCGGGAACGACTGCGACGTTTTCGGCACCGTTTTGCGGTAGTCGGTAAAGAGCCGCAGCTTCAGGCGCTTGTTGAGCGCGTATTCCACCGATGGGTTGATGCTGATCGTGCGCGCACCGCGGGTAGGCACTGCCTGGTTCGGACTGTCGAGCAGGTGGTTGGTGGTGATGTCGTCGCGTACCTCGAAGTCGAACTTAAACGCGAGGTCGTTGCCAGCATTGGCACCGGAACCGCCAGTACCTGGCCCGGCAGGTTTTTTCTTCTTCTTCGCCTGCGTTTTTTTCTTGCCTGTAAGGAACGGAATGTTCACGTCCCGCATACGATAGCCGAAGCCCAGGGAGTAGCTGGTGGAGCGGCTTTCTGCTAATTGATAGTCAATGAATGACATGGCCAAGGTGCGCGATTTTTTGAAATCAGCCTTGAGCGTCATCTCGTTTTTGAATTTCACATCCACACCAAACAAGGGCTGCAATTGCTCGTTGATCATTACTTGTGGAATCTCATACCGCGCAATGTAGTTGTAGTTCAGCTCGTCAATCTGGAATGGCGTAGCCGGGTCGTAAAATAAGTCGGTGTTGTATGAATTCACCGTCAGGGTGTTTTTGTACCCGTGTGAAATTTGAATGCTGGCGAAAATTTCCTTCAGGTTGCCCAGCTTGTTCAAACCGTTGTAATTCAATTTCCAGTTTACCGAAGGCAGGGTTTTGAAAATGTCCAATTTGACAGAATTCGGATTTGTATTGGTATAAGCCGCCACAAATGCGGGAATCAAAACTTGCTGCTGAATTTTACCAAAACCTTTTACATAACCCTTGTCCGTCTCGTGCTGTGCCAAGTCTTGTGCATCCACGCCCAGGCGCTTCGAAACGATGGGGCGGAACTCCTCATATCGGCCAAAAATCTGGTTGATATCGTTGTTGAACAGCGTTTGCAGCGAGAAATAGGAAATGGTATAACTGCCCACATCCCGGAATGCGCGGTGCTGGAAATTAACAGAGTCTGGGCCAAGAATAAAATTCTGATCCTTAAACAGTTCGGTGCTGTTGCGGGTGAATTGGCGGTTTGCCGTCACCTCTACCCGGAAATCCTGGAATGGCTCAATGGTCAACCCAGCATCGAAGCTTTGGGAATAATTGCGCATCACCTGTTGGTTGAGCTCGGGACGGTGTGTGATCCAGCCTTTGCGGCCAGCTTCGTCGAGCCATTCGCTTCCGGGCTGTATGCCCGCCACAAAATCCCAACCCGGGGCATCGAAACCGTTGCTCAAGCCCATCAGTTTTGGATCGGGGGTGAAGCCTGGGATGATCGTGCTAAAGTTTTCTGTGTAATTGAATCGCGCCTTTCTGACGAGCATGAGGGGGCGCAAGGCAATTCTTTCGGCTAAAGATGGCACCCTGTCCTTTTTCTCTTTAGGCGTTTTCTTGCCCTTGTCCTTTTTGTCTGCAACGCCGCCATCTGCCGCAGGGTCGGCAGCGCCCGCTTTTGAAGGATCTTTGCCGCCAGGGCCCGTACCAACGCCACCAGTGCCGCCACCGCCAGCGGAGCGAGGGTCTTTGGCACTGCGCGGGTTGGCAGATTTGTCCAGACTGCGGTCGCTAGCACCTTCTTTCTCCGCAGCACCGGGCACCTTGCCACGTGGATTTTTGCCAGAGGGCAACCCTCCCGGCAGGTCGTCACTCCCCCCTGGCCGAAGGTCACTGTTGTTGTTGGGTCGGCGGCCTTTGTTTCCACCCTTGCCGGGTGTACCAGGTTTGTTGATTTGTTGCAGGTATTTGCTCTTGTTGTACAACTGCTCGAAGTTGAAATCTCCGTTTATCTGTCGGGTATTGTTGTTCTGTATCACGTTGCCGAGGCTGCGCTCATTCAACTGATCCTGGAAATCTTGGGCATCGAGGTTGGTTAGTTTGAGCGATTGAGCCGTCCAGGTGTAGCCAGCGGTGTAAGAAGCTTTCATGCTGATCCAGTCCATGTAGGGAATGGATTTGAAGGGCAGGGTATAATTAAGGCTGGCGCTGTGGTTATAGGATTTTGGGCGACCCAGGGTTTTGAAATTATTCCAGAGTATCTTGCGACGCTCGGCCTCTGTTATTTGTATCCCATTTTCAAATTCCAAAGGTTCGTCGAGCAAACTACGTGCTGTGGCATTGTAGTTGAAACGCAGGGCTTGTGCAATGGTCCAGCCCAGGTCGTAGTTGCGCGCCCAAGTGAAACGCCGGTTGTAATAGGTGTTCAGCTTGGGGTCCTCTCCCGCAAAACGATAAGTGGTCACCGCTTCAAGGCGCTCCAGGTTGGAACTGAAGCCATAGGTCTCCGGCAAAGGATTGAAGTTGAAACCTGTGATAAATTTCAGGTATTTATCCTTTTTTATCAAACTTTTGAAAGGCTTCAAGGGCTTCATGCCCGTTGAATACTGCCAGTCCAAGTTGCCTTTGTATTGGTTTTGCACCGCACGTTCAATAAAGGGTGTGCGGTTTTTTTGCTGGTTGAAGGCGTAGGTTACGCTGAAGTTTTCGATGTTCCAGGGAAGGGGCACTTTGCGGGGCTTGCCTTTGTGTTCCTTGCGCACATTGGTGAAGTTGTAGCCACGCACGATGGTCACATCCTGTGCCATATTCCGAATGGTATCTTTTTTTGCCTGACTGGGCGCATCGCGAATCTTGTCCTGCAGTTTGATGTCCAGGTCGTAAGGATCAAATTCAGGCTTTCGTGTGATATTGGAATATTGGGCGTAGAAAGGCAATTTTAACCCCGATTTTTCGGGCAGCAATTTGCCCAATTCGAGGTTGGTTGACACGTCGTATTGTATCACTTCTTCCCGCTGTCGTGTGGCAAGTTTCTCTTCAATACTGCCCCAGCCGATGCTGGTGTAGTTGCCTGCAACAGATACATTGCCGAAGTCGGCCAGTTTGATGTCCATACGTGCTTGGCCAGCATAGCCTCCTTTTTCATTGAACCCGTTGAGGCGCAATTCATTGAGCCACACTTCTACACATTGGCTCTGTTTTTCTGGATCCACATTGCGCACCCCGATCATGATGCCTTTTACGTAACCAAGACTTGGGTTACCCACCACCTTTACCTTTCCCCCTGATTTTTCAGGGTCAGAAATGATAAAAGGCGTGTTCAAAGGCCAGGATGTCATGGCATTGCGCTCTTTTTTTGCAGTTATCAATAACTCCAGCGGGAAATCAAATTCGTTTTCCGGGCGCCATACTTCTTCTTTGTACTCACGGCTGTCTGGGTTTCCATTGAGTACTGAAGCGTCTGAAGGGTAGAGGGGAAGTTCATACTCATAATAGTTGTTCAAAAAGTCGGAGCCCATGCGGATAAAGACTTTCATCTTGGTGGAGTCCAAGGTGGAAGTGGCTGGATCGGGTGCCTCGGCATGCACAAACATTTTAAGACGCTTGTACTGCCGCAAGTCCATGTTCAGGCTTTTGAAAACGGCACGCGCATCACACTCCGGGAGCTCACAAACGGTCATCGCCAGGGATTGCTCGTTCTGCAAAATATCCGGGAAAGCACCTACCGATTGCTCCCGTTGGATACCAAAAGGGATGGTGTAGTTGAATGGCACCCGGGCAGAGTTTTCTTCAATGCTCACGGCATTAACATCAAAGGGGACTTCAGGCGTATAAGCAGCGTCACAGAAGCCGGCCCCTGGATCTACATTGGGGAGGGATTGCGTGAAACGGCGCCACTGGTTGCGGCCCAGTTCCAGGGTAGCAAAACGGAAAGTAGTGCTCTCGTTAAAGCCTTTCCAGACCATGCGCACAAAACGCATGGAACGGAAATCCTGAATACCGCCAATGGCAGTGCGGATCTTCTCCTGATCGAGCGGAATTTTAAAACGGTACCAGTGATATTCCCTGCCGTCTTTCATAAACGTTACCGTGCTGGTAATAAGGTCTCTGAGTTCTGGGGCATTTTCGTCGATCACCTCCTGGCCATTGAGCATGGTTTTCGCCATGTGAATTTTGTAACGGAAGTATGCCTCTGTCTCGTTCAGCGAACGGTCGCGGTTGAGGTCTTCCTGGTCGGGGAAGTTGGTGGCGGAAGGGTTGAGGTTGTTGCTTTGATTGACGGGCGAGTTGCCTTCTTGGTTGTTGAAATGACGGTAGCGTGCGAGCAGGCCCGGAGGATTGCTTTCAAAGCGCTGGTCGCGGAAATACACGAAGTCGTCGTTCGACGGGTCAGCAGTAATGGCATCCTTGGCATTTTGTGACAATGGGGAACTCATTATCGCATTGTACCAATCGGCAAAAAATGTTCTTTCATCGGCATCATTCAAGCCATCAAGACCCAAATCTTGCAGGATACGGTTCGATTCCTGATTGTCAAACGCGTTGACTACCGGTGGCTCAATCGGCACGCGGCCCCAGACGGAATTGTCGGTAACACCCGTGTTGTTGCTGGTGGGCAAACCATTTTCAAAAAATTGCCGGGAGTCGCGCATCACGTCTTCCGAAACCGAACCCAGGTCAATGTACATGGTGCCGTCGTCGGATACAGCCGAGCCATCGCCCTTGGCCATGTACGGATTGAGCATCCAGAACTCCACGAATTCGATGTTGGCCGCTTCAAAGTCGTTGGTGTTCAATTCGCGCATGAATCCAGCCCATCGGGTATTGGGTTCATTGAGTTCACCACTGGTAGTCAGTCCTTTGGTATAGCCAGGATAGCCATCGGGAAGCTCAAAATTGTACGGGCCGCGATCCCGCGGGTAAAAAGTCACGTCCAGCGGGCGCAGGCTCGATTGTTCAAATGGTGTGAGCTGGCGATTGGGGAAAATATCCTGGTATTGAATCAGGCGGGTGTAAGGATCAGTGGCATCTATACCGTCACGGGCACTGGGATCCGATACATACCAGGCCAATCCGGCGCGGTTGGCGCCCACCGAAAGCTCTCGATTTGTTGGGTCCGATTCGGGGAATAGCGTGAGGTCGCCTTGCGGCGTGGATGCGATTACCCATTGGTTGAATTGGGTAGTCAGTGGCAAGTTGGCCGTACTGCCCTCAAAGTCGTCGAGGTACACCACACCGCCTTTATCATTGCCCTGGTTGATGGCGCGGTTGTGGCCGGGCTGCAACACAGCAATCTCTGCCTGGGCCGTAATGGAGGAAGGCGCTTTTGTTTCAATAAGGGGAAGCTTGTCCACCAATTTTGTCAGCCAGGGCGCGTCTTTCGACAAGCTGAAATCGGCACCATAAACTTTATTGTTGATGGGGTCGTCGCCGAAGTTTACTTTTTGGGTCAATGGGCGCTCAAACAGGTTGAGGAAGGTTGCACCCACCTGAATGTCTTTGCTGATTTCATAGTCGAAGCGGGCACCGATCATGGAGCGGCTCTGGAAGCCAAAGAAGGTGTTGTCTTCAAAGCTCACATTCACATTTTGGCCCGATTGCAGGATGGCGTCATTCAGGATTTTTACCTTACCGATGTTGTAATCTACGGAATAATCGGAACCCTCGCGCAATTGTTGGCCGCCAGCGGTCACACGTACCGAACCTCTCGGAAGGTTGAAAGTTCCGAGCGAAATCTCCGAAGAGGTACTTGATTTATAGGTGCCTCTCAGGGTAAAACGGTTGAGTTGCTGGAACTCCCGTGCCCGGAAGGGTGTAAGGTCATAGAGTTGGGGATAGGCGTATTTTATAGCAACAGTGGTATCCGCGCCAGCAGCTATAATGGTTTTGGTAAGAAAACTACCAAAAGGCTCCAGTACCGGGAACATGATACGCCCCGATCGCAGGTTGATGGTAAGTCCCGGCACAAAGTCGAAAATACCATCCGGCCCGGGGTCACCTTGCAAGTTCATGTTGTCGAGGTTAAATACCTGCAACAAAGGGCGGCCTTTCAAATCGCCTTGAATGTCACTACCAGAAAGGAAACGCTTTTGTCCTTTACCCGGATCTTCATAAAAAATGTCGAATCGGAATTCCTGTGGATCCACGTTGGCAGTACCCACGGCATACACGTTTTTCATCATCAGATCCCAAATTGGGTACTGGATGTTGGCGGTGGTGCCTTTCAGCATTTTCAGGAAAAGCACGTTGGTTTTCAAGGTATCAACGGAGTTTTTCCGGGCGACATCGCTGGAGAATTCACCAATTTTATAGGGGATACCGTTGTAGGTGTATTCTGCGGCAATTCCCACCACCTGGTCGGGCTGTACGTTGAGGTTGACGCTGATGAAGCCCAATTGTTCGTTGTAGCTGAACTCCGATGGGTTCAATTGGCGGGCATTCACTTTTTCAAAATGCCGTATTTGCATGAGGTTGAACGTCGGGCCTGTGAGTTTGCTCACCACGCTTTCGCTATAACGCATGGAAGGGTCGGCTTCCAGCTCATCCAGGATTGTTTGGTACAGCAGGTTGTTTTCGTTGGCCGGAAGCCCTCTGTTGTTGATGTCTTTGCCGGGTGGCATGGCGAGGCGCCATTGCGCGTCTACGGAATCGGGTTCCGCCAATTCAGACAGCGCCACGATGTCGCGGGTATTCACACTTTCCTGCTTGTCGTTGGTGATCCACACCTCCATACGGGTGATATTGAACAGCGACTGCGGCACAGGCAGGCATTTCATGGCCGGCTCGAACTGGTTGCGGTTCCAGTGGCTGAGGAAGAAGTGCCTGTTTTCGTCGTATTCGTCGATGGGCTTGGAGAATTCCTGCACTTGTGAGCCGCCTTGCACCTTCATCGATTGCTGCTTGGAGCGTTGCTGGCTGCCAACGATGGTGGTGCGCAGGTGGCCAAATTTCATTTCTGCTTTTACACCAAAAAGGTTTTGAACACCTTTAATGAGGTTGCTGCGCAGGGGCAGTGAGACGTTGCCCGCTTCTATGTTTTGGAGAATTTCGTCTTCAGAAAAGTTTTTGGTATCATATTTTAACTTCATCTGGTTGTCGAAGTCAAATGTCGCCTGGGTATTGTAGTTGAAGTCGAGGTTTAGTTTTTCACCGATTTTACCCGCAGCGTTCATGTTGATGTCCATGTCAAAATCGAAGTTGCCATTGCGCTGCTGCCGCCGGGTCAAAATCGGGTTTTGAATGTTTTGGTAATCAAAACCAAAGGTCAGGTTGATGTTGCCCTGAGGTTTGATGTCGACATTGGTGCCGCCGAATAGGCGGTCGATCAGGGAGTTTTTTATGTCAAATTTGGCGACTGGGTCACCCGAATCACCACTTTTTTTGCCGCCGGGCGGCACGACGCCTTGCAAGCGATCGAAATACTCCTGCTGTTGTTTCCGATCGCGCCATGCTAGGTACTCCTCAAAAGTCATGTATGTTGGTGCTCGGTAGAATTCTTCGCCAATTTTTTCTGTCAGGATATACATGTTGGAGATAGGATCGTAGTCCACTTTTTGGTCGATGGCTTTCGGATCGCGCAAGTCGATGGGGTTGGGATTCGACGAATTGAGAAAATCGTCGTAGCGATCCGACAGGGGCGGAAAGGTGTCGAGTGTTGCGCTATTGCTGGAGACAAATGCATTTCTGGCGGGCGGATGCTCCACTGCGATGGGGCGTGTTTCATCTGGAAACAGGATGGTTAGCACGTTTTCGCGCAGTTTTTCCGGGTAGGAAAAAGCAAATAGTGCGCAAATTGAAAGCAAGGCTATAGCCGCAAGAAGGCTGTTCTTCTTCGTCATTTTAGTAAAAGCAGGAGTAGGTTTGAAAGCAGGTAATTAAAGGGGTGCGGGAATGACGCGGAAAAAGGGCGGCGGGTTGCCTGAAACTTAAAGGCTTATTATCCGGCCGTCTTCCATTTCAATAATTCGATGGGTATTGTTGGCAAATTCCTGGTCGTGTGTCACGATCAACAGTGTTTGCTTAAACTCCTGGCAGAGTTCTTTAAAAATACCAAATACAATATCACCGTTTTTTTTGTCCAGATTGCCTGTAGGCTCATCGCCCATGATAATAATGGGGTCGTTGATCAATGCCCTGGCGATGGCCACACGCTGTTTTTCGCCGCCGGAAATCTGATTGGCGTTTTTGCGCGCCAATCCATCAATCTGCAAGATTTTGAGGAGCTCCATGGCCCGGTGTTCTACGGCGGCTTCTGACGCCTTTTGGAGCTTCAGCCCTGGCAACATAACGTTTTTCAGCACTGAAAACTCATTCAACAGGTAGTGGAACTGGAATACAAAGCCGATTTTTTGGTTGCGAATGCGCGCGAGTTGTGGTTCCGTTTTGCCGCGCATGACTTCGCCGTCGATTTTCAATTCGCCGTCGTAATCGGTATCCATCGTGGAAAGGATATACAGCAGGGTAGATTTGCCGCACCCAGATTTACCCGTCACCGCTACAAATTCGCCTTCTTTGACCGAAAATGTGATATTTTTCAACACTTCTACCGTTATCGGATCTTTGAAGCGCTTGCTGATGCCTGTGGACTGCAGTACGATCTTTGCCATATTATTTTCCCCGGATTATGATGACCGGATCAATTTTACTTGCCTTGCGCGCCGGGAAAAAACCAGCAAAGTAGGTCGTCACCAGGGCGAATACGATGCCGATGATGTAGTAAACGATGTCGTAATTTACCGGATAAGTGGTGACGGTCGGCAAGGCTGCTGTCTTGAAAGGGATTTGATCGATGACAAGGGAAAGTGTCAAGCCAACGATCAGCCCCAGCATGCCGCCTAAAAACCCAATGGTCAGGGCTATCATGATGAAAACTTTGCGGACATCACTGCCCGAAAAACCCGTAGCCTTTAAAATGGCGATGGTGTCCATTTTTTCATAAATCATCATGTTCAGGATGTTGTAAATGCCAAATCCGGCCACAATGAGCAAGGTGATACCCACTACATAGGAGATGAGGGTGCGAATAAAGCTGCCCGTTTCAAATTGGGAATTGGCCGTTTGAATGTCCTCGGCATCGGCTTTAAACAGTTGGCGGTACATTTGGGCAGTAGCGGGCGCCAGTTGAATATTTTTTAATTTAACCTGAATATCCGTGATATAGTCGTTGGGTTTCCCAAGTAGTTTTTGCGTGGTTGCTATGGAGGCATAGCTCTGCACCTTATCAAAGTCAGCAATGCCGGATTGGAAATATCCCACCACTTTTAAAGCCAGGCGGTCGCCTTTTGAGGTCGTCACTTGCACCACATCGCCGATATTGGCCAGCAGTTTCTCTGCCACACCTTTTCCCAAAACAATACTGTTGCTGATGTATTTCAGGTCGAGCGCATTGCCTGTAGTCACGTAATCCTGGAAGAAAAACAGCTTGCTTTCTTCCACGACGTCTATGCCGTTGACTACGCCGGTGATATCGATGGTACCGGCATTAAACAACACTGGGGAGACGATTTTTGGGGCTAAACCCAGCACCTTCAGATCGGCGCGCAGGGCCTCCATGATGGGGCCGCTGTTGTATATGGCCAGCCTTGTATTGCTGGGTTTGATGGACCGAATGAAATTGTGGCCTTCTTGAAAATCAGCAGCAAGGTTTACAGGCTGGTTTTCATTGGATTTGATGTCATTATAAATGCGGACGTGGGGTGTCCTGTTTAGAACCAGCCCATCCAGGAGGTCGTTCAATCCGTTCATGAAACCCAGCAGGGCAATGAACATCGTGATGCTGAAGGTCACGCCAATAGCGGCCACCAGCGATTGCCGCCAGCGTGCCAGGAGCAGTGATTTTGCGATGTCCGTGATGAGTTTATAGTTCATTTGCCGGGTTTGAGGATGGTTTCTCCGGCTTGTAGGCCGCTGAGGATTTCTACTTTTTGGTAGTCTTTCAAGCCCGTTTCTACTTTACGAGTCTCTTTATTAGACAGCAAAACCGCGGAATCAGCGACCAAATAAGCCCGCGGAATGGTCATGGCGCTTTCTTTGGACAGGATGACGATATTGGCTTCGGCGGTCAAATTCGGGTATAAAACAGGAGGTCTTTTTGTGAATTCGGCTTCAACGGTGAATGTTCGGGAGCGTTCGTTCATGAAGGGGTCTATTTTCCCAATCAAGCCCTCAAACGCCTGGCCTTTGTAACTGTCGAGGCTGAGCAATACCAGCAGCCCTTTTTTGATGCGGCTGATGTCGTATTCGTCCACCTGCAACTCAATCAGGAAAGCATCGGCATCTCCGATAATGGCCAGCGGGCTTTGGCTGTTTACGATTTCGCCCGGTTCTTTTGAAATGCTGTACACCCGGCCGTCGGTTTGGCTGCGCACCACGTAATCCTGGCTAATAGATTTGCTAATGGAAAGCAGCTTTTTTGATTGTTTCGCACTGAAATCGAGCTGTTTTTGCAGGTCTTTGTATCGGGAAATGGCGGCTTCATAACTGCTTTTAGAGCTTGTGTAGGCCAATTCCCGTTGTTCCAGTTCCACTTTAGCGCCAATTTGTTGTGCCCATAGCCCCCGTTGGCGTACAAGCAGTATAGAATCATTGAGCATCTTGCTTTTTGCGGTTTCGATGCTGCCTTTGAGTTCTGTCAGTCGGTCACCCTGCCTATTGGCGTCAGCAAAGTCGGCGGCTAAGCGTGCGTTTTCGGTATTGAGTTCAGATGCTTCGTTTTGAATAATAAACAATGGATCGCCCTTTTTGACCACATCGCCTTCCTGGACCAATATTTTTTGGATCAGGCCGCCCACCGTGGCAAAAACCTGGTATTGGTTTTTGCTTTTGATGATCCCCGATGCATACACAGATTCGGAAATGGACTCCATCCTGGGCTGTGTTTGTTCAGGCTGTTTTTTGCAGGCGGGCATCAATAACCCAATCAGTATGGCGATTGTCAGGTGCTTCAAGGTGTGGATATCTTTTGATCGGATGATAAGAATGCAAAAGTCTGTATTTTTTGGTGGTTTTTTGGCGATTTCCATTAGGCAACGTGGTGATATGCATCACTACAGGGTAAACAGCATCCGTTTTTTTCCTTGGATTGGGTTTTTCAGCACTTTTAACCAAAATAGGGGTACTCAGGGGTGCTGAAATTCATTGCCAAACACTCGAACCAATGGTGAGTGTCCACACCGTCTACCGTCTACCGTCCACCGTCCACCGCAAGTTGTAAATCTTCCAATCGCCCCGCGGACTTCAACAGCTTCAGCACCGCCAATTTATAACCGAATACCTGCTGCCAATAATTCGTTTCGGCTTCAGAGAGTGCTGTTTGGGCATTGAGCAGATCGGTCAGTGGGGCCACACCTTCTTTGTATTGAAGCATTAGTTTATCGGTGATCTCTTGCGCCAGGGTGACATTGTCTTTTTGGGCGCGAAGTGCCAGCAAAGCATTTAGGAACTGCTCGTACGACATGCGGAAATCAAGTGATCTGCCAGCGGTAAACTGCCGGCGATCTTCTTCCAGTTTTTCTTCCTCCAGTTTGAGAATCAAGTACTTGTTGCGTACACGGAGACCATCGATCATGGGGATGTTTAGTTTCAGCCCCACCGCAGCCATGCCGTACCATCGGCGGTTGGGTTCAAAAAAATTAATGTCGGAACGGAAAGCCTGGGCGGATAGTGCGCCGTAAAGGTCTAGGCTGGGGAAGGCTTCGGCGCGGACGCTACGACCCTGAATACGGGTCATTTTGAGCTGGTACATCAGCAGGCGGTGTTCGGTGGTGCTTTCCGTGTTGAGGACGAGCGACTGCCAACGGGTAGAGTCGGCAGCTGGAGCGCTGATGTCGGCCACGAGTTCCAATGGTTCGTCGTAGGACAGGCCGCAGAGGAATTGCAAGGTTTGACGCAGGCTGCTGATGGCGGAAAGCAAGTTTTGGCGCTGTGTTTCGAGGTTGGTACGGGCCACCCGGATGCGCTTTACGTCGGTCGGGATGGCGTATCCGTTGGCTAGTTGCAACTCCGTCATGCCTTGCAGGGCAGCCAATTTTTCCACGTTTGCTTTTACGGAGCGCAGCAATTGCTCCGTTTGCAGGGTTTGGTAAAAAATACTGGCGGTATTGTAAATCACGTCTTCGTTAGAGCGTTCCAGCAGCATATCGCTGATGCCGCGGGCTACATTCAGACCCGGGATCATGCGCCGCGTCGACTCGTTGATGAGCGATTGGTCCAGTTCAACGGAGCCTGCCAATTGCCAGGGTCTGCCAAATTGGGCGGCTACGTAGGTGCCTTCTGCTTGGCCGAAAAGTTCGCCGGGCAGCAGTTGGGTGGGCAATAAGGGATACCAGTCAAGGTTTACACCAGCCTTCATTTCGGGCAGTACCGACTGCCGTGCTTCTTTGGCTTTTCGCTCCAGTAGCTGCCGTTCCAGTTTGTGTTTGCGCACCTGGGCGTTGTTTGCGATGGCAAGTTTGATGCTTTCTTCCAGTTCAAGCTTGCGGACGGGTGCTTGGGCGAAGGCTACATTGGACAGTAATGTTAGGGCGAGGAGGAGGGATACTTGATTTTTCATTGGGCAAAGATAGGAAAGGTAGCAGTTTGAGCAACACAACGTGCTTCCTACCATATTCTTAGGATGAGGCTATTTATGCGCAAATGCAAAGATCCTGTTCCGCTGGTTTATTATTTCAAGTATGCCGTTGTTTTTGATAGCACCCAGTACTGAAACCCCGCCAAAACGCCCGGTTTCGTTGAGTATGGTTAGCCTTCCACCTTGCTGAAGCGTCAGGGTAGCGCCACTTTCTATCAGAAGGGCATCCACGGGTTCTACTCCGTCTTTGATAACGGGATAAAAGGCAGCGCCAGCAGGAATAACTACTTGACTGAATTCATTGGGTACCCGGCCTTCAACCCAGTTGGCGGCACAGTTCCATTCTGTTGCCTGGCCGGGTTTATTTCCTTTCCAGGTGGCGGTGATTTGAGCATTGGAAGGTATACAATTAGAAAGCAGGAATATTAGGGTGGCGGCAGAAAAAAGGAGGTTTTTCATACGTATCTGTTTTTGAAATTGGTGGTAAAGCTGATTAAACATCGGGATTCATTCCCATTAAAGGCTATTTCACAGCAGGGCATGAATTAGGCAAATTTACGGTGCGCACTACTTGCATTCCATCCCTATTGCGGATGACACGCACTGTTGCGATGTTGCCGCAAACGCAGGATGCGGTGGTAATGCCTCGACCGCCTACACCGCCATCAATTTCCCAATAGAAGTGGTATAGTTCTGGGTTTGCAATTTGTACAGTAAGGGTGGTTCCTGAAAAATAGCAATTTGAAATAAGGATATCGAAGTGAAACTTAGCTAGGTGCGGGTGAACACTTTTGTCTGTAGAGATGCCCCTGACGCTTTGAGCAGTGGTAACGTTGGTAAACAAAAGGGCTGCAAACAAAAGGCAACCTGCAAGGGCGGAGCTGAACTTGGTGGCGTTTTTCATGTTATGTCATTTTTAGTGAAATATGTGGTGCATGATTGGCGATTTACTGGTTTGAAGTGTACCAGATGAATCACCTCAATGACATTATAAAAAAGGCATACCAGCAGTTTGAATGCTTTTCCCGTTGGGAATACAGGAAAAATGGGGACATTTTTCCTGCAATGGTGAATTTTTCAGAACACAATAGTGCATTGTTTTTTTTTGCACTTCGCCGTAATTCATGCACTTTTTCGGCGAAAGCTCTTAAATACTGTAGGTTTTCTCCGAAAAATTCGATGTTTTTCGGCGGCATACCCTTTTATCTGGAAGCGATTGATGCGGCGTTAGAAAAAAGTGTTTCATTTTGGCAACTATCCAGCCGCCGTCGCCATCGCCCGCTTCGCTTACCTTGAGTTGTCGTGCTGTAAGCATCCGTCCACGTTTAAAGGGGAAAAGTAAAACAGGATGTTGCTGTATTGGTACGTTCAGCGCACTTTACGTGGACAGATGCTTACAGCACGACATCTCAGGGTAAGGGAAGCAATTTGCGGAAGGGCAGCTGGATAGTTACTCACTCTTGTTTTGTTTCATAGAAATTAAAGAAAATAAATTATGGAGAAACTTATGCTGGCGAAGATCAACGAAGCGAAAGTAAATTTTTATCTACGTTTTGCCACAAAAATGCGAAGTTCTACCCTCATATCTTATCACTAATTTTAAAAATAATCCGTATTTTTCCCAACATTTCCAACCCCACGTATCACTCATCACTCATAACTCATCACTCATAACTCATCACTCCAATTATGTTGTTTCGCAGCAAAATCGCCGGAATCGGCCACTACGTCCCAGAGCGCATAGTCACCAATGACGATTTGTCAAAAGTGATGGATACCACCGACGAATGGATCCAGGAACGCACGGGCATTCAAGAACGCCGTTACGGCAAAAAACACGAAGAAACCACCACCACCATGGCGGCAGTGGCGGCGCGTATCGCCTGCGAGCGCGCCGGTATCAGCCCACAGGAAATAGATTTTATCGTATTTGCTACCCTTAGCCCCGACTATTACTTCCCAGGATGCGGGGTGCTGTTGCAACGCGAACTCGGCATCACCAAAGGCGAAGCTGGCGCGGTAGATATTCGCAACCAATGCAGCGGTTTTATTTACGCACTGAGCATTGGCGACCAGTTTATTAAAACAGGTACCTACAAAAATGTTCTGGTTGTGGGCGCAGAAATGCACTCTATGGGTCTGGACTTTTCGAGCCGTGGCCGCAACGTAACCGTGATTTTTGGCGACGGTGCCGGTGCTGTCATCCTGCAACCTACTGGCCATGCCACTCAAGGTATCCTAACCACCAAACTTCATTCAGACGGCACCTACGCCGAGAAGCTTGCCTTCATCAATCCCGGCGCGCACGGCGGTTATCACAAAAAGCACACGGGCGAAGACATCGATTACGGCTATCCTCCTAGCGATACTTATGGTGAAATATTTTTGACACCAAAAATGGTGGCAGAAGGCATGACTTACCCGAATATGGAAGGGCAGTTCGTTTTCAAACTGGCCATTCAGAAATTCCCCGAAGTCATCAAAGAGGCGCTGGACAGCCTTGGCTACAAACCCTCCGACATCGACATGCTGATCCCACACCAGGCCAATTTGCGCATCAGCCAAATGGTGCAGCGCCTATTGGGTCTGCGCGACGATCAGGTGTGGAATAATATCCAGAAATTTGGAAATACCACGGCGGCCTCTGTACCCATCGCGCTATGCGAAGCCTGGGAAGCCGGAAAAGTTAAAGAAGGCGACTTGGTGTGCCTGGCAGCGTTTGGAAGCGGGTTTACTTGGGGCAGCGCGTTGATTCGTTTTTAGGAGTTCGTTGCTCGTTGCTCGTTTCCGAGCGCTTGGTCACTTGAAGAGGGTTGCGAATGTATTTCTATTGCTTTTGGCATATATGGACTGTTTTTGGCAAAAAATTTCCCATAAACGGACAACAAACTACTAAGCTACGAACCCAAGACCAAAAGCTCGGAAACGAACAGCGAACAACGAGCAACGAGTAACGAACAACCATCAACTAAATCACAGGAAAATCCCCTTTAACGCCTCCCAGAGTTTTCCTTTTTTAGCGCGGTCTGGTTCGAGTACCGAAAGTGAATCGGCAAAAAGCCAGGTGCTTCCGTTTAAGTCTACTGTTTGGTAAGGTTGGACAAGCGCCACCAGGCCTACTTGTGCTGGGTGTAGTCCAAAAACCAAAATAAATTTTGGCCGCTCCATTAGCCCAGTGAAGCAATTGACTGGAGTGTTGGCTGGAATTTCAGCAAAAAGGGTGTCTTCTGTCAAATCGAGGTTTGCCGCGGATAAAACTTTGGTGATAAATTCAATATTTCCTGGAGTATTTAATTCGCTAAGCGCCAGAATTAATATTTTTTTCGTAAAATTGCCCTTGGCCAAGTCAGAGACGGAGGCTTCAGCGACACGGTAAACTAATTCTTCTGTTGCGAACATATACCTAGTTTTTAATTGGGTGAGAGGCATTATTGGACGATAACCTTTTTCATCGCAAAATATTTTCGATAAAAAAAAGGCTGATTTGAAATTTAATATTCTGAAAAGGCCAATTTTTATCCCCCAATTTTGAAATTAAATTTCTTTATTTCCCACAAAGGTATTTAACTTTGAGCCGTCAAACAAAGGTCTTTCACCAGTGAACTCCCACTTATTATGGCTGTAAAGTATCCAATCAAAGTAACCCTGACAGAATCCTCCAAGCTTCCTTCCGTTGATTTTAACAACCTCCCGTTCGGCAAAGTTATTTCCGATCACATGTTTGTTGTTGATTTTGATGGAAAAGAATGGGTAGACCCCCGCATTGTTCCTTTTGGAACACTTGGAATCTCCCCTGCAAATTTGGCACTGCATTATGGCCAAAGTATCTTCGAAGGTATGAAGGCCACCAAATGCAACGGTGAGCCAATGTTGTTTCGTCCTGAAATGCATGCCCGTCGTCTCAATGTTTCGGCAGAGCGTATGTGCATGCCAGAATTGCCCGAAGATCTTTTTATACAGGCTGTGAAAATGTTGGTTGACCTCGACCGCGACTGGATTCCGGAAGCTGACGAACACGCATTGTACATTCGGCCGCTCATGTACGCCACCGATGAGTATTTTGGTGTACACACTTCAGAAAAATATAGTTTCCTCATTTTTACAGGTCCTGTAGGCCCTTATTATCCAAAACCCGTTAAGCTGTGGGTTGAGGAGGTCTTTACCCGTGCGTCTCAAGGTGGTGCCGGTGAGGCCAAATGCGCCGGAAATTACGGCGCATCCCTCCTCCCTGCCATGCGCGCCAAGGCAAACGGCTACGACCAGGTTATGTGGATGGATGCTGTTGAGAAAAAATACGTGCAAGAAGTAGGCACGATGAACCTTTTCTTCGTGATGGATGGCAAAGTTGTCACCCCCGCCACCACGGGTACGATCCTGCGCGGCATTACCCGCGATACGTTTATCACCATCCTCAAAGAATGGGGCTACACCGTGGAAGATCGCCTGATCAGCCTTGCTGAAATTACCGACGCTTACTGGCGCGGCACCTTGCAGGAATGTTTCGGTGCAGGCACTGCCGCCGTGGTGAGCCATGTCAGCGACATCACCTGGCGCGACCGCATGTTGGAACTACCGCCCGTGGATGAGTTCTACCGTCCTGTTGGCACGCGTTTAAAAACATACATCAACCGCCTGAGAATGGGGCTTGAAAAAGATGATTTCGATTGGATGCATAGCTGCAATGAATCCGGTGTGGAGGAGTTTTTGCCGTTGGAGACGATGAAATAATTTGATAATGTTGTAATTTGATAATGTGATAATTGCCGCCCGATCTAGGGGCTTTTACGAAGGCGAATCATTTTCTGTACGTTCACTTTAGGCAAAAAGCGCACATTCAGTTACATAGAATGATTTAAAAATAGGAACCGCCCGGTCTCGTGAAGAGGTTGGGCGGTTTTAGTTTTTGAGGGAACTGGCACTTGGGCTGGGCGAAGGGTTTGTGGGTGATTTGGTGTTTGTGTTTTTGCGCATCGACCCCCTACCCTTGAAAGGGGGGTGCATCCAGTTGAATGGATATTTTGTGCATTAGTAGATTGAAAATCAACTATTTACCACGATCCACCCCCCTTCAGGGGCAGGGGGTCGATGCACAAAAAGCACAAAAGCTTTACTACCCACAAACCTTTCGCTCAAGTACTGCTACACGTCCCTCATTCATCCCCCTATTTCCAACGTCACATTCTTCGCCTCCGTAAAAAAACGCAGCGCCTCCCAGCCGCCTTCCCGGCCAATGCCAGAATTCTTCACCCCGCCAAAAGGTGTGCGCAGATCCCGCAGCATCCAGGTGTTTACCCAAACAATACCAAACTGCAATTGTGCGGCCATCCGGTGGGTGCGTTGCAGGTCGTTGGTCCAAAGCGTGGCGCTGAGGCCGTAAGGGCTTGCGTTGGCGTTTTCCAGGGCATCTTGTTCGTTTTCAAAGGGTTGGATGGTGACCACCGGGCCAAAAATCTCTTCCTGATTGGTGCGGCAGTTGGTAGACAAGCCTTCAACAATAGTTGGTGCAATGTACCAGCCGCCGGCCAGCTCGCCTGGCAAATGGATGGCCACGCCGCCGCAAAGTACCGTGCCGCCTTCCTCCCGAGCCAAATCAATACAGCCCAGCACCTTTTCATAATGCGTCTTGGAAACAACCGCACCGAGATTGCTGGCCGGGTCGGCGGGATCGCCCACGTTGATTTTTTTTACCCGGTCCACAAAATCTTGTTTGAATTTCGGGTAAAGGCTCTTTTCTACATAAATCCTGGAGCCACAGAGGCATATTTGTCCCTGGTTGTTGAACGAAGAGCGTACGGTTGTGTCGAGCATCTTTTCGTAATCACAATCGGCGAAAATGATATTGGGGTTTTTACCACCCAATTCCAGGCTCAGTTTTTTGAATACTGGCGCGGCTACACGGGCAATCTCCGCGCCCGCGCGCGTGCTGCCCGTGAAAGATATCGCTTTCACCTCGGGGTGATTAACAATGGCGGCCCCGGTGCTGGGGCCTAGACCATGCAGGATGTTGAGCACACCCGGCGGCAGACCAGCCTGATTGCAAATTTCGCCAAGCAAGTAGGCCGTAAGCGGTGTTATTTCGGAGGGTTTTCCAATGACACAGTTGCCCGCGGCGAGGGCTGGCGCTATTTTCCAGCTAAACAGATACAGCGGCAAGTTCCAGGGAGAGATACAACCCACAACGCCGATGGGCTGGCGCAGGGTGTAACTCAATACGCCAGGTTGGTGGTGACTTTCTGATGAAAAATGTAGTAAAGCCGTGGCAAAAAACTTGAAATTTAGCGCAGCACGGGGAATGTCGATGGTGCGGGCTGTTTGGAATGTTTTGCCGCTGTCAGCACTTTCCGCCTCCGCAAGCCGATCGAGGTTTTGGAGGATACCATCAGAAATGGCGCGCAGGACGTCGTGGCGTTTTTCCAGGGGCATGGCAGCCCAGGCAGGGAAAGCGGTTTTGGCAGCAGCAACAGCGTGGTCTACGTCCGCAGCATCCGAATCTGGAATTTGGCCAGAAACCTTCCCGGTGGCAGGGGCAAAGTTTTCTATGTAGCGGCCGTTAACGGGAGGGGTATATTGGCCATTGATAAAATTTTGAATTTGTGTCATGTTGTGTGCTTGAACACACCACGGTTTTTAACACATGGACACATAGGGACATAGAAACATAGCTTTACGCACCCTTTTTAAAACTGTGTTTTCTATGTCCCTGTGTCCCTATGTGTTAAAAAAAGCATGTGTTTAACTTACTTGGTGATGAATACGCTGTCCAGGGTGTAGCCGTCGAAATTGCCTGTTGGAGCGCCCGTGACGTGGTTGTACACAGCCGCGACAAAAATAGTCTGGGCAGTTGATATGATGGTACTAACCACCAAAACGATCAGAATACCCGTTCCAATTCCAAGTATTGGGTTGACGCTGCTCAAGAGAATGCCAATGCCGATGCCTGCCAGAATACCCAGCAAGTGAAATATGCCAAAGCTGACGTTGGCAGCCAATGATTCGCCCCATTTCTGTTTCATCAAACGCCCCGATTCTTTGACCGTTTCAATGACACCTTTGTCTTCAAAAATGAGGACTGGCACCACAAAAAAGGTCAGAATCGACCAGGCCATGCCTATAAGCGAACCGATAATCTCGCCAACTTTTCCGGTGTTGTGCAGAATTTGAAGCAGCGTTCCTACGGTAGCTGACAACACCGCCCAACCGAAGATTTTTCCAAGCCGACTGTTCGCGAATTCAATGCCTTCTGCTAATCGGGTCTCTTCTCCATTCAGAATTTTCACCGCGCAATAAACAAGCGCGGAGTTGAAATATACAATGATGAAAAAGTTGATCAGGTAATACACGAAAACAGCTGCTAAGCCCAGGGCTTTGCCAACATCCTCGCTTTGGGTGTCCAGAAACGCCCGGATTTGCTCCCCAAAAAGGAAGAAAGAACCGCCCGCAAATGTGGCCAACACTAGTATCAAAGAAATGACAGAAAATACCGGAAACAGTAACAGGGAGCGGTTTTTATTGATGGTGTCGAAACTGATTTTGGCCAGTTCCCAGCCATTGCTAAGACGTGAAAAGAAACTCATTGGAAAAGGGTTTAGGTTAACGATGGAAAATGAAAATTCATGGTTGGTATGTTGACAAAGGTATTGGAAAATATGATAATAGGGTAATGTGATAATGCGATTAGATCAACGCCCGACAATCACTTGCCCAAATCGTATAAAGGTGCCTCCCTCAATACGATAAGCATATATCCCTGCTGCCAGTCCCGTTAATGCTAACGTGCCATTCCCCGTAAACTTCAACATGCGAACCTGCTGTCCTTTTGCATCGAAAAGCCGGAACGTGCAGGGTTCCGGTACAGCACTTAATAATTGCAGTGTGCCACCCGCCGCCACTGGATTGGGGAAAATGCGGATGTCGGTGTTGTCAGAAGTCAGGCTTACGCTTCGTTGCGCCTGCGTAGGCCGCGCGTCAATCAAGCCAGGCAACTCCAGCCAAAACTGCCCTGCTGTTTTTAACTGGTTGCTACCGGTGTAACTCAGCACTGCGTTCGGGCCTTCTACCAGACCATCCGCTTTGTCCAGGTACTGCCAAACCGGGCCATGCGCTACCGCGCCGCGCCGCCACAAGCGACAAGAATCAGCGGGTAAATCGGCAGGCATGGAGCCTATTCGCTCAAACCAGATACCAGTAGGTGCTGTGAAAGTGGCGTTGCTGCCGTAGTTCTGCAAAATCCAGTAATCCGTCAACGATGTGTGCGGCGTATTGGGGAATGTATCGGGTGGTACACTGAGGCGCGATACCACCACCTCGCCGTTGGGGTAGGTGCTGCTGGTGGAGAAAGCGAGTGTCAGGCCGGTGCCGTCAAAACCGAAGCGCTTTTTTCCAGCTGCCACATTGAGGCGCTTGCTCACCCCCTTGCCGACGGGCGCAGTAGATTTTTCGCGCTTCACCGTGGGCCCTACGAGCGCGCCATGGCGTACGCCTACCTTGTCGAGTACTACGCCGGAAGCTTCATTAAACTGGTAGTAACTCACTAGGTTTGGAAATTCAGCGGGGTCTTTCGTGAGGTGCATCAGCTCTCGTATTTCAGCCTGCATCAGCGCCTTATTGAAAATACAAGCCTCGTCTATGGAACCTTTTACAAAGCGACCGCCCCAACCTTTGTAATTGCCCAATCGGCTGCCGGAATCAAAATTGACGGGGTCGACACTGAAACTTTGCTTTGAACCCCGGCCGTTCACGTACAGGGTAACGCCCGTAGGCTCTACCACCATGGCAACGTGGCTCCAGGCGCCATCGGGAGCCGTCAGGCCGCTGTCCCACCACCATTGGCCGCCTGGCCAGTGATAGCCGAGGCGGTTACTGCCAGGCAGGAAATTGAACCCGGCCGCGGCGCCATCATGCATGAAAATGGCACTGTACTCGGGCTGGATGCCATCAGGTTTTATCCAAGCCGTGAAGGTCAGGGTATTGGTAGTCACGTTGAGCGCGGGCAAGGCGACATAATCTTCCGAATTGTTGCCGCCTATGGCCACTGCCGAGCCGGGAATGGTATCGGCACGACAGGCATCGTTGACTTTGATGCTCAAGGATTTTGAAAAAGAACCATTAACCGTCAGCGTTGCGGTATAGGTGCCAGACGCACCAAAAACGACTTTGGGGTTGCGGATGTTGGTCGGGCTAGCCCAGGCAGGTGCCGGACTGAAATTCCAGGCCCAGGTAGCGCCGGCGTGGTTTAGCACCGAATAATCGTCGAAATAGACCGTATCACGGGAGCAGCCCGTTTCCAGGGCACTCGCCATGGGCTGCGCGATGGTGGCAGAAGGTTCGAACAGGTCAGCCTCCCATACGCCAAAGCTCCAGCAGCCATTGCGGATTTTTCCTGTTTTATAAAAGGGCTTCAACCGGTTTGTTTCAGCGGAAATCGGGAAATCCTGGCTGTAGGGCTGCCAATCGCTGTGGCTGTTGTTCCGGTAAAAAACACCCACATTGGTACCGAGGTAAATACCGCCATCGGTGCCGTACTGCGCCATGATGTTGGCGATGCGTATGTTGTTCAGCAGTGGGGTCGTAAGGTTAATCCAGCTGATACCGCCATCCAGGGTTTTGTAAATTTTCTTGCCATTGGAACCATAAGTCACGGCCACCCACAGCACATTTTCGTTTTCAGCACTGAGGGCCATTTTCACCCGGTCGTTGTTATTGGGCAGGGGAAGCTTGGTTAGTTGGGTCCAGGTTTGGCCGCCGTTGGTCGTTTTCCACAGGGCATCGTCGGTGCCATCCCATTGAGAGCAGTACAGCACATCGGGATTGGAGCGGCTCACCTCAACCTCATATACCGAGTTGTCAGTGTTTCCCGGAAACGTGTGTAAAGCCTTGTAAGAAGTGCCGCCGTCGAGGCTTTTCCAGATTTTATTCTCGTACCCCATGTAAACGATGTTCCAGCAGCGCGGGTCCCAGGCCATTTCAGAGTTGGCGTAGTAAGCATAGCTTTCAGTGGGCCACAATCCGACGGGGAAATAACTCACTCCATCCAGGAAACCTCCTTTTAAGCGGTAGCCGCCGATATCGGAATGGTAGGTTTTGCGGGCATCGCCGGGATTAACATAACCCGTTGGTGCTTCTGCACCACCCATGCGGTAGAATTTGCCTTCAGGAAAACTTTCGTGCCAGGCCATATTGCCATTGTGGTAACGCCCGCCGACCAGCACGTCTTCGTTCCAGCCGCTGTCAAAGCCCCACATATCGGAGCCGGAAATGCCGTTCATGCGTGCTTCTATGGATTGGCCAAAGTTGTTGGAATAGTCCAATCCCCCGTCGCTGGCGATCCAAAGGTCATTGCCGCTCACGGCCAATGCCTGAAGGTCGGGGTGACTCCAGGGAAGCCCGCCAACGTAAGCACCGAGCGCTTCCCATGTTTGGCCGCCATTGTTGCTTTTAAACCAGGAGCAGCCGCCAGCAATGAGTTGGTTGTCGTTGTTTGGGTTTACGACTATGGCCATGTCATAAAATCCCTGGGTAAACCAATCCACGCCATTCGCATCCATTAGGTTGGTGTGGTTGGGAATGGAATAGGGCTGCCCGATGGTATTGGAAGGGTGGGTATTGCTCCAGGAAGCACCACTATTAAGGCTTTTGAATACGCCGATGTAGCCGCCCAAGTTGCCACCTTCGCCACAGAGATAGGTGTATACTTTGCCGGGGTTGGATGGGCAAACAGCGATGTGCGCGCCGGTGACAGACTGGCCAGTGCCAGGTGTCCACCAGCCCACGTTGGAATTATTGAACGTTGCACCGCCATCTGTGGAGCGGCGAAAATCGGAGCCGCTGCCATTTTTCCGAATACAGAAGGCAGTGCTTGGGTCGCCGGGTTTGAACTCCACGGCCCAGGTTTGCTGCGCATGCATTTTTGTCCAGGTTGCGCCGGCATTGCCCGTGCGCAAAAGCCCTTGGTCGCTGGCAGCAAGTACGATGTCGGGTTGGTCAATTTTAAAGGCTATATCATTGACCCACAGGTTGTTTTCGGAATAAACAGTCGACCATGTTTGGCCTCCGTCAGTGGTTTTAATGATTTTTCCACCCGTGGCGGTATACACGGTATTGGGATCCGTCGGGTGTATTTTTATCGCGCCGAAAGCACCATGCGACACGTTTTTGGTGAGCAATTCCCAATGCAAGCCTTTGTCAGTTGATTTCCAGGCACCGCCCGCTTCACCACCGGCGTACAATATATTGGGATTGGAAAGAGATATGTCGAGGGAGTAGATATTTGTTTGCCAGGTCACTTCTTTCAGGCCATCGGTATCGAAGGTCTGTTTTGGGCCGAGGAAAGTCCAAGCAACACCTTTTTGGGCAGCATGTAGCCTTCCTTTTTGGGTACTGAGTTCAGGTCGTGCGGCTCGGGCGGCGGCCTCCAGCTCCGCCATTTTCGCCAGCGTAGCTTCGTGGACGGAGCCGTCGGCTTGTACCAGTGGCCTTGCCCAGTGCATCCAACGTTTGAAATATTGGGTGTAGGTATTTTTTTCAAAGGGCTGATTTTCAAAATAACGGGTATATGCTTTTTGAATTTCGAACACGTTGGGATTTTCATCCTGCATCATCTTCATCCAAGCGGGCGCATCGGATGGCAAGGGGATTTGCTGAGGTTTTTTTTGCGAAAAGAGAAGATAAGGCAAAAAGAGTAGGCAGACTACGGTGAGTTGTTTCATGTAAGAGCGGTGATTTGTGGCAAATATCAGGAAAAAGTGCGATTATAAGCTTCTAAACCCTGCCTCAAAAAATGATGAAATTAGCCAGATGCCACAAGTGGGCACTTACCCACCGAGCGGTTACGCACTTTTCTTTATCTTTCCGCTCCATTTCCCAAACCTCCAACCAACAGCTATGCACATCGACCAAAAATACATAGATGCCCTGCGCCGCAATGATGCGCGGCTGATCCGGGAAATATACCAGCAGCATTCTGTACAAATACTGCGCTGGGTTCAGGCACGCGGAGGTTCTGCTGATGAAGCCCGCGATGTATTTCAAGACGGACTGATTGTGCTGTTTGAAAAAGCGCAAAACGACGCATTCGTGCTCACTTGTCCACTTGGCGCTTTGCTGCACGTAATATGTTCCCGCAAATACATCGACCGACTCCGGCAAAAAGGTAAAGACTCGGGGGTAAGGAAAACAGAGGAACGCCGATATGAGGAAGAACAGGACAGCGACATACTCATCCTTGCGGAGGAAAGCATCGCCGAGCAGCAAAAACAGGAGCGCCTCAGTGCTGCTTTTGCCCAGCTGAGCGACTTGTGCCGCCAGCTGCTCAGCCTGCTATCCAATGGCGTAGCACCCCGCGAAGCCGCCGATCAACTCCAAATGAACAGTGTGGACACCTTGTACAGGCGTAAAAATGCTTGTACGGAACGTTGGCGCAGCCTTGTTTTGGCTAATGCATAACAATGGGTCAAATTAACGAACGTCTGATCAATGCTACAAATGTTGGATATCTCCGAGGTCTAACGCACAAAGTCAACGATTAAAGTCATGAACGAGCGAGACAATACACTATTAAACAATTATTTCAACGGCCTGCTGACAGAAGCCGATGCCCAAAAGGTGCGGAAGCGTGCAGCTGTAGAACCTGAATTTGCCGAAGAATTTTCCTTGCGTGAGGCCATGGCAGAATACCCAAGCCGGGCGGCGAAGCGCAAAACTTTAAAAGATACCTTGGGCGCCGTTGAAAAAGATTTTTTTCAGGAAAATAAGGCAGAAGCCACACCTGCAGGCCCTTCAATGAAGGCAAAAGTCAACTGGAAACGCTGGGCTGCTGCCGTTGCTGCGGGAATGGTGCTGTTGCTGGGAGCCATCTGGTTTTTCAATCAATCAGGTTTGCCGGAATACCGCCAATACGCCCAACATGCACCCCTTTCCCTCACGGTACGGGGTGAAGCTAACCAGGCCATCAGCAACGCTGAAAAGGCGTTTGCAGACAAAGACTATGCCGGAGCATTGGCGGCACTTGAACAGGTCATTGCTGCAGACCCGGCCAATGTCACCGCTCAATTGTACTTGGGGATCTGTTTGCTTGAAACGGACCGCACCGGAGAGGCAAGGGCAGCTTTGTCACCCATTGCGTTGGGACAATCTGCCTTGCGCAGCGAAGCCAACTGGTACATAGCATTGAGCTATTTAAAAGAAAAAAATTACAATGCCTGCAAATCCAACTTGCAATTCATCGAACCAGGCGCTGATCATTACGAAGAAGCACAGGAAATGATCAAAAAGTTGCCATAGGTGCCCGAAAACAAGTGCGTTAATAAGCCAGGCAACAACAATCAAAGGCTTTAGCTGTTTATCTTTGCTGTCATTTCAGGCGAATTATCGCCTTTCCATTCACAAAATTCAATTAGTATATAGCATGTATCCACCAGCACTTACCGCTCCAATGGCGCAAGACCTTACGGCGTTTGGTTTTGAAGCACTTTCCGATCCAAATTCTGTAGAGCAAATTCTGGAAAATCACGAAGGCACAGCCCTCGTTGTTGTCAACAGCGTTTGTGGTTGCGCAGCTGCCATGGCCCGCCCAGGCGCTAAAATGTCTTTACACAACGATAAAGTCCCCGCCAAACTATACACCGTGTTTGCTGGCGTTGACACAGAAGCCGTAGCAAAAGTCCGTGAATTCCTCGCACCATACCCTCCTTCTTCGCCCAGCATCGCCCTGTTCAAAAACGGCCAGGTCGTGCACATGCTGGAGCGCCGCCACATTGAAGGCCGCTCTGCACAAGTCATTGCAGACAACTTGAAGGCAGCATACGATACTTTTTGTTAGGACGGTAGGCGGTAGACGGTGGACGGGTGCACAACATTTGAGCGTTGGTTTTGCATTGCGTTTCAGCATTCTAAACCAAAATATGGGGGTTAAGGGTGCTGAAACACCCAATCCAAGAAAAAAACCAATGTTGTGCACCCGTTCACCGTCTACCGTCCACCGTCCACCGTAAAGTATTAACGCTGTGAAAATCCAATCCTTTGCCACGAACCTAGCTTGGCGTATCGCAATCCTTTTTGCGTTGATGTTGGCTTCAGCGATTTTGTTCTCGACCAACGCGCTTGGCATGGTATTGCCTGTAGTGTTGTTGGGATTGGGCGTTTATGCTGCATTCCGATTGTTTCACTACGTCAACGATACCAATCGGCGCTTGGCGCGTTTGTTTGAAAGTGTGCGCTATTCCGATTTTGCCATACGATTTGCCTCATCGCAAGAGAAAGGAGAGTCCTTTGCGGCGGTCAATCGGCAGTTCAATGAAGTGTTGGAGGCATTTCGTCAAACCAGGGCTGAAAAAGAGGCTAACCTGTTGTTTCTCAATACCATGGTACAGCATTTAAGCACAGGCATTTTGGCATTTGGCGCAGAGATGAATGTACTTGTTTCCAACAGCGCTGCTTTTCAACAGTTGGGGATTTACCGGCTCAACCTCCTACATGATTTACCCGTACAGCATACACCGCTGCTAGAGTTTGTGCGCGATTTGACTGGGAAAGGCAAGATGTTGTACCAGCCCGATTCTGGTCGACAACTCTCTGTGCAGGGCGTGCGCCTTAACTTGCAAGGGCGATTGGTTCACCTTATCACCATCCAAAATATTCACCCGGAGTTACAGCGCAAGGAAGTAGATGCCTGGCGAAACCTCACCCGGGTGTTGCGCCACGAGATGATGAATTCCATTACGCCCATTGTTTCCCTGGTGGAAACCATGCAGGAAATTGTGGAAAAAGACTTGCCGCAAAACGCTACCTCCGCTGACCTTACCGAAGCGCTCGAAGTAGTAGCCACACGCAGCCGCGGACTGGTCAATTTTGTGGATGCCTATCGGTCTTTTACTGCCATTCCCAATCCAAAACTTACAACCATTTCTGCCAAAAAATTGCTCGACCATGTGGTTTCCCTGGCTTCAGTAGAACACAAGGCCGTGGACATCAAGGTAGAATATTTCATTCGCCCCGAAGACTTGAGCTTGAGTGTGGATGTGCCGCAGATTGAAATGACCTTGATTAACCTGATGAAAAATGCCCGGGAAGCCATCCAGAATGCTGCTTCGGAGCAGGGCACCAAAGAATGGCGCATTACCCTGCGTGCTGGTGCCGATTCCAAGGGCCATGCATTCATTGAGGTGGAAGACAACGGTTGTGGGATAGCGCCTGATTTGTTGGAAGAAATATTTATTCCATTCTTCACCACCAAACAAGAAGGAACGGGTGTCGGCCTCAGTATTTCACGGCAGATCATGCAGCAGCATGGCGGCGATTTGCGGGTAAATTCGGAGCCAGGGCGTGGCACGAGATTTGTTTTGGAATTTTAGAAAATCATGATTAAAATATACCACAATGCTCGTTGCGGAAAAAGCCGCTGCGCTTTGCAGGAGATTGAGGGGACAGGCCAGCAATTTGAAGTAGTTGAATACCTGAAAACGCCGCCAGACGCAGCCGATTTGCGGCATTTGCTAAAATTGTTGGGAAAAACACCACTAGAACTCATCCGTCAGAGAGAGTCCGTTTTTTTAGAAAATTTCAAGGGAAAAACCTGCTCCGACGAAGAATGGATCAACATTATGGTTGAAAATCCCATACTCATTGAACGGCCAATCGTTGTCGCGGGCAATAAAGCATGGGTGGCGCGAGATGCGGAAAGTTTGGCAGCAATAGCCGCCTTATAAACATTCCCCAACCCTTATTTTTGTAACCACCATCAAAAGCGACCCCAACCTGAAACCCTGAAACCTTGAAACCTTGAAACCTGAAACCTGAAACCTCCCTTAGTTCATAGCATCCACATCCAGCACTACCTCCAGCAGCAGCCTTAAGTCGTCATAAAACTCCCGTACTACTTCATAGCTGACGTTGGAGCGCAGCAGGGTCGGCTCCAGCAGGTCTTTATCCTGGGAAAGGGCGATGTATATTTTGTCGCCGATGATGGATAGGTAAATCTCTTTCATGCGGTTTACCTGTTGAAACTGGCTGCGAAAACGCAGTATGTTCCGCTGCATATCGGTTGACATGACATCCTTTACCCGCACATCAGGCGTGGCGTAAGTGTCAAAAAACGCTTCAAATTCGGGCAATAAATTATCCCGGACGCGGCGACCTCCAATCAGGTGGAACGCGCGCTCGCTGCGGCTCATGTATTTGCGGTGGGCATCCGGAAGCACCAATACGGACCCGTGCAGATCCCAGCGTTGAAAATCCCCGATTAGGAAAACGCCTTTAAAAACCCGGTCGAGTTGGCTGCGTACGGCGCTGAATTCGAGCACCCGGAGTTCACAAAATTCAAAAGGTGTTTCCCGCACTTGTCCGCGAATCAGGTCTTCCCCATGATAATCGTCGCCGCTGACGAAAATCCGGCTTTCAAAAAATCGTTCAGCCGGAATAGAGCCTTTCGGGTCATACTTTTCTTTACCAGGTGCAAAAGTGAAATTAACGTCGTTGTCAATGAAATCAAGCAACAACTCTACGATACGCGGCTTAAATTCCTTCAAAAAAACCTGCACCCTAAACCCCAGATAAGCAATCCAGCAGCCTACCAGCAAAGCCAGGGAAAGCGTAACCACAAAAATGGACAGGTAAACTTGAAGTGCCAATACAAACAGCAAAAGCAGCACTGAAACGCTTAAAAGCCGTATTAACCGAAGCCGGCGCTGTTCAAGGTGCAACAGCTCTGGATGTATCGTTTGATTGTAAAAAAGCCTAAAATCGTGGTAAGCACCGTTCATGTTGAATGCGGATTTCGGAATGTGGATTTCGGAATGTTATGCTTGGGATATCACTTGTAGAATTGGTCGGCAAGGAACTTGGTGTTTGACGAAGTAAAAGCGGATACAAGAAAGGTTCAAGCTCGATGGACTAATTGCTTCGGTTAGGAATTTCACATTCGCCAAGGGTTCTGTATTCCGCACTCCTCACTCCCAAATCCGCATTCCCCAAGGGCTCTGTATTCCGCACTCCGCACTCCCAAATCCACATTCGACAAGGGCTCTGTATTCCGCACTCCGCACTCCCAAATCCGCATTCGCCAAGGGCTCTGTATTCCGCACTCCGCACTCCCAAATCCGCACTCCCAATTCCGCACTCCCAAATCCGCACTCCCAAATCCGCATTCCCAATTCCGCACTCCCAAATCCGCACTCCCAAATCCGCACGCTTAATTTTTTTTGTTGTAGTCCTCAATATAAGCGTCGATAAGGGCGACGAGCAAGTCTTTCATGTAGGCGTTTTCCAGCTTGGCGATCGTTTTCAGCTGTTCCACTTTGGTTTTATCAACAGCCACGGTAAGGCGGCGTTTTCCGGTCGATTCGTCTGTAGTAATCTCTTGTATATCAATGGTTTCGCGAATAAGGGCATCTAAGCCATGGGGCAAAGAGCTGCGCATTTCCCTGGTGGATGATTTTGATTTGTTGCTTGCAATGGAGTCGTCGCTGTGCGCGTGGTTTTCAAAGCTTTCCTCCATGGCCTCTTGCAGCAAATTGTCGAGGTCGGACATGAAATTCTTATGCCCGCCGCGGCGTTCCACTGGAGCAGCGACAAAGGCAGCGTCATTGCCAAACAGGCCGCCGACATTGGCTTTGTTGTCGCTAAACAGGTCATCGAGACCCTCCGAAAATCTCTTTTTGCTCATGGGTTATGGCAGTTGACGTACACGTGCCTTATTGGCCAGTGGTACGTTCAATAATTTCTTTGGTTAGGTCGAGGTAATCGCTGGCCCCCGGGCTTTTAGGGTTGTAGTCAAATATGTCTTTGCGTTGCGCAGGCGCTTCAGCAAGGGCGACATTGTCACGAATGTAGGTT
>Ga0209390_10001579_pt1 | contig 43373 bp, 29 predicted proteins | sample BON01_FD_187212 | JGI IMG/M metagenome (GOLD analysis project Ga0209390, IMG submission 187212) | Freshwater microbial communities from Lake Bonney liftoff mats and glacier meltwater in Antarctica - BON-01 (SPAdes) (version 2) | ecosystem: Environmental > Aquatic > Freshwater > Ice > Glacier...
ATGTAAAGTTTGTTTGCATAACTTGGATTATCGATAACTTGCAATAACTGTCCAGTGTTGCTGTATAATTTAAGACTAGTTATATTTTCCCCTGTAATATTTACATCATTTTGAGCAGGGTTAGGATAGACTTTAATATTTAGTTTATCAATATTTTCAACACTTATTGCATTGTAAGCAATTCTAAAAGAGTCGCTAGAACAGTTGCAGTTTGAAGCATTAGAGGCATTTAAAACTACATTATAAATTCTATCAAATTCATATTTATGAAAAAACTGTGCTTGTGCACTGCTAGATCCATCTCCTAACAACCATCTGTATGTCGGATATGTTTTAACATTTGCAGAAAACCAAATTCCTCTTCCTTGACCTGTTATAAAGGTGTCCCTTGCAACAAATGCGCATAATGGACTTGGCTCAATATTGATTGGCTGCGTTTTTGTAGCGGGGCATCCACCGGGGGTATTTGCAGTTAGGGTTACATTATAAGTAGCAGAGTTAGCTACATTATAGGTATAAATAGGTGCTGCAAAATTGCTTGTACCGCCATCACCAAATACCCAAGCAAAATTTAGATTTCCTACTGTTACAGAAGAATTGTTTGTAAAGTTTACTGGCTGACCCGAACAAGCAGAATTAACTGTAAAATCAGCTATCGGCTGCGGCAATACATTAATTGTTTTTATAATTGTGTCTGCACAAGTATTTAATGATGTTGCTATTAATCGGGCAGTAAAAGAGCCAACGCTATTCCAATTTTTAGTAGGATTTTGAATTGTGGTTGTAGTTGCATCGCTAAAAAGCCAAACAAACCCAGCACCTGAGCCTGCATCTGTAGATGTGTTTGTAAATAAAGTTGCTTCTCTTTCGCATGCTTTATCAAAAGTATATTGAGCTTTTGGAGCCAATTTTATTGTAATAGGTTTTGTTAGTGAATCTGCGCAACCAAACTCTGAAACTGATCTTAATTTGATATTGTATGTATTTCCAGCGGAGAATGGATGAGAAGGATTAATCTCTGTACTAATTGCATTGCCATCATTAAATGTCCAATAAGCACCGGCATCACCAATTGCAATTGTTGTATTATTTAAAAATTTTAAAGGCCTATTGCTACATAAGTTTCCTGCGGGTAATGTAAAATTAGTTACTGGTCTGGCAAACTGATAAGCGTTCATTATTTTTTCGCTAAAGCATCCCCCTGCAGTTGCAACTAACTTAACCTGATAGCCTCCTGGCAGTGCATATAAGTGGCTAGGAGAAGTGGCTGAACTTTGATTATTATCTCCAAAAAACCATTGATATGTAGGCGTAGAAGTAGAAACAGTAGTATTATTGTTAAACATTACAGGTATTCCTTCACAAGCATTGATTACTTTCACTGATATTGTTGGAATTTCACCTACTGTAATGCTTATAACTGTATCTTTACTATAACCAAAAGCGGCATTAGTGGCTATTAGTCTTACCCTAAATGTTCCAAAAGTTGGAAATTTATATACAGGGTTTACGGCATCTGCACTGTCAATTATGATATTTGTGGTTGTCATAAAATACCATTTATAAATCATATTGCCAGATTGAATGGTAGATGTATTGTTAAATACAATATTGTCACCATCACAAACTGAATTGTTAACACTAAAGTTTGCAAACGGTCTTGGAGCTACATACAGCCATCTTGTTATTGTAGAGTCGCAATTAAATGGACCCAAATCTCTTAAGGTTAATGTGATTCTATATAAGCTGTCTACTTCTGATAACCTTGGTATAATACTAATTCTGCCAGAATCTGTGGTTGACGGCAATGAAGTTACTGTATCTAATGCATTAATTCCTGTTCCGCTTGCGGTTCTGATTTGTAAATCAGTAATAACCCAATTGGTGCCAAAGTTAGCATTAGTATATCCAGTAGGTGGAGCAAGGGCATAATCAATTTTTTCTCCATTAGTAACAAAATCAAAATTAGATATAACACCAGCCCGATGTGTTCCTAAAGAGTTTGCACCTCTTCTAATCATAGCTCCAATAGGTCTTGGATTTACTTGAATAGTTGCAATTGCGCTATCAGAACGTAAACTTATTCTATAAAAATAATGATTTTCTGGAATAAAACCTCGTATCATGCCGCCTGAGCCAAAAGAGCCTGCGCCTAGAGCACCTTCTGTAACCCTTAGCACTTCATTTTCAAATACGGTATCCCAAATAGAAGAAAAAGTACCTGCATTGGCAAGTGTTCTAACATTAATATCACAATTTTCTACTTCGTAATAGAATGCGTATTGGGTGTTTGCTTTCAACTGAGCACCATAAGCATCTAAAGATGTTAATTGTATTGGTAGATTATAAAGTGGCAATATTGGAATTCTTTTAATTGTTTCTCCTAAATAAATCCAACTAAAGGAGTCTAGCTCAACATTTTCATGCCTTCCTTCTCTGTAATAAAGTCGAAAACGCAAAGGGCCTTGAGCCCCAGCATTTGGGGCACTGATACCTACATTCACACTATCCATGATAATGTTATACTTAGAAAACACATTTACATAATTTCCTTTTATAGCTGGTGCAGCACCTCCAGTAAATGACCAATTACCTGTTCTAGGAGCCATCGTATGACTTAGTGAAAGTGATCGTAAACTACGGGCATAATATAAATTTGTGCTTGTAGGAAATAACAAAGTGTTTAGCACGACAGAATCGCCAGATGCAATCGAAGGAATGCCGCTTGGCATCCTAGACCAACTTGTTACTGTGCCCAATTCGCCTTTTGCTATTAAAGTGGGATTACTAACACCACAATAAGTTTGATTAGTAGTGACCGGAGGAAGAGGTTTGCCTATTGCAGTAAATACATAGGTAAAAGTATCATTGCTTATCAAAGAATCCACTAAATTATTTGGCAATGCGGTCCAAACCCTTACAGTGTATAAAGTGTTGGCAATAAAATTAAAAGAGCCTACACTTATTTGAGAATCTCTAAAAGTAAGCGCTGGCCTTCTGTTTCTTATTTTAAATCCTGTTTGTGCAGCGCCATTTACAGACCATCCTATATTTACACTGTCAATGTTTTGCAAACCTACATTTCTAATAAAAGCGTTTACTGGCAGAATGCCAGAACCAAAAATAGGCAAAACACTTGTGGTAGCCATATCGCGTCCTCTGAGATTAAAAACTTGAATTTCTCTAATACTTGGGTTAGATGTTTGCCCGCCACTGAAAGTAAATCTAGAAAGTCTGATTCTATCTACATTCACTCTAGGAAAATTAATAATGTAATCACAAGGCTGAGTGACTGAATTGGTATAAGGCACAGAATAAGAATGATGATCCACCCATGCACTGCCATTCCAAATTTGAACAGTGGCAGCAGATATATACCTTGTTTGTCTGAATCCCAAAAACATTCTGATTGAGTTTACATCAACAAAAGAACTAAAAGTGAGCGTTATCCAATCTGTGGTATTAGTGCCTGAAGCGAAAAACCAAAATTCTTGAAATTCACATTGCGAAATAATACCGTTGTTAATCTTGTCAGGTGTAAAAAAAGCACTTGGGCTTGAGCATGTTGCTGTTGCGCTTGGTGAAAGTGCAAGGTTTACTTGCGCATTTAGCTTAAAACCTGTTATACAGGTAATTAATAGCAACATCAATGATTTGAAAAGTAGATTTTTATTCATATTTTTATTTATTTAGATACCAAAGGTAAGCAAATTTATGAATCGACCAAATTTTTTTGTTATTTTTTTTCAATATTTTTAAGGACAAATGGCCTGCTTTGTATCTTAGCGTCTATCGCTTTATCAATACTTTTATTAAGCTCATGGCCTATTAAAATACAATTAGAATTAAAATATAATACTATTAAAAGTGCAATTATTGCGCCAATAGACCCATAAATTTTATTATATGATAAAATATTATTCAAATAATATTGCATGATAAATGTAGTAATAATTATTAAAAAAGTAGCCACAATAGAACCAGGAGAAATAAATCTAAATGTCTGACTATTCCTTGTTCCAAAAAAATAAATACTAGAAATTGATAAAAACAGCATAGACATCAAAATAAGTATTTGGAGTAATAAAAAAGATATATTGATCAATAAATTTGGTACATATTTTTGTTTTAAGAGTAAAGATTCCGTTAAATCTAGATAAACCAAAAGAGTTGCTGTGCTAATGAGCAATACTATTAAACCTAATGTTAAGGCTATTGCAAGACCTCTCTTTTGAAAAACATTCTTTTTTTTAATTGCAGAAGCACCTCTATTTAAAGCATTAATTAATGTTAGCATGCCATTGCTGCTAAAATAAATGGCAGCAAACAAGCCAATAGAAAGCAAACCCCCTCTTTGATTCTTCAAAATATCTTTAACAGTGGTGTTAATTGCCTTAAAGGTTGTTTTTGGCAACACCAATTCTAAACTAGTTATGACTTCGTTTTTTAAATCATCTACTGGCACATAAGCAATCAAAGTGAGCAAAAACAATAGTAAAGGAAAAATTGATAGAAAAAAGCTATAGGCTAGCGAAGAAGCCCTAAGATGTATATCCTCTGAACGCATGGCATTGATAAAAAATTCCCCAACAGATTTTAACGAATTACCTTTAAAACCTAACGGTTTACTTTTATCCAAAAAATTTAAAACTTTTAAATATAATGGATGATTTAAAAAGTATGATGAAAATAAAATTCTTAATCTTTTAATCAAAATCTTATTGTAAAATGCTCCTTGCTTAACTCTTCTCTAAAAAACACAATACCCATAAAATAAAGATCAATGCTTACTTTGGTTTTTTCGTGATCAATAATATGGTGCCATGCAGCTTGCATTCCAGCAGACCAATTAATATCATCCACAACAATAATGGTTTGAGTATTAATGTGTGGTATTAATTGCTCAAAATAATCAATTGTGGCACTTTTTCTGTGATTACCATCTAAAAAAACAAAATCTAATTGTGTTAGTTTTGTCAATAATTTTGGCAGCACATCATCAAAATTTCCCTCAACAATTTGGACATTCGTATTTAACCCTAATTTAGCTATATTGTGTCTTGCTATTTCTGCCAATTTTGCACTGCCCTCAATACTAAAAAGGTATTGATTTTCGGTCAAGGATAATGCTTGATACATTGCGCTGATGCCAACATTAGTGCCTAACTCCAGTAATACTTTTGGCTGATAATATGCTATTATTCTGTACAATAACCTAGCATATTTTGCTTGCTTGCTTGCAGATTTTACAATTTCTGATAGTTTTTTGCTGTAATGTGTTTGATCCACAGCACCAAAATCATCCAATGCTATCAAGGCTTTAGAATTTAACATTTTTGACCTCATTTGTTCGATAAGTTCAAAACGATGGTCTTGTATACTTGAGTTTAAAACCTTTGTTGCGAAATCGTAAATAAATGGACTATGAATGCTGTGCTTTGTTCCAGCACTAAATAGATAATCCAAATACCCAAAAACAAGGTTTAGATTAATTGGCATTTGCTTTCGATTCCATCCGAATTATCTTTAACTCTTCTTTTAATTTTGTAATGAGTTGTGCGGTTTGCTTTATTTTTTCTTCAAAAGGTTTAAGTATTTTTTCGCTGCCTTTAGAATTACTAAAAAACATAATATTGTTCTCAATTGTTTTAACCTCTTCTTCTAAAAACTTAATTTTTCCTGAGATTTTACGTTCTTCGTCTTTAAGTTTGTTCATGCCATTAGGCACATTTTTCAGCGATTCATAATGCTCTTTAACCCTATCATAGCTTGCCTCGTTCCTGCTTTTCTTAAATTTTATATATACCTCATCAGTAGCACTTTGATATCCTTTAAAAATTTCGTCTTTATTTTTAAATGGCACATGCCCAATAGAGAGCCATTGCTGATGAATCGTTTTTAATTTTTCGAAAACAATTTTTGCATCTTCTTCTTCTAATAAGTCTTTTACCTGCAAAATCATGGCTTTTTTATTATTGTAATTTTCAGATTCGGACTCTTTTTGCCCCTTAAATACCTCTTCTTTTGCTTTATAAAAATGGTCAAAAGCAGCCCTAAATCTTTTCCATATACTATCTGAAACTTTCTCTGAAACTGGCCCACTATTTTTCCACTCTTCTTGCAAGCCTTGCAATATTTTGGACGTTTGATGCCAATCTTGACTGTGTTGCAATGCTTCGGCCTTTACGCATAGAGATTCCTTGATACTCAAATTGCCTTTTTTGACTTCATTTAGTTGTTCAAAAAATAATGATTTGTTGGTGTAAAAAGCGTCCATCGCATCTCTAAATCTTTTCCAAATACTATCGTTAAAGGCTTTTGGTGCAAGCCCTACTTTTTTCCATTCTTCAAATATTGCTTTTGTTTCATCTGTTTTTTTATTCCATTCACTTATCTTTTCATAAGGAATTTCTGCTAATTGTTCCATTTTTTCGCATAAAATTACTTTTAGCTTTAAATGTTGATTGCGTTCTTCTTTTAAGTTATTAAGCAAATCTTTTTTCTCATTCAGCACTAAATCAGATGCCTCTTTAAATCTGCGCCAAATATCATCAGTAGCCTCATTTGGCACAGGGCCAGCATTTTTATACTCTTCGTGATATTTATTGAGCAATATGAGCGCCTTTTTAACATTAGACTCTCTCCTTAAGTCATCTACCTTTAGGCATAAATCAATCTTAGTTTCTAAATTTTTTTGTCGGTCGAGCTCTTTTAGTTCAAAATTTATATTTAAGTTATCGTAAAATTTATCCAAATAAAATCTGTAGGTTTCCCAAAGATCCGGCATAAATTCTTTAGGCACTTGCCGCACTTGTTTCCATTCGCGTTGTAAATCTCTAAGTTGTTCTATACTTTTTTCGGTTTCTTCAGACTCTACTAATTGCTTAATCTTTTCTAAAATTTCTTTTTTATGATCTAGATTTTTCTCTTTTTCTGCTAATGCATTTTGCTTTTCGAGCAATCTTCGTTCTTGAAATTTTTGAAAATTTTGATAAAACTTGTTTTTGTCTTCATCTACAGCTGCTTTAAAATCTCTTGCTTCTCCCCCTTCTTTAACAAATTCTAGCAATTGGGTTTCGCGTTCTTTTCTCAAAATTTCATCTAAATAATTACGCATAGTTTGAAACATTGCATGTGCTTCATTGACATTTGGAAAATGAACATAATCCTCAGATTTACTAACCAATGCCGATTTTGTTAATGCAGAAATATTCTCTTGATTAGTTGTATCAATGGTATCATCATCTTCATCTTGTTCGCTATCATCTTCTTGACGATTAGTTATATTTTGATTACTGGGTTCTCCTGAAGCCAAAATTTTTGAAATTTCGGGTACAGGTTGATTTTGGTTTGGAGTAGTTACTTGCATTTAAAAAAAAGAAGTACAAAAGTATGTATTTAAGATAGAAAATTCAAAATTATTGAAAATTTTATTATTTTTAAACTCAACTAAGCTTTTATGAGGTTATTGAGTCAAGGTAAAATAAAAAAAGCCCCTAGTAATTAGGCGGCTTTTAAGATGTGGGAGTTGAGGGATTCGAACCCCCGACCCTCTCGGTGTAAACGAGATGCTCTGAACCAACTGAGCTAAACTCCCATTAAAAAATGAGGTGCAAATGTAATACTAGAAATCAATTTTCAAAACAATTTCTTTACTTTTTTTTATTCTTGGTTACTTTTTACTCATTAATATTTTTAAAACGGCATCACCTATTGCAGTTTCTGACTTCATAAGTAACAAATTTCCTCCTCCATTATTGCTTATATTGTCCATAAAATTAATATCCATTTCGTCAGCTGAAAAAAGCAGGATATTTAAAGGAATTTTTTCTGCCACAAAACGCTCATTTGCATAAGATGCATACCAAGTATTGCTTACCCCGGGCGTATTAAATTTTCCGTCTGTAAATATTATTATGTTGGTATTTGCAAACTCATTTTTATGATAATTTGCCAATCCATACGCACTTTTCATAGCAATTTTTGCATTTGTGCCTCCTTTGGCCTGAATTTCTTGAATGGCATTTGCCAAACTATCTTTAAAGGTAGCAGAAATATGGTCTGCCAAAATGGTGTTTTGTGCGCTAAATGTAATAATGCTTAAAGAGTCTATTGGCCTTAATGCAATAATAGTTTGATTTAAAGCTAATTTTAAAGCATCAAGGTGGCCTTGTCTTTTCATAGAAAAACTTACATCTGCCAAAATTATAATGTGTTGAGGGGGCAAGCCTGAAATTTGATATTCTTTGGCTATATCTAAATTTATATTAGTTTCAATATTAGGGTTGGATATTATTACACTATTTTGAGATATTATTAAATCTTGTATTTCATTCTCTTTTATTATTTCTTTTGGCAGAATTACTTCATTAACACCTGTAATTGTATTCAAATCTGGGAATGAATTTAATAGCACCTCTGCAATCAAGGGTATTTCTGATATTGGAACCATTTTGATTACAAAAATTTCATTTGATTTTATATAATTAATTTGCTCCTTTTTAGACAAATACCCATCTGCAGCTATAGTTAAATCATAAAGTCCTATTTGAGTATTTAATTTCAAAGAGGGACCTTCAAAATTTATGCTATTGCCGTATGAAGTTATATTTGTAGTTGCATGGTAAATTAGCTTATTGCTGCTAGAATCTACGATTTTAAGATTAAAAAACGATGTTGGTTTTTTATCCACTTGTTCAATTTTTGGACATTCAAACATTGCCAATTCATCAAAACCTTTTACATAGCCAATCGCACTTACCCTTATGGGCTCTTGCTGATTAGAGAAATAATAAGCGTATAAAAAATCAAAATTACCCTTCACTGTAGGATAGGCTACAATTTTGTATTTAACCTTTGCAAAAGGGAGAATTTCTAATGGACCCAACAATAATAAATAAGGACTGTAAGTAGGCAATAATTTTGCAGTGGTATTGCTTTTATTCGTTAAATAAAATTCTAAAGTATCATTTTTCCAAGTATTTACCTTTCCATAATTGAGATTTATGCTATTGGGTAAAATCTGTGCACTCAAGCAGACAGCATTTAAAAAAATAATGAAACCTATACTATACTTAAACATAATGAACATCTTTTGCAAATTTAGTAATAAAATCATGCCAAAAATAGTTTTTTTATTTAAAAATAAATCCCAATAGCGTTTTTATTATAATTGCTTACTTTTGCTGCATGGCAAATACAGGCGATATAAGTGTTGGAAGTTTTATTAAATTTAATGGAGAAATCTGTCAGATTACAGAATATATGCACAGAACACCAGGTAATTTAAGGGCTTTTTATCAAGCAAAAATGAAAAGTATTTTAACAGGAAAATCAGTAGAATATAGATTTAGATCAGGCGAATCTGTAGAATTATTGCGCATAGAAACCTCAGAGATGCAATATTTGTATCAAGATGGCGAAAGTTTTATATGCATGAATAATGAAAATTATGAACAAATACCTATTCCAAAACATCTTTTTGGAAACAGTGCTATTTTTTTGTTAGAAGATATGCCAGTGCTAATTTCTTTTGAAGGCGAAACCCCTGTAATGGCAGAAGGCCCCAAACATGTAATCTTAGAAGTTATTTATACGGAACCTGGTATAAAAGGAGATACTGCAACCAATACACTAAAACCAGCAACCTTAGATAATGGTGCAGAGGTTAGGGTACCACTATTTGTTAATATTGGAGATAAAATAAAAGTAGAAACTGCCACAGGTAATTATATAGAAAGGGCTAATTAAATTATTAATCTATGAAATATTTAGGAAGTGACCAAAATTTTTTAGGCCTAGAAAATGAGAGAAATTATAATTTTTCTAGCAGCGCTGTAGTAATTCAATCTTTGCCTTATGAACACAGCTCTTCATGCATAACAGGATCTAGTAAAGGGCCAAAAGCCATAATTAGCGCATCGCATTTTGTAGAGTTTTATGATGAAGAATTGGATAAAGAGACTTGTTTCGAAAAAGGTATCTGCACATTACCTATAACGGATTTTGAAGGCATTGTAAATGAAGCAGCGATGAATATTATTGAAAAACAAACAGCAAATCTTCTTGCAGAAAACAAATTTATCGTATCATTTGGCGCAGAACACACCATTAGCTATGGAATAATTAAGGCTTTCAATAATAAGTTTAAAGATATTTCTGTTTTGCAAATTGATGCACACAGCGATTTAAGATCAGCATATCAAGGGTCAAAATGGAGCCATGCAAGTGTAATGGCGCGGGTGCATGAGCTTGGTATACCATTAACCCAAATTGGCATTAGGGCGCAGTGCAAAGAAGAAACCGAACTCATAAAAAAAAGTAAAAATATACATACTTTTTATAACCATCAATTATATAATAACATAGAATGGATGCAAAAAGCAGTTGATACACTACAAGATGATGTTTATATTAGTATAGATGCAGACGGTTTTGACCCTGCAATAATGCCTGCTGTGGGCACTGCAGAGCCAGGTGGATTAAAATGGCAAGAGTCTATTGAATTTTTTAAACTTGTTTTTGCTCAAAAAAATGTATTAGGCTTTGATATTGTAGAATGTGCTCCAAAAGAAGGAGAGATTTTAACGGAATTTAACCTAGCAAAGTTGGCTTATAAACTCATTGGACTAAAATATATTAAAAAATGAATGCAATATATTTAGATAATGCTGCAACCACACCTATTGCTCCAAATGTAGCCGCAAGAATGAATGATATTCTATGCTCAGATTTTGGAAATCCATCGTCTATATATGCTACCGGCAGAAAGGCAAAAGGCATTATAGAAGAAAGCAGGGTAAAAATTGCTAAACTATTAAATGCAAATACAAGTGAAATTTATTTTACAAGTGGTGGCACAGAGTCAGATAATTTTGCTTTAATAAATCCGATAGAATGTTTGGGAATAACGCACCTGATAACATCTCCTATCGAGCATCATGCAGTATTAAACACAGCAAATTATTTAGCAAATAAACATGCCATTAAGTTATCTTTGCTCAGTGTAGATAGACTTGGAAAAATTAATTTGAACGACTTAGAAGATTTATTAAAAACAAATCCGCAAACATTGGTGTCTTTAATGCATGGAAATAATGAGTTAGGCAATCTTAACGATTTAAATGCCATTGCCAATTTATGTAAAAAATATGATGCAGTTTTCCATACTGATGCAGTGCAAACCATAGGATATTTTAATTTTGATTTAGAAAATGCCCACATTAGTTTATTATCTGCATCTGCCCACAAGTTTAATGGACCAAAAGGCGTAGGTTTTTTATACATAAATAAAAAAGTTAAAACAAAAGCACTCATTCATGGTGGTGGACAAGAGCGCAATATGAGAGCAGGCACAGAAAATGTGGCAGGCATAGCTGGCATGGCTTTGGCTTTAGAAAATTGTTACAATAATTTAGCAGAGAAATCATCCCATATTAAAAACATAAAATCTTATTTTGTGGAACAAGTAAAAAAGGAATTACCCGAAGTTACTTTTAATGGAGACTTAGCCAATAGCCACTATACAGTAGCTAACATTTCTATTCCTAGCAAACTAAATACAGATCTTCTACTTTTTAACCTAGACCTAAAAGGTATTGCAGCAAGCGGAGGATCTGCTTGCAGTTCTGGTGCGCATGCAGGCAGTCATGTATTACAGGCGATAAAAGCAGATGAAAGTAAAGCAAATATTAGGTTTAGTTTCGGCATTTATAATACCATTGAAGAAATTGATAAAACCATCCTGACCCTTAAATCAATCCTTATAACATAACACAATTTTCGATGAATATTCCTATAAAAATATTAATACATGGTGGAGCTGGAACGATACTTAAAAAAGATTTAACAGATATTAAAGAGCAGGAATACTTGACCGCTTTAAAAACGGCATCAGATTTAGGCTATATGGCATTGGCAGATGGTTTATCATCAATTGAAGCTGTAAATATAGCCATTATCAGTTTAGAAAATAATGCTTTGTTTAATGCAGGCAAAGGAAGCGTTTTTACTGCAGAGGGAAAGCATGAAATGGATGCAGCAATTATGTGCGGAAAAACTTTAAATGCAGGAGCAGTGGCCATGGTAAGCGGGATTAAAAACCCCATCAATCTTGCAAAATTGGTGATGGAGCAATCACCTCATGTATTTTTAGCTTCATCGGGTGCAATGGCTTTTGCTAATGCAATGGGGATACCCATATTAGAAAACGATTATTTTTATGATGAGTATAGATATCAGCAATGGCAAGAAATTAAAAACACGGACGAATTTACATTAGATCATCAAACTAAAAAAGAGGGAAAATTTGGTACTGTAGGCGCTGTAGCTTTAGATTTACATGGCAATATAGCTGCTGGAACAAGCACTGGAGGTATGACCAATAAAAAATTTGGCAGAATAGGAGATAGCCCAATTATTGGTGCTGGCACTTATGCAAATAATAAAACATGTGCAATTTCTTGCACTGGAAGTGGTGAATTTTTTATGCGGGCAGTAGTAGCCTATGATATTTCTTGTTTAATTGAATATAAAGCGATGGATTTGCAAACTGCTTGCGATTTTGTGATAAAAGACAAACTTGTAAAACAAAATGGAGATGGTGGCCTAATAGGAATAAATAATAAAGGTGAAAGTGCATTCTCATTTAATACAGAAGGGATGTATAGGGCCATACGAAGTGAAAATCATCAGGAATTAGCCATTTATAAATAGTTGTTTTCTAAGTGCTGATACTCGTCTAAAGTAGGCACTTTGGTTGTTCTATTTTCGTAATTAAACTGATCTCCATTTGCTAAAATATGAACCTTTAGATTGGTAAGGGTCATAGGCATTTTATCGTCTAATTGCAAAATGTTATTATGGTCAAGGGTACTCGGGTCTAAAACAATAACCATACCTGAACCTATTACAGTAAAAGATTTATTTTTAATAATAATACCCGTATCTTCTGATAATCCAATGCCCAAAAGCATTGGAAAAAGTGCAACAGCTTGGCTTAGTCTGCCAAACCTGCCTCGCGTTATAAAATGTGAGTCTATGATTAATTGTGGCACAAAAGCCATCCCTTTATTCATCTTTACAGCCCCTTTTATTAAGGATTCGGTTATATTTCCTCCTGCTATCATTTCATAAGACATACACATGGCACCTGCACTTGTGCCGGCAATAACAAATTTTTCATTTGCATAACGGTGTTGAAGTATTAGGTGAAATTGTGTATTAAATATATACTTAGTTATTTTAGATTGATCGCCACCAGAAAACAATACTCCATTGCAATGACTTAGTAAATCAATGTTTTCTTTTTTATCTGCTTCTGATTTAGAATTTATTGAAAGTACTTTAATATTGGTGCAACCAAGTTTTTGAAATGCATATAAGTACCCCTCTCCTACTTCTTTTTGAATACTACTTGCAGTTGGTATCACTAAAATTAATGCATCTGTGCCTCCACACTCCTTTACAACATTAGCCAAAATACTAGTTTCTATAAAATCTAAAGTGTAATTTTCGCTAATATTTTTGGTGCCTTTATCCTCATTTCCTCCTATAGGGATTAAAATTCCTTTACTCATTTGCATAATTCAACAATATTTGTATTTTTACCACCGCAAAAAAAAGCTTTTTTTTGCTCAAAAACAGTTTTAGAAAAATATTTTATATGAAGATTATTAACATTAATGCAATGCGAGGGCCAAATTATTGGTCTGTAAGAAGGCATAAACTTGTCGTAATGGTATTAGACCTAGAAGAATTAGAGGAATTGCCTACCAATAAAATAACAGGCTTCTTAGAAAGGTTGATAATCATGTTTCCAACAATGCAAAGCCATCGGTGTTCTGTTGGCAAAGAAGGAGGCTTTTTTGAAAGGGTAAAAGAAGGCACTTGGATGGGGCATGTGATTGAACATATCGCATTAGAAATTCAAACTTTAGCAGGCATGAATGTAGGTTTTGGACGCACAAGAGATTATGGCGAAAAAGGTGTTTACAATGTTGTTTTTGATTATTTAGAAGAAAAAGTCGGGATATTTGCTGCAAAAGCATCTGTCAGAATTGCAGAAGCTTTGATAGCGGCACAAGAATATGACTTGGCAGAAGATATACAATACATGAGAGAATTGAGAGAGCAAGAAAGACTAGGCCCAAGTACCGCCTCTATTATTAATGAAGCCGTTAGCAGAGGCATTCCATGGATAAGGTTAAACAAATATTCTTTATGCCAATTGGGTTATGGAGCAAATCAAAAGAGAATACAAGCCACTATTACTAGTCAAACAAGTAGTATTGGTGTGGGAATAGCTTGTGATAAAGAAGATACAAAATACCTATTAGAACAAGCAGAAATTCCTGTGCCTAAAGGCGAAATAGTGCGCAGTCTTGCAGGATTGCAAGATGCCATAAAATATTTGGGGTTTCCATTGGTAATTAAGCCCATCAATGGCAATCATGGCAGGGGCATTACTACAGATATAAAGAATGAAGAAAGCGCAACAAAGGCTTATGAGGCAGCAAAAGAAATTTCTAGGTCAGTTATAGTAGAAAAATACATTACTGGTGAGGATTATAGACTACTTGTAATTAATTATAAACTTGTAGCTGCAGCAAAAAGGACACCTGCACAAGTTATTGGGGACGGAAAATCAAGTATCCAAATGCTGATAGATGCTATCAATAGAGACCCAAAAAGAGGTTATGGCCACGAAAAAGTACTTACTTATATTACCATAGACGAAATGAGTATGCAATTGCTTAGAAAACAAAATTATACCCTTGATACCGTTTTGAAAAAAGATGAAATATTGAACCTGAAAGATACGGCAAATTTAAGCACGGGTGGCACATCTGTGGATGTAACAGAAATGGTACATCCCTATAATATATTTATGGCAGAAAGAATTGCCAAAATAATAGGCTTAGATATTTGTGGTATAGATATTATGACATCAAGCATAAGCGAGCCATTGCCAGAAACGGCAGGAGCAATATTAGAGGTGAATGCTGCACCTGGTTTTAGAATGCATCTAGACCCCGCTTATGGCTTGCCTAGAAACATTGCAGCACCTGTAATTGATATGCTATTTCCCAATGGAGAGGATTATAGAATACCTATTATTGCTGTAACAGGCACCAATGGAAAAACAACCACCACGAGGTTAATTGCTCATTTATTTAAACTTAAAGGATTTAAAGTTGGCTACACCACTACAGATGGCATTTACATTCAGAATAGATTACTGGTAAAAGGCGATTGCACAGGCCCGCAAAGCACAGAGTTTGTGCTAAAAGATCCTACGGTAAATTTAGCAGTACTAGAATGTGCACGCGGTGGCATACTGAGAGCTGGCTTAGGATTTCATCAATGTGATATTGGCATTGTTACCAATATTGCAGCAGATCACCTTGGGCTAAAAGGCATTCATACCCTTACTCAATTATCAAAAGTAAAAGGTGTAATTCCTGAAACAGTGAGACCAGGTGGCTATGCCATATTAAATGCAGATGATGATATGGTTTATAATATGAGAGATAATTTACAATGTAATGTGGCTTTATTCTCAATGGACGAAAACAATCCTAAATTATTAAAACATATGAAAACTGGTGGACTTTCTGCCATTTATGAAAATGGATACATAACTATTTGCAAGGGAGAATGGAAACTAAGGGTAATAAAAGCGGTAAATGTGCCTCTAACAATGGGCGGTAAAGCTCTATTTATGATACAAAATGTATTGCCAGCAGTGCTCTCTGCATTTATACAAAAAGTAAAAATTGAAGATATTTCTGTAGGCTTAGAATCCTTTATTCCATCGCCAGCTCAAACGCCAGGGAGGCTAAATTATTTTGAATTTAATAACTTCAATCTGTTGCTTGACTTTGCCCATAACCCAGCAGGACTGCGTGCACTTCATAAATTAGTAGAAAGGATGGATGGAAAACCAAAAGTAGGCATTATAGCTGGTATAGGAGATAGAAGGGATGAAGATAATATTGAAATAGGAAAAGTAGCGGCTGAAATGTTTGACGAAATAATCATCCGACAAGATAAAAATCTAAGAGGTCAATCTGAAGATGCAATCATAAAACTATTGGTGCAAGGCATAGAACAAGTAAAACCTTTAAAGCCCTACAAAATTATAACTTCTGAAAAAGAAGCGATAGCATTTGCTATTGATAATGTAAAAAAAGGTACACTAATAATACTTTGCAGTGATGTGGTGCCAGATGCTCTGCAACAAGTGATGGCTTATAAAGAAGAGGAATCTAAATCTTTATATTCTTTTACTAAAAGTGATATCCCTAATTTAGGTGATAAGGAGCACCTTGCTTTAAGCAATTAAGAAGATGATAAAATGATAAGATGATAAAAAATTATAAGCACAGCGTAAAAGACCGTTTTTTGAAATATGTTTGTATTGATACGCAAAGCAATCCTGATAGCAGCAGTTTTCCTAGCACAGAAAAGCAAAAAAACTTAGCCAAAATTTTGGAAGAAGAGTTAAAAAACATAGGTGTATTAGATGCATTTATGGATGAGCATGGTTATGTTTTTGGCACCATACCTGCAAGTAAAGGAATTGTAAATAAACCAACCATTTGTTTTTGCAGCCACATAGATACTGCGCCAGACTGCAGCGGCACTGATGTTAAACCGATTATGCACTCCAAATATAATGGTCAACCCATTATTCTGCCCGATGACATAAGTCAAATTATAACAAAGGAACAACACCCTTATTTAAAAGAAAAAATTGGCGATGACATTATAACAGCAAGCGGCAAAACACTGCTAGGCGCGGATGATAAAGCAGGCGTAGCCATTATTATGGATTTAGCAGCCTATTTTATTCAAAACCCAAGTGCCAAGCACTCAGAAATCAGGATACTTTTTACCCCTGACGAAGAGGTGGGCAGAGGAGTTGAAAAATTGGATATGAAAAAAGTAAATGCTAACTTTGGTTTTACCTTAGATGGAGGTAAACTAGGCAGTTTAGAATATGAGTCTTTTTCTGCTGATGCTATGAAATTTAGGTTTAAAGGAATTGCCGCTCACCCTGGATATGCTAAAAATAAATTAGTGAACGCAGTAAAGGTGGCTTCATATTTTTTAAATTTATTACCAAAAGATAATTGGTCGCCTGAAACTACTGAAGAAAACGAAGGTTTTGTTCATCCAATGAGTATTACTGGACATTTGGAAGAGGCTAAAGTTGAATTTATTATACGCTCTTTTGACACCCAAATGCTAAAAAACTACGAAGACAAATTAATTAACTATGCCCAAGAAGCCATTAAAGCATTTGAAGGAAGTGCTTTTGATTATGAAGTTAAAGAACAATATAGAAATATGGGTGAAATTATAAACCAACATACATACATAATCGACTTTGCAAAAGCAGCAATGCAAAAAATAGGTATTGAGCCCATCGTAGAAAAAATAAGGGGCGGCACAGATGGCTCTAAGCTTTCTTTTATGGGTTTACCTTGCCCAAATCTATTTACAGGCGAAATGGCTATTCATAGCAAACACGAGTTTGTGAGTGTGCAAGATATGGAAAAAGCAGTAGCAGTTTGTGCAGAAATCTGTGCTATGGCTTCTTCTTAAATTATTAAGTAAAAGCTATATATTTTATTCCTCAATTGAATCCTGCAGAGCTTAAGTAATTAAAAATCCTTTTTATTTCTACTTTTTAAACATAAATTTGCCTAATGTTAAAAAAAATATTGCTCATTTTTATACTTCTCTTTTGCTCATCGCAAACCATTTATGGACAATTAACATTTTTAGTGGCACCTAAACAAGGGGCATTTTTTGCACAAAATAAATCTACCAGGTCTGCGAATATCTTTATCAAAGGATTTGTTGACAACAATGCATACACTCAACTAACCATTAAACTATTAAAAAATGGATTACTTGAAAAAACTTTTATTCATGCCTTAACATTTTCTGGAGGAAAGGCTCCATTTGACGAAACAATTACTTTAAAAACTGGCAAACATTTTTACACTATACAATATGAGCTATCTGGCAGTAGAACTTATAACCAAAGTGTGAGCGATATATGTGTGGGTGATGTATATTTAATACAAGGTCAAAGCAATGCAGTGGCCGCTTCTTATAATCCTTTTGCATCCAAATATAAAGATAATTTTATTAGAAGTTTTGGCAGCAGTAATCCTAACCCATTTGCATGCTTATCCGATACAGCTTGGCATGCAATGGATCCGGATTTCATCAATTCTTCTGGTTCTGTCGGTCAATGGGCAGCAGTGATGGCAAAACATTTGGTAGATAGTTTTAATACACCTATTTGTTTATTAAACGGTGCTCTTGGAGGCACATCAATAGACCAACATCAAGTTTTTCTATGGAATAGAGAACACCTTTATACCATCTATGGCCGATTACTTTTTAGAGCAAAAAAAGCAAAACTGGATAGCGCTATCTCAGGAATACTTTATTTTCAGGGCGAATCGGATGGTGGAAATGATGTTAAACATGATACACAATTTACCAATTTATACAAAGCTTGGACTCAAGATTACCCTGGATTCAAAAAGCTTTATGTCATTCAGGTTAGACAAGGCTGTGGTGCTCCTAGTTTGCAATTAAGAGATAAGCAAAGGTTATTTGAAAAGAAATTGCCAAATTGTCAAACGGTAAGTGCCAATGGATTAAATAACCATGATGGCTGCCACTATGGTTTTATTAATGGATATGAAAAACTTGGCATGCAAATGTCTAAATTATTGGGGAGAGATTTTTATTGGAGTGCTGAAATAAATAATATCAACCCTCCAAATATTAAATCTTGCTATTATTCTAATGGAAGGCAAACTGAAATAACCCTCAATTTAATAAATCAGGATGATCTTATAACAGCAGATGTAACCTTTGAAAATTTGTTTAAAATAGAAGGGGATGATAGTATTAAAATTACTGGAGGCGCGATTAGAAATAATCAAATTGTGCTAACTCTTAATAAAAGCTCTTGCCAAATTAAAGGCCTTTCTTATGATGGACTCAGTGGCAATCAACCCTGGGTACTAAATAACATAGGTTTTGGATTGATAAGTTTCTATAATGTGCCAATTAAAAACCACAATGCGAAAGAACAATTGTTTTTTTGTAAAAATCAGCCTGCAAATTTGGGAACCACAAAACTAGCTGACGTTAATTATGTAATCAAACAATTGTCAAATGGCAAAACATTTGCAAGTGCGCTACTAAACATAGCTTTGTTAAGAAATGATTCTTTTCGTCTTACAATGAGCTTTGATAGTTTGCCTTGCCCTATAAAAGATACCGTCATTATTTATGTGAAGGTAGACAATGTGCAAGTTCCCGAATTAGGGAAAGATAGCAATATTTGTATTGGGCAAACTGTTTCTTATTCTCCTTTAAAACAAAATTTCTTTCAATTTCAATGGACTATTAATAATGTAAAATACAATAATTTTTCAATAATTGTTGACACTACATCTACTATAAAATTAAGTGCCTATAGCATTGGTGGTTGCAGGTATGATGACGCGGTAAACATTGGATTAAGACAACCAAAAATACCTTTAAATAGCAGTTATATTCAATGCAAAGATTCTGCAATTTTTATTGATCTAAAAGATACGTTTAAATCATATTATTGGAATACTTTAAAAGGAAAAGCAGCTAATTATTTCTACAAAGGCAGCTATGATGTAGCAGCAGTAGATAGTTTTGGATGTGTGGCCTTAAATCATTTTGAAGTTTTGCAACATCCTCAATTAGCATTGCCGCAAATATCTGAAACCATTTGTGACGAAGCAACTGTAAAAATCAATAAACCATTAAACTTTATTAAATGGTCAACAATAAACTATAAGCTAGACGAAGTGCTTTATTTAGCAGGAGTTAACAATCTTTTTATTATATTGGAAGATTCAAATCAATGCCTTTATCACGACACACTTAAAACAAAAATTTTTAAGCCTTTGCCCTATCCTACCCTAATAGATACAATTGTTTGTATTGGAAATAAATATAAACTTTCCTTACCCGCTAATCAAAAAGAATATTGGATAAATAATTTATTGGTTAACGATTCAGTCGTTTTTATTCCTTTTATCAAAGAAACCCAGTATAAAATTAAGGATAACAATGGCTGTTTTCTCAATGGCAACTTAAAATTAAAACAGGCTGTCTTGCCCACGCTTTTACCATTTAATGATACCACTCTTTGCTCTTACGACAGTTTGAAACTAATAGAACAAAATGAAAATGAAACATATATTAATAATTTACTCATTACTACACATTTTTATTTTAAACCTAACAACTTGTATGATATAAAATTAATTAATGCATCTCGTTGTGAAGCAAAAAAATCTATTTTTATCTCCACTAAAACCTGTGCAAGCAGCAATAATAACTTAGATCAAAATAAAATTTTAATTTATCCTAACCCTTTTCATAATGAGCTTTACATTGCTTTCAATAATAAATTAAATGACACCATTTATTTATATGACTTACTTGGCAAACTGATATTGACAAAGCATTTAATAAATCATGAGCCAATTGATGTATCTAATTTACCTGCAGGAATATATTATCTAAAAACAAAATTTCTTATTGGATACCCTAATAAAATATTAAAATATTAACGAATATTTAACCCAGATTAACCATATTTCTATAGATATCGTAAGATGTTGCATAATGAAAATAAATAAAACCGTTGCGGAACTGATTTGACAATACAATTAAACATGCAATAAATTTTAAACACCTAAGCAACTTATTGATTGTGATGATTTTAAAATTTTTAGCAGGAAGAAGCGTGAAGTCAAAGTAGTTTATTTATAGGTTTCTGTATAATAATGCACCGGTCTTTAAGTGTGACTAATGTAACTCTTACCCTTTATTATGTAATATTTTCGACAATTATTAAACGCAATTTTGCAGCGCAGAAAAAATAAGTTCTCTGTATAAACAAACAAAAAAAATATGAAATCAATTAAACTACAAATCGGAAAAAAATTATTAACTTATGGAGGTATTTTTATCTTTGGTTCAACAATGGCGCAAACAAATGTATTTGACAATGTTATAGCTACAAGTCCAAACCACACTTCTCTTACCGCAGCTATTAATACTGCGGGCCTAGCAAACGTTTTGCGTTCTGCAGATTCAAGTTATACCATCTTTGCACCAGACAATAATGCATTTAATGAATTAGCCATTAATTTGGGTACTAACATTACCGGTCTCTTGGCACTGCCAAATCTAAGCGGCATACTTACTTATCATGTGTTAGGCACGAGGGTAGCCGCTGCGGCTATAAATAATGGAGCAATTGTATCGCCATTAAATCAAGCCAACACTATTAAATTAACCAAAACTAGTACAAATGTATTTGCTAACCAAGCAGAAGTAAATGCTGCAGACTTGAACGCAGATAATGGAGTTGTACATTCTCTTAATTCAGTATTATTGCCTTTTGAAACTGTTGTAGATATTGCTATCGACAACGGTTTTACAAGCCTAGTAGCTGTTGTGGTTAAAGCAGAATTGCTGCCTGCACTTACAAATCCTTTTGATACCTTTACAGTATTTGCCCCAGATAATAATGCCTTTAACGAGTTGGCAGCAGGATTAGGACTAACCTTAGCGCAAGTATTAGCTTTAAACATAGAAGATATTCAGGAGTTGTTATATTACCACCTTTTACCTGGCAATGTGCTTGCAGCCGCTATAACTAATGGAGCAATTGTTCAACCAGTTAGCCAAGAAAATACTTTAAAACTAACAAAAACTACTTCAAATAAAGTGTTTATAAACCAAGCAGAAGTAATTATACCAAATCTAGCTGCTAATAATGGAACAGTTCATGCTATCAATAGTGTTTTAGTATTTGATCCTACTGTAGTGGATGTTGCAATTGATGCTGGCTTTACCACATTGACAGCTGCATTATTCAAAGCAGAATTAATCCCAACTTTGTCGCGCCCTTTTGATTCTTTTACAGTATTTGCACCTACTAATGCCGCGTTTGACTCTTTTGCAATTAAAAATAATTTAACACTTGCACAAGTTTTAGCTCTGCCAGGATTAGCTAATTTATTGAAATACCATGTTGTTTCAGGAAAAATTCTTGCTTCAGAATTAAGAAACGGATTAGTGCCTACACTAAATACCAAAAATGTTAAAGTAAATGTAACAAGTGGTGTCAAAATAAATTTTAGCACTGTTACTACAGCAGATATTGAAGAAGAGAATGGTGTAGTTCATATAATAAACGCTGTTCTTGACGAAAATGCTTTGAGCACAAAAATCTCAAATGCAGCTCTAGCAAATATTTATCCTAACCCTGTAGCAAATTTATTGAAAGTGAAAGGAATAGAAAATTTTGAATTTAGCATTTACAACACACTAGGACAATTAATTTTGAGTGGAAACAGTATTAATGATGAAATCAATGTAAGCAAAATTGCACCAGGAAATTATCAACTTATTATTGTAAAAAACAACGTGAACTACCAAAGTCAGTTTACTAAATAAACTATAAAACCATAAAAGAAAGCATTTGCAATTATCGTTGCAAATGCTTTTTTTTATGGTTATTTTTTCAAAAAAAAATCAATTATAGAAAAAATGCAACCCATATAGATGCTATTAAATATATATTGTCCTAAAAAAAGGTTGATAATAAATACAATTCCAAATTACGCATTAGAAATGCACTATATATTAAGTATTTGTATATCATCCCAATAAGTAAAATTTTAAAACCAATTATATTCAAATAAAAAAAACCATAAAAATGGTTAATTTTGCAGGGTGCAATCTAAGTTTTTTGTGGTTCTGTTTAGCCTTTTGCAAGTTCAATCTATTGCTCAAGACCTTAAAGGAAATCACTTTTGGTTCGGTTTTATGGAAAATCAACTCATTCCGAGCAGATTAGAGATAATGGTTATAGCAGAACAAAGCACCAATGTTTCCATAACAGTTCAGGGAGTTTCTACTATTTTTAATGCAGGTATTGGAAGCAATATTTTCAATTTACCCATATCAGATTTTTACCCACTTGCAGGATCAGAAATGATAGATAACAGAGGTATAGAGGTGATTAGCAATAACAATATCAGGCTTTATGCGCTTAATTACGACTTTTTTACAGCAGATGCAACGCCCATTATCCCTTTCAATAATTTTATAAATGGCGACTCCTATGTAGTTCAATCCTTAGAAGGAAATATAAACATTGGCTCAAGTTTTTTGGTGGTGAGCACAGAAGATAATAGTCAAATAACCATAACTCCTAGCGCAAATACAGTTGGGGGATTAACAGCTGGCAGTGCATTTGATATTATATTACAAAAAGGACAATCATTTATAGTAAATGCTGCCAATAGTGGCGATTTATCTGGCTCTAGGATAAAAGGAAAGAATGGCTGTGGTAAATTTATGGTTTTTATGGGCAGCAAATGTGCCCCATCAGGCGTTGCTCCTTGCTCTGGTTGTGATCATCTTTTTACACATGCGGTTCCAATAAGTCATTTTGGCAATCAATACCATACCTTTCCTTTTACTAATCAATTAGGTGGCTATTTACTCAAAATTACTGCAAGCACTAATAATACCGCTGTTACCATAAATAATACTACCATTGCTACTATAAATGCTGGACAATCAATTTCTTATGAACCTACATTGACAAATTTAAAACTTTGTATTAGCACAAGCAAGCCCACTCTGCTAATGCAATATATGAAGAGCAGAAATTGTAATGGAGATACTGGACAATTGGGCGACCCAAGTGCAATATTTATACCTCAAAAAAGCAGATGGGTAAAAAGCACTGAGTTTAGTTTTTTTAATCAGGCAAATTTTAGCCAACACCACAGCAATATAATCTTGCATAAAAATGGTTTGAAATCACTGAAGATATTTAGCAGCAATGGGCATACCATGCAGATAGATAGTGCAAATATTTGTGATGACATATTAATAGTTAATATAAAATGCAATATGGGTTTAATTAAGATAAACTGCGACTCTAACTTTTATAGCTATGCCTATAGTAGAGGCGATAGAGTTAGTAATGCCTTTCTTACAGGAGCCACATTTTTTCCATATAATACAAGTATTGATATTCAAGAAAAGAGGGTTTGTTTGGATGAACAACCAATATTATTAAGCTTGGATACAGATAGTTTTTTTACATCCTTATGGGATATGGGCGATGGCAGCAGTTATGCCAATCAAAAAAGCATTTCGCACAGTTATAGCAGAAGTGGCAAATACAATGCAAAATTGATATTCCGCTATGCGAGCAGCAATTGCCCTTTAGATACTTTACCAATCCATATTGAAATATTGCCAAAAGTAATATTACAAGATATTAAAGACGTTATAGTATGCCCTGGAGAGAATATAAGCATTTCGATTTTTGACCAACCTAATTACAGTTATAAATGGAGCGATGGCGTCATCGGCTTAAACCGAAAATTTAGTGTTTTAGATAATTATTCTTTGACTGCAATTGACTCTAATGGCTGCACGTCTGAAAAATTTTTTATTGTTAAAGACAGTGGCTGTTTTGATAAAAAATTAACTTTATATAATTTCTTTTCACCCAATGAAGATGCCATAAATCGGACTTGGCAGCCAATTTTTAAAGGATACTCTGCATTGAACTATGAAATATTTAATAGATATGGCACCATTATTTATAAGGGAGACTTAGTAAAAAACGAATTTTGGAATGGTAAAATTAATAATGAAGGAGCAGAATGTGCCACAGGGACATATTTTTATCACATTGTAACACAAGAAAAATATAATGGTAAACAAGAAAATATTTATGGCGTAATCACTCTATTGCGCTAGGTTTAATAATGATAGACTTTAGCCCAATCTCAATATTTAAACCAGTTTTTAAATCTGCTCCCAAACGCTGAATATGTTGCATTTGCAAATAGCATGATAACTCTGAATTTACATTATATCCTATGCCTAAACCGTAATTTAACGCTGTAAAAACATTTTTTGGTCTATTAATAGTAGTGGTTAAAGCATAATTAATTTGGTAGTTGAAAAGGGTAAACGGTGTTAATTTAAACTCTTTTTTTACCCCAATCAGTCTAAATAAATTTGCACTAAACCCGAAATTATAGCTAAACAGATTTGTTTGCGTCCAGTTTTTCTCTGGAAATGTGCCATTTTGCAAAGAACCAAGCATAATTTGTTGATTAAAATTTATTTTTTTAGCAATTGGCAAACCTAGATTTATTGCAGTAAAGTAACTCAATTGCGTGCCATTATTATTCTTATTATTTAGCGCTTTGGCATGATAGTTTGCATATCCAAAAGAAACGCCAAGATTGACTTTTTCATTTATATAGCCTTGACAAAAACCTTTATTTGCAAAACAAAACAACACAATAATAGTAAGTTTTTTTAACTGTTTATTCATATCTATCTAAATCTCTTTTTAAATCCTTTGTTTTTAAATCATTGCGTTTATCGTATTGCTTCTTGCCACTAGCCGATGCTATTTCTAATTTAATTATACCCCTGTCATTCTCAAAAATTTTCAACAATACAATGGTTAATCCCTTTTCTGTGCCTTTGCTCCACAATTTTCGTAACTCATTTTTGTTTAGCAACAATTGGCGTTCGCGCAAGGGCTCATGATTATTATAGCTGCCTTCTTTAAATAAGGATATGTGAAGGTTTCTTATTTTTAAAATATTTTCTTTTTCAAAATAACAAAAAGCATCTTGCATATTTACTTTTGCTTCTCTAATAGACTTCACTTCTGTACCCATTAATTGAATACCTGCTATAAAAGTTTGCTCAATATGGTAATCAAATCTTGCTTTTCTGTTTACAATATTAATATCTTTTTTTTTCACTTTGTTTTTAATTCTTCAAAAATACGGCTTAATTTCTCTTTAGCCACTATTTTTTGTCCTTGCTGACCTTCTGCAATCAGCCTTTCTCCTACTTTTGCTGTAAAAGTACACTCAATAATATTTCTTGTGACAATAAATATTTTTGCCTCAAAAAAAACGATTTGACCTAATAATGCGGGCGATATATGCTTGATATTCAAAAAAGTACCTATACCTTCTTCATGCACTTCTTTCATATCTAGTACAAAAAGCCTGCATGTCCATTCTGCATCTCTTCCAAGAGCAAAAGTACTGTAAACTTCATGAACATTTTCTAACTCAAATTCAGCCAAATCAGTCTTTTCAATTCTTTTTTGAAATGTTTTTGTGTCACCAATTTGATAAATATTTTTCATTATACCTGATTCAAAAAGACAATGTTAAATTTGCTCCATAAAAACCCAAACCTACATTTGGCCTTAATATGCCTGACAGTTTTTTGTCTATATTAAATTCAAAAAAATGAGCATCTACTGTTGCATCTACTATGTTTAACAAATATATTGCACCCATGCCAATAATAGAATAATCTCGGTATTGTTTAGTAAGATTTCTTTGACTAATAAGAAAATCTAGGCTGCGACCTTGAAAATAAATTGGATTTGTTAGCGTATTTTTATCTGTAATGGCATTGATGTCATATTTATATTTCTTTAATTCTGCTCTATTGCTCAACATAAAATAGGTGGCTATGCCTAAACCCACATATACCACTGGTATTTTCAAATATTTTTTATTATATGCTTGACCTAAACCGGGTAATACAGCACTATAAATAGAGGCACGATGGGCTGAATGCTTTTTTGGAAGACTATCTTTTGCAAAATCACATGAATAAAGTAAGGGATTTCTAAACAATTTTTGCGGCTGAAAACTTTGCCCAATAACAAAATTGTTTGCGTTGCACATTATCAAACTAGAAAATAAAAACAATAAAATTACGCCTTTCATTTAAAGGCAAAAGTAGCCAAAATTAAGCCAATCTTGCAAGCAATTTTTCGAGTTGAGCAATATCTTCAAAATTAAATTGAAGTAAACCTCCATGTTTAGCAGATTTTAAAGACACATTAACTCCAAACTTTTTTGCCAAGGCTAGCTGAAAATGTTGATAGCCCTTAACATCTAGTTTTTCGGTTTTTTCAACATCTTCTATAGGTTCTTGCACAACTATGTTATGGATACCTTTTGCTAGCTCCTCTGTTTTGCGTACTGACAAATTTTCATCTGTTATGCGTCTTAGCAGGGTGATTTGATCTGCTAGATCATCTAGGGACAAAATAGCTTTTGCATGTCCCATTGTTATAATCTTTGATTTAAGTGCATTTTGAATTTCTTCTGGCAATTTCAATAGTCTTAAATAATTTGAAATTGTGCTTCTGTCTTTATTCACCCTATCGCTTAACTCATCCTGTTTCAAATCACACTCTTCTATTAATCGGGCATAACTTTGTGCGATTTCTAAAGGGTTTAAATTTTCTCTGTGCAAATTTTCTACAATAGCCATTTCTAGCATTTCTTGGTCGCGCGCTATTCGCACATAGGCAGGAATTGTGGTAAATCCTGCAAGGATACTTGCCCTAGTTCTGCGCTCACCGCTGATAATCTGAAATTTTCCTCTTCCAGTTTGCCTAACTGTGATAGGCTGTATCACGCCATGATTTTCTATGCTGTTGGCAAGTTCTTTTAACTCTTTTTCACTAAATTCTGTGCGGGGCTGAAAAGGATTTGCCTCTATTTTTTCTATCGGAATATTGGTAATACTACCAACACTTCCATACTCTGAGGTAGTTTTTTCATCATTGGCATTTTGCAATAATGCAGCTAATCCTTTACCCAATCCACTATTTCTTTGTTTAGTTGCGCTCATATTTTTTTTAATTACTGCTGCTTTCATTCATCATTGCCAATTCTACTTTAGTAGCCATTCCATTTCTCTGTAATAACTCTCTCGCTAAATTTAAATAATTTATAGCTCCCTTGCTTGCGGCATCATGATACAGCACAGGTAATCCAAAACTAGGTGCTTCTCCTAATTTTGTATTTCTTTGTATGATTGTATCAAAAACGATATCTTGAAAATGCAATTTAACATCCTCTACCACCTGATTTGACAACCGCAATCTTATGTCATACATGGTTAGCAATATTCCCTCTATTGCTAAATTATGGTTTAGATTTTTTTGGATAATTTTAATGGTATTTAACAATTTACCTAAACCCTCAAGCGCAAAATACTCGCACTGTACAGGTATAATAAGACTATCTGCTGCCACAAGTGCATTAGTGGTTATCAATCCTAGCGAAGGCGAACAATCTATTATAATGAAATCAAAATCATTTTTAATTACTTCAAGGGCTGCTTTTAACATGCGCTCTCTATTTGGTAAGTCTATCATTTCTATCTCAGCACCCACTAAATCAATGGTGCTTGGCAAAAGGGTTAGATATTCATAATTGGTTTTTAAACAAACATCATTTGGGTGCAAGCCCTGCACAAGGCATTCATAAAGTCCTATTTTTATGTTAGATGTATCAAAACCTAAGCCCGATGTAGAATTAGATTGTGGATCTGCATCTATTAATAAAGTTTTATACTCTAATACAGACAAACTTGCTGCAAGATTTATTGCACTTGTGGTTTTGCCTACTCCTCCTTTTTGATTTGCGATTGCTATTATTTTTCCCATTTTTTTTATATTAATTCTACTGTTTGATTTATTTTTGGCAGCAATAATTTCTTACCTGCATTTTTAAAATAAGTGGCTACTACACTTTCTTTTATCTCTATCAAGGGCTCTGTATTGAAATGCACACCAATAATTTGATTGCAATTTACAAAATCGGATGCTATTAAAGCGTCTTTATAATCCATGGTATAATTGCCCCCAATTGGCAAAATGGCAGTATTAATTTTAAACCGGTGCTTTAATAATTTCATGTCATAATGGAGCGCTGTATCGCCTGCATAATAAAGGCAATATTGGGGAGTTTCTATCACAAAGCCTGCTGCCAAACCCATATATTTTCCTTCAAAACTATTAGAATGAATAGCACTTACCATTTTTAAGTATGCAAAATCAAACTCATAACCACCCCCAATATTCATTAAATGAAAATTATTAATGTCATTATTTGTAAGATAATCGCCTAGCTCAAAAGTACCAATTACTGTGGCGTTTGTATTTTTTGCTATGGCCACCAAGTCTGCAATATGGTCAAAATGGGCATGACTAACTGCAATATAATCACACTCTATTTTAGCAATATCTATTTCTTTTGCTGCAGGATTTTTACTAATAAATGGGTCAAAAAGTATTTTGGTTCCATTGGTTTCAATTAAAAAGCAGGCATGGCCATAAAAAGTAAATTTCATTTTTTTTTGTTAGTCCACAAATATAGCTGCATATATTGTGGCTAACTTGCATATGAAATTGTAGTTTTAAACATTTTGGCAAATGTTATCCAACATCATGTTGATAACTAGTGGAATACCTTTAAAAATATAGATTTTATATTAATTTATCGCAAATTAATGATTAACAACTTTGTGAAATCTACTTTTGTTTGATCACCTACCCTTAAACTATTTTCTACTCTAAATTCTTTTATAATAGCTGTTTTTCTATCCCAAATAAAATATGTTTTATAAGCTAAATCTACTGCAGGAGTAACCTCTGAGGGATTAAAAGTGTTGTTCATTTTCATGGTGCTGTTGTATGCATCCATCAGTAATTGTCGCTCATCTTCTTTAGTCTTTATTTCTGTTTGCAAAAAATAAACCTCTTTAAGAGGGTCTGGCTGAACTAAATTACAAACTCCAGATGCTAAAAAAGGTTGTTTATCAAAAGGATGATAAATGGGCTTACCCACAGAATATGTATTAAAAACATTAAACTGTCTTGAAAAAATGGTGAAAAACTCTTCTAAATCTTTACTAACTAATTCTTCAATCACTTTTTTTTGACCAAAGCGCATTTTTTGTATAGCAACAGTTGCGCTATCATATACCTTAGCATAAAAAAGACTGTCTATCTGCTTATAAAGGTATTTTTGAAAATCTCCAGTATTGATGAGGGTTAATGAATTATTATTACTGTCTAACGCAATTCTTACAGGAATGGAATAAATTGGATCAGGAAGTTGGTTTCCTTTTGGATAGCCCGAGAATGAAAACTCCACAATACTTCCCAATGCATTTCTATCAATAACCTTTAACTCAGCTAAAATAGTGTCCGTTGCTTCTTCTATAATGGTTTGATTTGCGTTATATAGCCCTTCGTGTTTAATAAATAAATACTGATACTTTTGCCCCTTTATAAAACCGAAATTAAAAAAAATTCCTGAAGTATCTTGTGAATGTAAATTACTAGAAAATACCGTAATAATGAAAATTAATCCTAAGATTCGTTTATAAAAATTGCTCATGTCTTATTTAAAGTCAAAAATTGTTCCAATATAATGTAGTTATTACCGCTGTAATAGTTGCTTGGTTATATACTTTTTTTAATTTTAACATTTTTTGTAAAAAAAGAAGCTTCTCCAATATAATTATTGCAATTTTATTTTAATCAACTTATCCGTACTTTTGAAGTCAAATAAATGTCAGAAAATATTAAAAACCTAGAACCCAAAAGTCTTTGGAATAATTTTGCTGCCCTAAATGCAGTGCCTCGTCCTTCGAAAAAAGAAGAACGTATAATTGCTTTTATCAAACAGTTTGGTGAAACATTGGGCTTGCCTACTTTTGTAGATTCAATTGGAAATGTGATTATCAAAAAACCAGCAACTGCAGGAAAAGAAAATGCCCCCACCCTAGTAATTCAAAGTCATTTAGACATGGTGCATCAAAAAAATTCATCAACCAATTTTAATTTTGATGATCAAGGAATAGAAATGAGGGTAGAGGGTGATTGGGTAAAAGCCAATGGAACTACTTTGGGCGCTGATAATGGTATAGGAGTTGCTGCCATAATGGCTATTTTGGAAGCAACAAACATACCCCATCCTGCTATAGAAGCCCTTTTTACAATCGATGAAGAAACCGGCATGACTGGTGCTTTAGGCCTAAAAGGCGGTTTGCTAAATGGAAAAATATTGCTAAACCTAGATACAGAAGATGATGATGAACTCACCATAGGTTGTGCAGGCGGTGTAGATGTTACAGCTTTTGGCAGTTTTGAGACAATTAATGCAGAAGGCATCTCCTACAGCTTGCAAATAAAAGGCCTTACAGGTGGACACTCTGGCATGGATATATATAAAGGTAGAGGCAATGCCAATAAAATTATAAACCGCATTTTGGCAACTTTTGATAATACATTTGGAATTAAATTATGCAGTGTAGATGGAGGAAGTTTGAGAAATGCAATACCAAGAGAATCTTTGGCTACATTTATGGTAACAGAAGCCAATGAAGCTAAGTTAAAAACAGTATTTGAAAGTATTAAAATAGACTTATTGAAAGAGTACCAAACAACTGACCCTAATTTAAATATAATATTAGAAAAAATAACACATAGTCTGCCAGTAACTGATAGCAACTTTCAAAACAAATTATTTGCAGTAATTGCAGCTTGCACCAACGGCATTTACAGAATGAGCCCTGATATAAATGGATTGGTTCAAAGCAGTAACAACCTAGCAAGGGTTTTAGTAAAAGACGGCAAGTATTCTATACAATGCCTAACGCGAAGCAGCTTGGATTCCGAAAAATGGGATTTGGCAAATTCAATAAAACAGTGTTTCGGATTAATGGGTGCAAAGGTTTCTTTTGAAGGCAGCTACCCAGGATGGACACCAGCACCCGATGCCAAAATTGTGAAATTAATGCGCGAAATATATGAAGCCAGATTTAAAGAAAAGCCCAAAGTAAATGCCTGTCATGCAGGTTTAGAATGCGGCATTTTAGGAACCAATTATCCAGGCATGGAAATGATTTCTTTTGGCCCCAACATTAGGGGGGCACATTCTCCTGACGAAACTGTACAAATTAGTTCTGTGCTAAAGTTTTGGGGATTCTTTTTAGAGGTTTTAAATAAGGTATAATCTAAATTAAGTCATTTTTTCTCCATTTCACCCTGATTAATTCAAGGAATAATGAATTAGCAAAAAATCTGTAGCTTTAAAAATTCATTCTTTGCTTTTCTTTGGGCAAAACCAATGGCGTTTTTGGTATAAAATTAATTTCAAGATTTTCTATTTTTCCATTTGGTAAAATTTTTAAGACAACCGACTGATAAGGATTAAATAAGATGTCTAAAGGTTTTAATTTTCCATTTATCCTAATGCTAAAGAGATTTGTTTGCAATTTATCCATCATAGATTGTCCTGCATATAATGGGTACGAAAGATTTTTTGCTCCCCATTGTGCAATAAATAAAAACATAGTTCCATCACTTTCTTGACGACACCAATAAGCGGGAGTACTATCGCCACTAAGCAATGGAGGATGTTTAACTATTGTGCTAAAATCGCTATTCACATTTTTTAGGCCTATAAGTTGTGATAGAATTACGTTATAATCCCTTGCCTTTATTTTTCCAGGTTGGGATGGATTTCTTTTTAGCACCACAGGCAGTCCTTTTTGCGCCAATGCCAACACTTTTTTCAATGCGCTATAGTCCATAAAATTTACGTCAATATAAAGTGCAGAAAAAATAGCATCACCAAGCACTAACTTTTTTTTGATACAAGATGCCTTTTCCAAAAAACCCCTATTGATCCATAACGGATGATAGCCCTCTACCTCTTTTGGCATTTTCAAATACCTCATTTCATATTCACCCCACACCCATACTCGCTGTTGCTCTGCTGGGTAAGCACCTTGCATTACCCCATCTTCATAAGGAATATACACTGCTATGTCAGTAAATGTTTTTCCTTTTTGCATGATGGAAGACACTTTTTCTACATAAGCATTAAATTGAGGTAGTTCATTACTCAAATTTCCGTTTGGCCCAAAATAAGTGGTAGCAAAAAAATCTATACTGTCAGAACCCTTAGGATTAAATGGCATGCCATGATAAATTAATTGATTAATCCCTTGCGAAAACAAGGCATCTGCTATCAATTTTAAATCAGCAGTTTGCTCTTTTCGTAAATAAGTAGCAGGAAAACCATACATACAAGTAAAACTTTCTGCACTTATAAGCTTCTTATTTGCCAATGCTGCTGCAGAGCTCACAATACGCGAATAATTAGGATTGTTTAGCATGGCTTCACTTTCTGGAATATCAACTAATGCATAAGTAGACATTACATCTGTAGGCGAGCCCAAGCATTGAACACGAGAATTAACCCCTAATGATTTACACTTTTCAACAAAAGGTATATAAAATCCTTTGGTTACATACTCATCCATAAGGCACATATAATCATACCTTACATCAGCAAAAGAATCTAAACCAGCATCCATAAAAGGAATTAAATCATAACCAAACTTTTTTTCAAATGAATGCTCAAATCCAGGGGTCCAAATCTTATTTTTACCATTTAACTTAATTTCCCAAGAATCTACAAAAAGTGAGGTATACCTCTTATTAACTTTTAAAGCATCTCTCATTGCTTGAACTATGGGTTCTGAATAAATTTCAAAGGCTTTTTTATCTAAATGATCTATAACAGTCATATTTTTAGGCCAGGCCCAAGAATAATTTAGCTCTTGAATAAAATTAGAATCCCCATAAATTTTAGTGTTATATTTTTTATCAATATCTAAACCAGCTATCACCCAAGCACTGCCAAATGTGAAATCACAAGTCAGACCAATAGAATCGGCATATTTTTTTGTAAAAGTTACTATATTTACCCAATCATTGCTCAACCACTTTTGTGCACTTGTATCTATTGGATAAAACCTATTATAACTTTTTGCATACATATCTTGATAACGATACAATGGATAGAGCCAACACAATTCTACGCCACCAAAGTTTTGTGCTTTTGCCCAGAGCAATTGATGCCTAACATCCTCTTCTTTAATATTGGTAGCGAACCACCACCACCTTACCATTGGCTTGGCAGTGGGGTAGAAATTTTTAGTATCCTTTTTCGGTTTTTGGGCAGACAAAGAGAAAAAAGCTATAAGAACACACATAAAATATGAGTAAAGGTATATCCCTTTTTTCTTTTTCATCATGCAAAAATAATGAATAATACTTACCCATTGTAAAAATTATAAAAACAAACATTTGCTGCATCAAGATTTATGTTTTTATCTTACTCAATATTAAAAAACAAAGGAGGTGAATTATTGGATACTAAAGCTATCAGAATTAAAAAAAAAATATTTCTTGATAATTGATAATAGTTATTACATTTGTGTTTAACATTATAAAAATTAGAATGCTGCGTTTAATCTTAATTTACTTATTGCTCAACTTTGCTGCTTTTAAAGATGCAAAACAATTTAATATCATAAATTACGGTGCAAAAGGAGATGCAATAACACTAAATACAAACACTATTCAAAAAGCTATAGATGATGCACATGCCAATGGAGGAGGAACCGTAATTATACCCAAGGGTATATTTCTTTCAGGCAGTATTTTTCTAAAAACAGGTGTAACACTTCAATTAGAAAAGGGGGGCACCTTGCTAGGAAGCACCAACATTATTGATTACAAGCCAATACATGTATGGAAAGCATTAATAATTGCAGACAGTTGTTCACATATTGCCATCACAGGCAAGGGGGTAATTGATGGACAAGGAGCCAAATTAGCATTAAATATTGATAGCTTATTCTATAGAGGCGAAATAGACAGCCATTATTATGAATTTTCAGAAAAGAGGGTATATGCCACATTGCGTCCGCAAATTATACAATTTCAAAAGTGCGATGACATTAAAATTACGGATGTAACGATAAAAAACAGTGCTTGTTGGGTGCAAACATATGAGAAATGTTCTAATTTGGCAATTGATAATATAACGGTGTTGAGTGATGAATATTGGAACAATGATGGTATAGATGTGATTGATTGCAAAAATGTATCAATTACCAATTGCTTTATCAATGCTTCTGACGATGGCATTTGCCTAAAATCTGAAGACTTAACAAAAACCTATTTTAGCGATAGTATTTATATTTCCAACTGTACAATACGCTCTAGCGCAAGTGCAGTTAAATTTGGAACTTCATTGGTTAGTGGCATTAAAAATGTGGTGATAAAAAATATAAAAATTTACGACACTTATCGCTCTGCAATAGCCATAGAAAGCACTCAGGGTGGATATATTGAAAATGTTTTAGTAGAAAATATCGTTGCAAAAAATACTGGTAATGCACTTTTTATAAGAATAGGCCGGATAAGGGGCGCTCCAAAAGCTGGACCGTTAAAAAATGTGGTTATTAGAAACATGAAAGTATGGGTGCCATTTGCCCCACCCGATATTAAATACAACATTAGAGGACCTGCTCTGCCCTTTTTTCATAATGTTTTTCCCTCTTCAATTACAGGAAACCCTGGAGTTTTTGTAGAAAATGTACTTTTAGAAAATATAGAAATCATTTATCCAGGAAAAGGGAACAAAGCATTTGCAAATCTTCCGCTTTGGCGGGTAAAAAGCATACCGGACTTAGAAACTGCCTATCCTGAATTTTCAATGTTTGGAGAGCTTCCAGCATGGGGTTTTTATATACGGCATGTAAAAGGATTAGAGATGAAAAATATCAAACTTAAAATCCTTGAACCTGATTATCGTCCAAGCATAGTTTTTGACAATGTGCATGATGTAAAAATAAATAATTTAAACATCATCGGGGATAGTAAAAAACAAGCATACTTTGCCATAGACACAACAAATTTTATGCACTTGAATTGACGCAACTATGCAAATAAATTTTCTACTGTATAAAAGTGTTTTAGTAGCTGCCATTGCAGGGTTTTTATTTGGGTTCGATACCGTTGTAATTTCTGGTGCAGAAAAAGATATTCAATCTATTTGGCAATTAAGCGATGCAATGCATGGTGTTGCCATAAGTATAGCACTTTGGGGAACGGTGTTAGGTGCACTATTGGGCGGAATACCCACAGAATATTATGGGCGAAAGAAGACTTTGATTTTTGTTGGATTTCTTTATTTTATTTCTGCCATTGGCTCTGCTATCGCACTAGAATTATATTCCTTTATTATTTTCAGATTTTTGGGAGGCATAGGTATTGGCATTTCTACAATCGTTGCACCATTGTATATTAGCGAGTTATCACCACCTGAAAAAAGAGGTAAGCTCACAGGATTGTTTCAATTTAATATCGTTTTAGGGGTATTAGCTGCCTATATTTCTAATGCCTTCATAAGCAGCTCATGGAGATTAAAGCTAGGTGCTGAGGCCATACCTGCAATAGTTTTTTTAGTGCTTAGCTTTTATTTGGTAGAAAGCCCACGTTGGCTAATAATTAAAAAAAGAAAAAAAGAAAAAGCCTTAAAAATACTCGCTCAAATTAATCCTCAATTTACTATTGATCAACTTTCAAAAATGGCTGAAAACATAGAAAACAGTGTTTCAAATGATGAGAAAAAACCATTTTTCAGTAAAGCATTATTAAAACCAATTTTACTTAGCTTTTTTATTGCATTTTTTAACCAATTATCTGGGATAAATGCTATACTATATTTTGCACCAAGAATATTTGAACTCTCTGGCCTAGCGGCCCATAGCGCAATGTTGCAATCTATTGGCATTGGAATTACAAATCTAATTTTTACCCTCATTGGCCTACAAATGATTGATAAATTTGGAAGAAAACAATTGCTTTACCTAGGTGGCATAGGATATATTGTCTCTTTAGGCTGCTGTGCCCTTGCCTTTTATTATAACCATCCCCAAATTGTGCCAATCTGTATATTTACCTTTATTGCATCCCATGCAATTGGACAAGGTGCTGTGATTTGGGTTTTTATTAGTGAGATTTTTCCAAATAGGTTTCGCGCACGTGGGCAAGTTTTTGGTTGTTTCACACACTGGTTTTTTGCAGCACTAATTACATTATTATTTCCGATTGTTGTTCGTAAATATAGTCCTGAAATTATTTTTGGTTTTTTTTGTGCAATGATGATACTGCAAGTATTTTGGATTAAACTTTTTGTTCCCGAAACCAAAGGAATTTCGCTTGAAGATATGCCTGCTAGGCTAAACTAAAAACAGCGCCTCAAAATGCTTTAAAAAGTAATTAAATTTTAGCCTTACTTAAATAAATAGTTCATCAAAAAACTATCTTTTTAATTTATTTAATATTGGCTTAAATTGCAAAGTACCCTTCCCCAAATTTGTTGATGTGGCTACTGCAATTCCTCTCTGCTCATTTTCATTTACTGCGCAATAAAAATGATACACTACTCCATTCCAATTAATCACACATGGTTTGTGGGCAAACTTGTTATCATAAACCTCTGAACTTTTGATTAAATCATCTCCTTGCCAATCTGTCCAATGAATTAAATCATAAGAACAAGCAAACCTATTAAAAGCATCCTTGCGCCCATCAGGCCAGTAAATGCCAAAATAAAACATCACAAATACGCTGTCTATTTTTTGAAGGAAAGCATCACCACTTATCCCTACTTGGTGATCTATTATTGGATTATGTGCATACCGCTCCCAATTAACCATATCATTAGAGGTGGCCATACCAATTCTTTCTACCCATTTTTTCGGTAAGCTTGTATCACCTGCTGCGTTATAAAACATCACAAATCTCTTTCCTGATAACCGTTGTGAATCTTCTATTACCATGCTTTTAAACAACAAATCTTTTTCCCAAAAACCCGCTTTTTCATCTTTTGGCGTTAATATTGGCTTTTTATTATGTTGCCACAAATGGACTTCCCAAGGTCTTTTCTTTGTACTCACTACACCAATAGACAATAAGCCTTTCTCGTATCCATCTGCATTGCCCCCTATATAGGTCATCCAATATTTATTGCGAAATTTATTTATTTGATAATCGCCACCCCAACCATAACTTATTAATGAAGCATAACCTGCAGCTTGGCTTGCATCCCAGTTTCCTTTTTTGCCAAAATCTAAAATAGCACCCATAGGTTTCCATTGCAATAAATCCTCACTTTTTGCCAACCAAGTTTCATATCCTTTGCCGCTATACACCAAATATGTCATGTACCAAGTGCTGTCTTGTCTAAATATTGTAGGGCTATCAACCATACTTGCGGTATCTTCATGAACCATAACCAAACCATACTTATAAGGCGTTTTTACCTTTTCGTAAATTTGGCGCATGGTGGTCTCTGATACCATTTTTGGTAAAGGCTGTTTTGTTTTAGTTTTTATAGCACATAAAGTTATAAAAGACAAGAATGAAAGAATAAGTAATATGTTTCTGTTTGAGTAATTCATCGCATTACAATTGCAAATGTAAGGTTAAAGTATTTGATTTACATTAGGGCAAATTACTTTAATTTAGTATTTTTTCTTATCTTGATTTGGTGATTTTCTATTTCAAAATCCTTTTGTTTCATAGCATCTTTTTTTCAATGGTCGATTTTAGCACGACATTTTTCCAAAAATCTCTAAAAACATAAATTATTCCTTTTAAAATTCGAATCTAAAAATCTGCAGACATCTATAAAAATTTACTCTTTTTTCTTAAAGATTTAACTTTGGCTAGGGCTGCATAACTGCTTCGATTTACTTATCTTTACCAGAAACACCAAATCTTATCTTTTCCAAATAGGAAATCTGCCTGGAGTATAGGGCAATTGCAAAATTTCTAAATCTTTTTCCAGCTGAACGAGCAATGTTTGCAGCATCTCTGCATCAGTATAGGTTACTTTAAATTTGTTTTTCACCTCTTCTAGTTTTTCTATATAAGTGGTGGTGCTAAGTTCCGTTGTTGCCCATAAATTGCCAACAATGCCCTCTATAGAACCTACAATGCCAGGCAATGTTTCAAACTCTCTACTTGCTATGCTGCCATCGCCATTCATTTGTAAATTTATTTTGTTCAACAATTCTTCAATCTGAAATAGCTTTGTTTTGATATTTTCATTTTTTACAACATTTAATGCTTTAATATAATTTATTTTGTTCTTTGCCTCTGTGCAATAGCTATTTACACCCAAAACCACTCTTCTAAATTCAGCGATATCTTTGTTGAAATTGTTGTTTGCAAGCCAATTATTATTGGTCAATGGTTTGATTGTAAATGTGCTTGTGGCCAAACTTTCCAATTTATTTTGATAATTTAGCATCAATTCAATACTGTATTTTCCTGGCACTGCCATTGGGCCTCTGTCTTCACCCTCATAAGGATTGTCTGGATTTGGTGTGTAAAATGTTACAGGACTTGTAGCTGCTAATCGGCCATCCCATATCAAGGTATAAAAACCACTTTTAGCAGGTTGTTTCAATGTTCTTATTAAGTTCTTGTTTTCATCATAAATTAAAGCCAACACAAATGGTTCTTGATCCTTGTTTTCCAGCCTTATGGAGTCTATTGATGGGTAATAATTATTGGTTTGTTTTTCCTCTCTACCCTTTCTTATTTCTTTAATGGTTTTATAATCGTTTTTTATAAAATACTGAATGCTTGCACCTATAGGCGGGTTGTTGGCGGTGTAAAAACTTTCGCCTTGAAAAGATTTTCCTTTGTGGCCTAAAGGCGTTGATGGAATAAATATTACAGCATCTTTTATCGGAAAAATGGTAGCATTTTTAGTGTCAATATCTGATTGTAATGCACTGTATTGTTGCAAAGCGGTGTAGTTGTCTAATACCCAAAAACCACGCCCAAAAGTAGCCAATACTAAGTCGTTTTCTCGCTCTTGAATGGCTATTTCTTTAACCATAATGGTTGGAAGGCCTCCTGCCATTTTTACCCAATTTTTACCTGCATTAAAACTTGTAAATAAACCAAATTCAGTACCTACAAACAATAAATCTTTTTGAACATGGTCTTCTGCCAAACATTGTGCAGAGCCTCTTTCTGGCAAATTGCTTTTTATATTTACCCATGTTTTGCCTTTGTTAATGGACTTTAGAATATAGGGTTTAAAATCGCCATTTCTATGGTTGTTAAAAATAGCATACACAGTATTTTCATCGTGTTTTGAAGCCACAATATTTTGAACAAATACTTGATTTGGTACCGCCCCAAAATTGGAAATTTTTGTCCATGAAGCGCCACCATCATTAGTTATATGAATTAAGCCATCATCGGTTCCTGCATATAAAACATTTGCATTTTTAGGCGACTCTGCAAAAGCGGAAATATTGCCATATATGCTAGTAGATTGATTTTTAGCAACCCCATCTATGCTCCAAACCTTACCCATTACAGGCAGTTTATTTCTATCGATGCCACTGCTTAAATCAGGGCTAATTACTTGCCAAGTATTGCCCTTATCAGTGCTTTTAAATATTTTTTGCGCTGCAAAATACAAGGTAGTATTGTTGTGATAACTTAGGTGCAATGGAGCATCCCAATTATACCGATAAGCCGATTCGCCCACTTTTTCTTGTGGCTTAATGTCTAAAGCTTCGCCTGTTAATTTATTAAACCTAACCAAGCCGCCATATTGCCATTGAGAATAAACAATGTTAGGGTCTTTGGGGTCAACAACGGTTTTAAATCCATCGCCACCCACAGTAACAAACCAATCGTAATTATGAATACCATTGGCACTTTTTGTTCTGGAAGGGCCACCTAAAGTATTGTTATCTTGAGTGCCGCCATAAATATTGTAAAAAGGCAAGGCATTGTCAACTGTTACTCTGTAAAATTGCGTTAAAGGCAAATTGGATTTGTAGTCCCAGGTTTTGCAATCATCCCAGGTTTCGTATAATCCACCATCGCAGCCCATCAGCTTGTGTTTGTTGTCGTCTTTGTCTATCCATAAAGCATGATTATCAACATGTTTATTTTTTTCGCCCATGCCCGTAAATGTTTTGCCTCCATCTTGGCTATACACCGCCCAATTATTCATGGAGTATATTTTATTGACATTCAGAGGGTCGGCAAAAATTTCCATGTAATAATTGCCCGCTGTAGAATGGTCTGAGCGTTTTTCCCAACTTGTACCTCTATTGGTAGAAAGAAAAACCCCTTGCTCTTCAACAATGGCATACACATAATCTGAATTTACAGGAGAAACCGCTAAACCAATTCTGCCCACATCACCTTTAGGAAAACCATTTTCTATTTTTGCCCAAGTGGCACCAAAATCGGTACTTTTATACAATCCAGATTCTGGACCACCACTAATGTAAGTCCATTCGTGTCTGCGCCTTTGATGTGCCGTAGCATATAAAATATTTGCGTTATTGGGGTCAATATGTACCTCATTAAAACCAGTATTCTCGCTTATAAATAAAATACGGTTCCATGTTGCGCCACCGTCTGTGGTTTTATAAATCCCTCGCTCGCCCCCAGCGCTCCACAAAGGGCCATAAGCCGCCACATATACAATGTTAGAATTGTTAGGGTCAATACTGATCATGCCAATATGTTCGCTGTTTTTTAGCCCCATATTTTTCCATGTTTTTCCATCATCTTCAGATTTATAAACACCATCGCCATAAGCTACGCTTCGTTGATTATTGTTTTCGCCAGTACCCACCCAAATGGTGTGTTCATTTTTAGGATCTATTTTTATACAGCCAATAGAAAAACTTGCTTGAGTATCAAAAATAGGGGTAAAAGAAGTACCCGCATTGTCTGTTTTCCATATTCCACCGCAAGCAGCGGCTATATACCATTGAAATTTATTGTTAGGATTTACAGCAATATCTATAATTCTACCAGAGGTTACCGCAGGGCCTATTTCTCTAAAGCCCATGCCATTAACTACTTTATTAAACGAAGATTCTTTTACTTCATTGGCATCTGTAGGTTTAATTTTGTTAGCTTGCGAAAATGCCAAAATTGGCAAAAGACAAAAGATAAAAAGATTGTATTTTTTCATAAAAAAAAGTGTGATTTACGGGTTCAAAAATAATAGAAAAAAGTTTATTTGAGTTAAAATAGAATACCTATTCTCGAGAATTAAAATCTTGCGCGCCCACTTGTCTTTATGGCACTTGTGGCTGGAATTGCGCATTTTAATGCTTAATATGGGTTAAACTATTTTTTATGCTTATTGCCACAAAGCAATATAATTTCCCATTTTTTTGGACTTTTTACTCAGTGCATTTAAGAAACACTTATGAAATTTTGTGTCCCGAATTATTAATGTGCTGGTTAGTTTTGTTTTTATTAATTAAAATTATTTGGAGAGAATAATAAAAAGCCTTTATTTGCGATGTCTATATTATTTGGTTACAAAAAAACATGTAAGCGAAGGGCACGAAGTGCAAAATATTGATTATAAAATTTGTTTTATGGAATTGGAATGTAAAATTATAAAATATAAAAATGAGAGCAGAATTGCCCTTGTTTTTGAAAAAAACGATGAATTGTATAAATGCATAACAGTAATTGATGGATGTAAATGGAGCAACAGTTTAGGATATTGGCATTTGCCTGATACCAAAGTAAACAGGATTCGTTTTAAAATAGAAACCGCAGAACAACAGCAACTAAATACCATTAAAGAAGAGAAAATAGAATGGTTTAAAAGATGGCTCAAATCAAAAAGATATAGCGATAATACTTTAAAAACCTACGCTGAATCTTTGAAAATATTTTTATTTTATTTTGAAGAAAAACCTATAGAAAACATAAATAATCAAGATATTATTAATTTCAATAATGACTATATTTTAAAAAAACAATTTTCGAGTTCTTATCAAAATCAGATAGTGAACGCGATAAAGTTATTTTACAGAACAATAGAAAATAAAGTAATAAATATAGATTTAATACATAGGCCAAAAAGGGAAAAATTACTGCCAAATGTATTGAGTAAAGAAGAAGTTAAATTAATTTTAACCGCCCACAGCAATTTAAAACACAAAACAATGCTATCACTCATTTATAGTTGTGGATTAAGAAGAAGCGAATTGCTGCAGTTAAAATTTTCTGATATAGATGCGATTAGAAATATTGTTAATATAAAACAAAGCAAAGGAAAAAAGGACAGGACAGTTTCACTTTCTCCAAAAATGCTGGTTTTATTGAGAGAATATTATTTATTGTATAAACCAAAAGAATGGCTTTTTCAGGGTCAAAACAAAAATGAACCTTATGAAGCAAGAAGTTTATCAAATGTTTTACAGCAAGCCTTAATAAAAACAGGGATAAAAAAACCAGTAACGCTACAATGGTTAAGGCACAGTTATGCAACCCATTTATTGGAAGGCGGAACTGATTTACAATACATTCAAGAATTATTAGGACACAATAGTAGTAAAACAACAAAAATCTATACCAATGTGAGTACCAAAAATATTCAACAAATCAAAAGTCCTTTTGATGATTTGTAAATGTGCAACAAACTGAATATATTTGCAAACATGAAAAAGAAATG
>Ga0209390_10001583_pt1 | contig 43358 bp, 23 predicted proteins | sample BON01_FD_187212 | JGI IMG/M metagenome (GOLD analysis project Ga0209390, IMG submission 187212) | Freshwater microbial communities from Lake Bonney liftoff mats and glacier meltwater in Antarctica - BON-01 (SPAdes) (version 2) | ecosystem: Environmental > Aquatic > Freshwater > Ice > Glacier...
CCCCCCCCCCGCCTTCAAACACCCTTCTGTCCCTAGAAGCCGCGCGCGCGTGTCCCCGCCGACCCCGTGCCACGATGCCGCTTTTTTTTCCTTCTCGGGCCTCATGCCAGGAGCCTCGCGCGCGCGCCAATCGCCCACAAACAGACAACAAAGCAACATTCGTTTTGGTGTTTGATGTTTGATGTTTGATGTTTGATGTTTTTATTCTTCTTCTTCTGCTTGCCATTCTGCCCACCCCAACCCTCGGCGCGCGGACCGCCGAGTCCTGCTAGCCCGCGGTCAAGCCTTACCACAGCAAAAATTTTTGGAGAAGAGAGAGAGAGATAGAGAGAGAGTCGAGGCGCGCGCCCAGACACGACGAGCCAAAGGGAACTGGGGTTTGATGATTTTCATTTTGCCTCCCCCGCCCACCCTCCTCCCACGCACCGCTGCAACGTTTCAAACGCGCGCAGGGCGCCGGGGGGGCCTCGTTTTCTTCCTCGTCCGCGCTTTTTTTCGACCTAGTATGGAGTCGCCGCTGTCCTCGCTTCTTCTCTCTCCTCCTCTCTCTTTCGCGCGCGCGTTTGCCCCCCCCATTCTCACCCCAGACTCCCCCGCCCACTCCCTCCCCCCCGCCTTTTTTCCCCTTCAACGTAAGAAACGCCCCATGCCGATCGATGGCTGCTCTCACCATATTAGACCGCATCCATCACAACAACCATCCACCGACGACGTGTAATCACCATTGCCCCACGGACAGCGCGGCGCCTCGTTTCTCTCTATCTCGAGATTGCAACGTCTGATGTTTTTATTTTTACAGATTCTGGTCGTCGCTTTCGGCCTCGTCGTCGAGCTTGCCCGCCCGAACGAGCACGCGCCGGCGCGCGAGCAGCGGCAGAGACCGGGCCGCCGATGCGTCGGCCCGGCCCGCCGATGCGTCGGCCCGGCCCGCCCTGCCGCCTCCGCTGATGGCGGCGCACGGTGGCAGCGCCGCAAAGGCCGCGGCCTGGCCTAGGCCCGCGAAACGCGCCATGAGGACGTGGGTGAGCGCAGAGGGCGGGGAGGCGGCGATGACGGGGCCGAAGGTCGCCTGCACGGCGCCCGCCGCGCTGCTCTCGGCGAGCTCGCCCAGCCGCGACAGGAACGACGCCGCCGCCGAGGCGTCGCCGGCCGAGCCGGCGCCCCTGTCGCCGCCCCCCCTGTCGGCGCCCCTGTCGCCGCCCCTGTCTTCGCCCGAGGAGCCCAGCAGCCACAGCTGCTCGACGCCGCCCGGCTGCTCAAAGTCCGGGCCGCGCCGGAACATGGGCTCGAGGGCTCGGCCGGCGCAGCCCTCGAAGACGAGCTCGGCGTAGCCCTTTTGGCGGTCGGTAATGTTGTTGCGTGCGTCGTCGTCCGCGGCGGCAGCAGTGGCGGCGGTGGCGGTAGCGACGGCTGCAGAATCGGCACCACCAGCGACGGTCAGCGGGCCGAGCGTGTCTTTGAGCGTCTGCGCAAACAGCGGGTGGCTGACAAACCGCTCGAGCGCCGCCCGGTTGGCCAGGCGAAAGTGGACCACGTGCGACAGCGGCCGGGCCTCGATAGGTTTGGCGGCGGCGGCGGACGGAAGGCCGCTGGTGCCGGTGCGGGTGCCGGTGCTGGTAGGCGGGGTTGCTGGTCGTGGCTCGAGGTCGTGGCGGTCGTCGCTTTGTGAGCCCCCGCCGCCGCCCACCAGGACGCGCCCAGCCGACGCGCAAATGACGCCCGCGCCGGGCACCATGTACTGCAGCGACCACACCGTCTCGATGCCCTCGAGCAGCTCGTCCGGATCGGCGTCGGGACGCGCCGTGATGAGCAGGAGGTACTCGATCACGGGCGCGCGAGAGGAGCACCCAAACGGCGAGGAGGCAGCAGCGGCGGCGGCGGGCGGTGCGGTCGGCGCAGGGCGTCGCCGCAAACGAGTTGTCACTCGAACGACGCTCGCGAGCGAGGACGCTGTCGGGTGCCGCCGCCGCCTCTGGGTGAGGACGAGTGTTGAGGGAGTATCATGCGGCCGCGATGCTGAGGCGTGGGCTTGCGCGGTCAGAGAGCGGGATCGCGGGTTGGGGCGCGACAGGTGTGCTGCCGGAGGAAAGGTCCGCGAGCGCGGAGGGCTGTTCGCGACGAGTTGGTGGCGGCTGCGCAGGAACATGGTGGCTGCGATGGTCGTGGTCCTGGGCGCGGAGGGATTGCGCAGTTGTACTGCCTCCAGGAGATGTGAGCCAGTGCGGCGCTGTCGAGAGAGAAGGGCGACGGCGTTGTTTTTGGATCCGGCCGCCTCGGCCGGCGCCGGCGGTGCCCACCGACCCTGCCTCGTTGTCAGGCAGCGCGGCGAACCGCCCGCCAAAGCCGTCCCTCGCCTCCTCGCCGTGCCACCCCTCCTGATCGTCCGGCGGCGGCAGCGGCGGCGGCAGGGAGCGCGTCTCGCGGCGGAGGTGCCCGTGGCGCTTCGCTTTCCCCGCGCCGCGCCCCTCTCGCCGCGCCCGGCCTTTGAAGTGATCGCGGCGACCTGTCCGTCTTGTCGGACGCGGGCCTGGGCTCATCGCTGGCGGGAGGCAGGGGGGACGCCCTTAGAGAGGCGTCGGCGGCAGAGGCGCGAGCGCGGAACTGGCGGCGACCGCTTGCCCGGTGGCTGCACCGCGGCGGCGCATTTTTGCCGACGCCGCTCTTTCTCATTGCGAAATTGGGGAGGTGGTCGCGCCTTGGGCGTCCATCTTACTGTGGTCTGATCAGCACGCGGTCACAGTACGCAGCATGTAACACCCGTGCTCTCTGGCGGCTCGGTCTCTCTCTCGCTCTCTCTCCGGCGCAGAGCACCAACGCACGCCGCCGCTGCCGCCGCCGCCGCCGCTTTCGACGGCCTCTCTCTCGCGTCGTATCTCCTATTTGTGCTCTCGTCGCTTAGTTCGTTGTGGTGCCGCACACAGGGCAGAATGCGCCGCCCTCGCCGCCCCCGAACCGCGTCTGCACGGCCGGCGCGCACTCGCCGCACAGGACGCGGTGGCCGCAGGGGAGCGTCACGCTCGGGCGGGCGTCGAGGCAGCACACGCAGAACGCCTCCTTGCCGGGGGCGGCGGGGGCGGGGGCGGGGGCGGGGGCGGCGGCAGAAGCAGACGGGACGGCCGGCGCAGACGACAGGCGGGCACATGCGACGGCCGCGGCGGCCGCGGCAGCCACGGCAGCGGCGCGGCGCGACACGGCCAGGCGCAGGTGCGGCGGTAGGCGGCGCTCGCTCTCGCTGGGCGCGGGGGCGGGGGCGGGGGAGGAAGCGGGCGGCGGCAGCGGCGGCGGCGGCGGCGGCGGCGGCGGGGGAGGAGGAGGAGGCGCAACTGCGGCATCGGCAACGGCGGGGGTGGGCGGAAGAGAGGCGGCGCCTGCGCTGCAGCCGCCCGACGACTCCCGCGACGCGTCTTGCTAATCCTCTGTCGCCGCCGCCGCCGATGCGGCCTTTTGCCGCGCCCGCTGCTGGTTCTTGCGGGTTCTTGCGCTCGTTTCTTTTGCCGTATTCGTTGCCGCCCGCGCCTCGTTCGCGTCGGCCGCCGCCGCCTGTAGCGTCGCCTCCGCCTCTGCCGCCTGGCCCGCCTCGCTCGCCTTGGTCGCCGCCGCCGCCGCCACTCGCGCCTGCTGCGCCGCGACCCGTGCCGCCTCCTCGGCCTCGTCGTCCGGACGCGCCGCCGGCTTGGCCCCCGTTTCGGCCGCCCTGTGCTGCTGCTGCTCGTCCGCGGCCGCCGCTCGTGCCGCTTGTACGCCTGCAGCCGCCCGCGCCTCCTCGGCCTCGACCGTCCGGGCCCCCGCGGCCACCGCCCGAGCCTCCTCGGCCTCGGCCGCCGACTGCTGGAGCGACGCGCGCGCGGCCGCCTCGGCCGCCTGAACCGCCGCGCGCTCGCGCTTGCTGTAGCGCTCGAGCACGCTCACCACGTCCATCTCGAGGTAGTCGAGGTCCTCATCACCGGCGCCCGCGTTGACGGAGGAGGAAGGGTACGGGGCGGAAACGCGCGTGCCGCCACCGCCCGTGCCGCCGCCCCCGCTGCTGCTGCTGCTGCTGCTGCCGCCGCCACTGCTACTACTGCTCTTGCCGCCCGCCTCGGACGTCGGCCCGCCGAGCACCACGCGCGCGTACTCCAGCGCCGACTGATTGGACGAGTCGGGCGCGTCGGGGTCGGCACCCGCGAGCAGAAGCTGGTGAATGGTCAGGTTGAGGATGAACGCCGCCGGCATGGTGCCCAGCGCCCCCCGGGGCTCGCACGGCGACGGGGCCGCCGCGCGGCGCCCGCCGGCGGCGGCCTCGGCCGCTTCGGCAGCCCGTGTCGACAGATTTGCCAGGTCCGTCGACGCCCGCAGCGCCACCGCCATGTCCGGCGCGAGGGCTGTGGCCGCCACCTAGGCCTCTTGCACCACGCCCCAGTGCCGCTCGTGGACCGCCAGGTGGAGGAGCGTCGCGCCGGACCCGCCCCGCAGCCTACGGCCCTTGCGCACGCACGCGGCGCCGTCAGGCCGCGACAGGACCGTCCGGACGAACTCGGCGCGCTCGCGAGTGTGATACCAGTGGCTCGATTTTCCTGCCCGCGTTCCTCCCACCGCCTTCGCGATCGGCTCCGGGCGTCCAGGTCGCTGCCAGTGCCGGAGCAGAGGCGGGCGCCGTGGCGCGCCAAGCAGAGCGCGAGCGGCCAGTCCTCGTACATGATCGCCGCCGCGAGCAGCGAGCGGCCGTCGGCGTCGAGGACGTCGAGTCCGACGCCGCCGCGGCCGAGGGGCGCGTCGGCGCGCCGGGGCGCGGCGAGAAAGAGCAGGCGGCAGCACCAGTAGTGGCCGGCGCGGAGCGCGGCGTCGAGTGGTTGTATGCACGTATGTATGCGAAAAAGATGCCGCGTGGGCCTGCTTTGGTCGCGGGCGCCACGCGCGAGCGGCGCCCGCAGCGGCGGCGGCGGCGTCGGCGGCGCGCCGTCGAGCGGCGCCGCGAGGCGGAGGGACGCCCGAAACGAGCGCGTCGGCCACGGACGGCTGCCCTGCCGCTGTCCCTGGCGGGAGACGAGCGCGCGCCGTGTCGAGGATCGAGACGCCCCCCGCGCCGCGAACGTCCGGATCCTAATGGCCACGCCGCCCACCGCCCCCCATGCCCGTCGGCCCCACGAACAGCAGCGACGCCACGGGCCGGCGCAGGTCGCCCAGGCCGCACCGCGCGCGCGCGAGGGCGGCCGCCACGGCGTCGGCGGCGCGGCGCTGCCCGACCACCCGCCGCGCAGGTGCGGGCCCAGGCGCGCGAGCCGCTCGCGGTCGCCCTCGGTCATGCGCTCCACGGGCACGCCAGCGCTTCAGGCGGCGCCGGCAAGCCGCGCCGGCAGGCCGACGCTGTGGCTCTCTCTGTCGCGCGCCTGGAGCGAGGCGGCCGCTGAGCGCGGGCGCCGGCGCGGCGTTTAGGCTCGGCGGCCGCGCGCGGCTGCGCCATGAGGACGCGCATTCGACGGTCGCAGGCGCTGCTCGCCCGAGCCAGCTGCAGCGTCACGCGGGGATCGTAAGGCCTATCATGGCCGCAGAGCGCCGCCTGCGCGCGCTCCTTGGCGCCGTACTCATCGTGCCCTATCAAATAACCAAAGAGTCCCTCTTCATCGATGTCTTTGATGCTGTAGGCAAAGGTGGTGGGCGTGGCGGGAGAGGGCCCGCCGGGCTCGGCGGCGCCCTTTTCCGGCATTTTCGCCTTGCGTCCGCTGCCGCCGCCACTGACTCGAGGCGCGGTCGCCGAAACTGACGGCGACGACGACACAGCGGCGACCTCGCCCTGCTGGCCCGCCCTCAGCGCCGCGGCGACGTCGACCAGCAGGTGCCAGACCGACGCCCGTTCCGAGCCCTCCACGGGCGCGAGCAGCTCCTTGGGGTGGCGCCAGCACAAGGAGTACTGGTGCTGAAGGTTGGCGTCGGCCACGTGCAGCGGTGTCAGGCCCGCCTCGTCAGGCTAACGCACGGCGGCAGGCACGTGCTTGTGCGCCACACATAGCAGGGCCTGCGCCAAGTCCTGGCTGCCCCGACGCGCGGCCCCGTAGAGCAAGGGCTCTCCCGAGCTGCGGTCGAGGAAAACGCGCTTGATCTCGCTCGGGGACATCTGGTCGATCGTGCCGCCGCTGGCGTGCGCGAGGAGGAGCGTCGGAGATCGACGAGAGCGAGCGGGGCGGCGCCGCCGTCGGCCCGACGCAAGACGCCCGCGGCAGCGGCGGCGGCGGCGACCAGCGCGCGCTCAGGCGCCACCTCTACCGACATTCCGTCGCCGTTCTCCTTCTCGAGCCACGCTGCGCCCTCTGCCCCGGCCGCGCGAAAGGGCACGCGGGGGTGCCTCTCCCTTGGCGAGCGGCGAGCGCCTCGCGGCCGACGCCGACGCCGCGTCGCGCAGAGCAGGAGGCGCGGGCGGCCCTCCTGCCGCCGCTCGCGTCTGGCGCTTTTACGACGGCGCGCCGTCGGCCCGCGAGCAGGCCCTGCGCGCCGTGTGCGACCGCGACCGCGGCGGCGGCTTCCGGCTGACGACGTACGGCATGATGCAGTACAACGCCGACAGCCCGGTGTACGGCACCGGCGCCGCTGCGACCAAAGGCAACGGCAAAAGCACCAGCAGCACCAGCAAGGACGGCGGCGGCGGCGACGACGAAGCGGGCGCCGCTGCCGCCGCCGCGCGTGTTCCCTGGGACGTCGTCGTGCTGGACGAGGCGCACAAGGCCAAGAACCCCGCCTCGCTGACGGCGCGCGGCGTGCGGTGCCTGCGCGCGCCCGGCCTGCGCCTGGCCATCACGGGCACGCTCGTCCTCAACGACCTTGCCGAGATGCACGCGCTGCTCGACTGGGCGGCGCCTGGCCTGCACGGCGGCGCCGCCGAGTTCAAGGCGCGGTTCGCGCGGCCCATCGCGGCGGGGCAGGACCGTTCGGCGGGTCTGGTGGACCGGCAGCAGGCGGCGGCGCCCGCGCATGAGCTGCGCGGGCTCGTGGCGCCGCACATGCTGCGGCGCGAGCGCGACGAGGTCCTGACCGTCGGCCGCGGCGGGCCGAGCCCCGCGCCAGAGTCGTCCTTGTCTTCATCGGCGGCGGCCGCCGCCCCCGCTGCTGCTGCCGCCATTGCCTCTGCTGCGGGGGGCCCCAGCAACGGCGGCAGCGCCGCGTCCCCAGCCCCGCCCGCGGGCGCCGCCGTCCCCGCGCGCCTCGGCCGCAAGACCGACCTCATCGTGTGGCTGCGCCTTCAGCCCCTGCAGCGCCACGTGTACGAGGCGTTCCTCAACTCGGACACGGTGCGCAGCGCGCTCAACACGAGGCGGCGGCGGCACGAGCGGCGGGCGCATTGTCGGCGGCCGGCGCGGCGGCGGCGGCGGCGGCAACGGTGGCACATGCGGCGAGCGGCGAGGCGCTGCAGCGGTCGGGGCGGCCGACCGGCCAGGAGCGCGTTCTGGCCGAGGCCGAGCTCGCGGCCATCCACGCGGCCGAGGCCGCGGCAAAGGCAGAGGACCAGCGCGAGGAAGGGGAGCCGAGAGCGGCGGCAACGTTGTCGGCGGCGGCAACGGCGGCAACGTCGGCGGCGGCCGCTCGCGCCGCCAATCAGCGCGCCGACGTGGCGCCGATGTTTGCCCGCGTGCGCCTGGCCGGGCGCGACCAGGGGCTCGCCGTGGGTCAGTACGAGGTCATTTACCAGGGAGGGGTGCCTTGGGTCGGATGCTCGCGGGGCGTCAGGTGGATGATTGATGGCGAGAAGCAGAAAAAACAGAAAAAACAGAAAAAACAGAAGGGGGGGCTCTCGAGAGAGGCATCAGAGCCGTCTTTTTTTCGTGCAGTGCGCGCCTAGTTCCTTTTTGCGCGCGCGACTCAATCGACTCACGCACCGATCTGCACATCAACCACGCAGTAGCGCGGCGCGCGCCGCAGAGAACCGAGCGCCAGCGAGCGCGCGCGGATCCGAAAACGGCCGACGGCGACGCTGCCGCTGGCGCCGCCTCCGCCGCAGTCGCCGCCGCAGCCCCTCCTCCGCCTGCCGCCGCCGCCGCCGCCGCCCCTCCTGCTCCTGCTGCCGCCGCCGCCACCGCCGCCGCCATCACCGCCTTTGCCGCAGACATGGCCGCCGGGCGGAGCGTGACATCCCCGTCTCAAGCGGCTGGGACGAGCGGCGCAGGCGGCGGCCCGTCCGCGCTCTCGGCGGCGGCCTGCCACCCTGCCTCGATGTCGGACAGGCGAGCCGCCCGCCAAAGCTTTCCCGCGCCGCCTCGCCGCCCCACCCCTCCTGGCCGTCCAGTGGCGGCGACGGCGGCGCGCGGCCCCCGTCGTCGATGATGACGCCCGCGATCGTTAAAAGGGTGCTAAGTGAGCATGAAGTCACTCACCGAGCGTCGATCCGGTCCCCTGACGCGCGCGCTCGCGCAGACAAAGGGTCGGGGCCCGTCCAACTTACCTATGTGCACGAGGCGAGAGCGGCCCGGCTCGGTCGGCAGCGTGCGCCGCACAGATGCTGCGCGCTGGAGAAGACCGCGACATTCTAATGCAAGGCGATCCTGACCCTCGACGGCTCGAGCAGCATCGTCCACTTGTCTTGTCGATCAAGCCGTCTCGTCGGTCCATTTGAAAAAACCGAGCCTGCCTTTCTCTCGTCGATCGATCGATCCATCCTTCGAGCCTCCCTCTCGCTTGTCGATCGAGCCCGCCTTTCGCTTGTCGATCGAACAATCCATCGAGCCTGCCTCTCGCTTGTCGATCCATTGATCGATCGATCGCGCCCGCCTTCCGTTTGTCGATCGAGCCGTCTCGTCGGGCAATTTGATCGACCGAGCCTGCCTTTCTCTCGTCGATCGATCGATCCGTCCTTCGAGCCTGCCTCTCGCTTGTCGATCCATCGATCGAGCCCGCCTTCCACTCGTCGATCGATCCTGCCTTTCTCTCGTCGATCGATCGATCGATCGACACATCGAGCCCGCCTTCCGCTTGTCGACCCGTCGGACCATCGAGCCTGCCTTTCTCTTGTCGATCGATCGATCGATCGACTCCCGCGTTCCTCTTGTCGATGATTCGATCGATCGATCCTGCCTTTCTCTCGTCGATCGATCGATCCGGCCTTCGAGCCTGCCTCTCGCTTGTCGATCCATCGATCGAGCCCGCCTTCCACTCGTCGATCGATCCTGCCTTTCTCTCGTCGATCGATCGATCGATCGACACATCGAGCCCGCCTTCCGCTTGTCGACCCGTCGATCGATCGATCCTGCCTTTCTCTCGTCGATCGATCGATCGATCGAGCACGCCTTGCGCTCGTCGACCGGCCGAGCCATCGATCCTGCCTTTCTCTTGTCGATCGATCGATCGACCCGCGTTCCTCGTGTCGATGATTCTATCGATCGAGTTAGCGGGCTCCCTTGCTCGACTGAATTTCGTCGATCGATCGCGAATCGAACGGAAATTTATATGAACTGCTGAGTTTTCAGTTTCAAGAGCGAGGCGTCGCAAGTCTTTAGCTGCGGCAGCGTGTCAGCACAACAGCAACTTTTGAGGCAATGTTACGTGCGGCTCAGCATTTGGGCGTCAACGAGTAAATGAGCAGAACGCGTTGGTGCATTTACCACCTAGCCGGCTAAACTGTCGTTTCAACGGCACGTCTACCTCGTGCAGGTAACAAGTGCTTGATATTTCTAACTTGAAGCTGGCTTGTGACCTGCATTTACCAGGTGAAAATGCAGGTCGTGCCGGTGAAAATGCTGGCAAATGCTGGCAAATGCAGGCAAATGCAGGCAAACGTAGGTTAATTGGTCACCGGGTCACTTATTACTGTTTCTCGCTGCAGGCGTAATACAATTTACCGAGCTGCAAGTGGGCCGACAATTCCTGCTGGCCGTCGCGTGGCGATCGAGAAGCTTCAGCCGGATTATGGGTGCATTGCCGGCAGCGTGAGTCGGTCTCTTACTGAGAGATCGACTCCCGCCTTCTGTCCCGCTTTGCCCTGAGGATTGACCGTACAATTCGCGCCATATCTCCTGCCGAGTTCCGAGTCATCGTACGAAGGCAGGAGCAAGTCGATCGCCAGTTCATCGGGCGATTTCTTGTTCCTAGACTGACAAGTGACCGATTGGTCGACCCACTGGACCGATCGATCCGTCGATCCGTCGATCCGTCGATCCGCTGTCCGATCCGTCGGCCCGCTCAAGTGGCGCGAGCTGCTGGGCGGGCCGTCCGTCGCCGTGCGCGTGGCGCTCGCGGCGACCGTGGCCGCGGCCCTGCCCTCGATGGCGCAGCAGGTGGCCGCGCCGTCGGCCCACGGCTTCCTGCTGGCCTGCGCCAACTCGGCGGCCGCCTTTTTCCTCTTTTCGTTCCAGGTCCACGAAAAGTCGGTGCTGCTGCCGCTGATGCCGGCGACGCTGCTGTCTTTCGCCCTCCTGCCGCCGCCTCCTGGACCGGCGTCCTCCTCGCGGGCGGGGTCGTCCTCTCGGGCGCTGCTCGCGGCGCTCGCCGTCTGGGGCCCGGTCGTCGCGTGCTTTGGCATGTTCCCGCTGCTCGAGCGGGACGGCGTGGCGGCGGCCTACGCGGCCTGCATCGTCGCCTACGTGGCCGTGGTCGGGGGGCTGGTGGACGAGGCGTTGGAGGCCTTGGCGGTGGATGAAGACGAGGTGAATGACGACGACGAGCGGGGGGGAGCGGCAGCAACGGCTCGGGCGCCCAGCGCCGTCCCTCGGCGGTCCTCGCGCGCGCGCGCGGCCGTGGTGACGGCGGCGGCCGTCGCGGGCGCGCTCGCCCTGCATGCCGCGCGCCTGCTGTACGAGCCCCCCGCTCGTCTGCCCTGGCTGCACGACCGACTGTTCGTGACGTACGCGTTCGTGTTTATTGCTCTGGGCGCCGCGTATCTGAACTGGGTGCAGTGGGGGTGGTGGCCCTCGGGCGCGAGGGGGCGATCGACGCGCCGGGGGCGGGCCGCCGCTCCCGCCAAGCGGGCCGGGGCGGAGGAGGGGCAAGAGCGCGGAGAGGGAATACACGCGAGGGGAGATGGTGGTGTGGTGGCGGCGGCGGCAGCAGCCCGATCGCCGCCCCGAACGCAACTGCGGCCGCGGCGACGGGCGCGCGGGGCCGACGAGCAGGCAGCGTGAACGACGACGACAAGGAGCAGGAGGACGGCCGCGGTGGCCGCGGCGAGGGGAGCACGGCGGCGGCGGCGGCGACGAGCGGGTTGTCGACCGACGGACCTATACGCGCGCCCAAGGTGTAAGATAGAGGATTATCGTCATCTGGCGCGTATGGCAAAACATCACGTCGTGTCGGGGCAAGAGCAGGCGAGTTGAGCGCGCCGATCGAGCGAAAGACCAGGGGGGGGCAACAGCGGGACAGGCGCTCCGACGAGCGGGCGGCGGCGGCGCCTCTCGCGAATGCAGGAAAACGCCGCTTTGCCTCGCGCAATCGTACACACGCGCACGGACACAATCAGACCACTGATGCTTCGCTCGAGCAACCAGAGCCTCGCATCATCACCATCAAAGATAACGCAGCAGCGGCCTCGTGCAGACGACGAGCGAGCGACGTCAAGCGACGATAAGCGACAAAGACAAACGACGACGACGACGGGATATCCAAAAATTGCGCCGTCGTCGACGACATAAACGATCTTCACCGCCGTGTCCGCCGTTCCACCTCGGCCCGGATCTGGTTGGCGTGCTTGCGCGCGGCCGCCGGCTGCGCGTACAGGCGGCCCGTGGACAGCAGGCTGCTGGCGGGCGCCTGCCCAGGCGGGGGCGCCGCCGACGACGCCGCCGCCGCCGACCCTGGCGCCGGGGCGCCGCCGCCCGCCAGCCCGCCCGTCAGCGCGGCGAGCAGGCCCCGCCCCGCCCCGCCGCTCCCGCCGCTCCCGGCCATCCCCCCGAGCGCCTTGCGCTGGTCCGCCCGCACCTTGGCCATGTCCGGCAGCCCCAGCGCCCGCCGCACCCCCGGCGCCCGCAGCGCCGTCGACTGCGCCAGCGACAGCACTGCGTTGCCCGTCCACAGCACGCCGACGGCGGCGGGCACGTAGGCTCCGGCCGGCAGGAACAGCAGCGCCATGCCGCGCAGCAGCCAGCGCATGCCGCCGGAGGCCGCGCCCGGCATCGTCTGACCGAGCTCCGTCAGGCCGCCGAACTCGACCATGGCCAGCGTGAGCGCCGAGCAGATGGCGGCGAGGCCGTAGCGCGCGTCCGGCACCGTCAGGTCGGGGAACCACAGCGCGCCGCCGCGCGCCATGGACGGCACGCCTTCCCCTGCCAGCGTCGACACGGCGCTAAACTGAGACACCAGCACGACCGCGTTGAGCACGCCCAGGGCGGGCACCACCAGCGACGAGCGCAGCTCCCCAGAGTGCTTGGCCTGCAACTCGGCCATGGCCGCCGCGCGCCGCGCCTGCAGCGCCTGGTACTCGCGCATCGACCCCGCGCGTGACTGCGCCGCCGCCAGCTCGCGCACGGCCGCCATGCGCTCGTTCAGCTTGGCGACGCCTCCCGCCTTGCGCTGCGTGTAGACGGTCAGCGGGAAGGTGGCGCCGCGCACGGCCAGGTTGACCAGCGCGATGGTGGCCCACCAGGGGAGGCCCCACGCCTCGCTGGCGCCTTCGAGCAGCGCCATGAAGGCGCGCGTGGGGGCCCACACGTCGGCCGCCGCCGCCACAAACGCCTCGGCCTCGGCCGAGCGCGCGGCGTCGAGCACGGCGGTGGCGGCGGACGACAGCTCTTCGGCGGCAGAGTCGGCGGCGGCGCCGTCGAGCTCGAGAGGGGGCGATGGTGCGGACGCCGACGCTGCGGATGGCGAAGCTGCCGCCGAGGCCGCGCCGCCGCCGCCGGCGTCGGAGAACCTGTCGAGCGACGACGTGCCGGCCGCCGTGGGGCTCGTCGGCGTCGGTGCCGGTGCTGCCGCCGCCGCCGCACCCGCCGCCGCCGCGGCGTCGTCGTCCGCTGCTGCTCCTGCCGGCTTGGGGGCGCGCCCCAACGAGAAAAATGTGCGGCATTGCTGCCGATGGTGGCCGTAGCTTGCGGCTGCCCATGCCTCCTCTCGCCACGGGGCTGCGGCTGCTGCCGATGCTGATGCTGATGCTGATGCTGCTGTCGTCGGCCACCGTCCATTGGCCGCTTTCGTCGCCGCCGCCGCCAACGCTCGCCCCGCTGCCGCTGCCGCTGCTGCGTCTGCCGCTGCTGCTCCTCCTCCGCCGGTGCTGCTGGCCGCGAGAGCGATCGCCTGCTGACATTGCTGCTGCTGCTGACTCTGCCGCTGCTGCTGTCGCCGCGCCAGCAGCGACAGGAGGGTGGTGGGCGCGCGCGACGCCCGATGCATTTTTCGGGGTTTGGTTTGAAGGGGGCCAAGAAACAGTGCGCGCCGCGAGAGACAAGGGATTGCTTGTCAAGAAGTGTGAAAAGGCGCGCGCGCTCGCGTCGCGTCCCGTCTGAAAGACTGGGCGAGTGGGAGTGAGAGCCCAAAAACTGGGCGGACCTTCACACAGAGGGCGGACCTTCACACAAACCTCCCCTCTCCTCTTCCCAGCACGCCTTCCGCCCACTCGCCATCGATATCAATTCACACCGAACGCCCGACCCGTTGAGCGCACATGTGCTAAAGAAAAAACCTGGATTGCTCCAGCGCGCGCACGCCGCAAGCCGCTTCGCAACAGAGCAATATCCTCGTCCAAGCGCCTTCTCCTCCTTTTCCCCAACAGCAACACTTCATGGACGCGCTGGTGGCGCGCTGTGGCGGTGGCGGGGCCGGGCCCTCGATCGCGTGGCGCGGGGTGGGCGGCGTCTTGGCCTCGTGGCCGCTGCGCCCGAGGAGGATTCGTTGCGTCGCCGCCGATGCCGTCGCCGATGCCGCCGCGACCAGGAGGACAAAACGGGCGAGGCGAGCAGCGCCTGTGCCGCCGTCGCCGCCGCTGCCCCCCCTGGACGCGGCGGCGACCACGCTCCTGGCCGTCGGGCCGCCGCTGCTCCTGTGCGCGGTGGCGTGCCTCGCTCTGCCCGGCCCTGCCTCGGCCTCCGAGGGCGCCGTCGCCCTGTCCGGCGCGGGCCTCGAGATCTTCGAGCGCTTCCTCGACCAGGTCGCCGCGGCCGGCGTGTGGGGGCCCCTCGCCTTTGTCACGGCGGTCATGCTCGCCGAGATGGTCCCCCTGTTTCCCACGCAGCCCCTCGCGCTAAGCTCCGGCCTGCTCTTCGGCGCCAAGTGGGGCGCCCTCTACCAGCTGGTCGCCGTCACGCTGGCGGCGGCCAACGCGTTCGCGATCGCGCGGGGCGTGGGGCGGGGCCTGGCCGAGCGCCTGATCAACGCGGAGCTCGGGGGGCAGGACGAGGAGGCGGGCGGCGCTGGCGGCGGCAGCGGCGGCAACAGCCTGGCCCGCGCGCTCAAGGGCGTCGAGGACGGCGGGCCGCTCCAGCAGTTCTCCGCCGTCCTGCTGCTGCGCCTCACCCCTTTCCTCCCCTACAGCGCGTCCAACTACGTCCTCGGCCTGACGCCCATCGCCGCCCTGCCCTACCTGGTCGGCACCGTCGTCGGCATGGCTCCCTGGACCGTGCTCTACGCGGGCGTGGGCGGCGCGAGCCGGCGCCTGCTGCAGAGCGGCGCGTCGGTGGACCTGCTGATGCAGGACCTGAGCGAGCGGGCGACGCGCGTCAGCGGCGACGCGGCGGGCGCGGCCGCGCTGCTGGCGGGCGCGCTGGCGGCGGCCTACGCCGTGGCGCAGGTCGTTGCGCGGCCGCGGGCGCCCGGGGCTGCCGGCGGAGGCAACGGCGGCGGCGGCGGCGGTGCTGCGGGCACAGGGACGGCCGAGGGCGCGGCGGGCGCGGCCTCCTCGGCGGCCGCAGCTGCTGCCGCTGCCGCTGCCGCTGCCGCTGCCGCTGCCGCCAAGGCCGAGGCGCGGTGACAGAGAGCGAGAGTGAGAGCCGCGTCCGCTGCCGCTGCTGCCGCTGCTGCAGCCAGCGCGCGCGACAGTTTCCTTTGGAGAGACGCCGATTCCTTCCTCCCCCCCCAATTTTCTATCCCAAAACGCACGACCCAAGAGAGAGCTCGAGAGATGTGTCCTTTGTAAAGACAGAGGCCCCACGCGGTCGCTTTTAAGGGCTCAGATCGTTAGTTTCTTTAATATCCGCCCCTTTTGTCGCAGCGATTGAGCAGCGCCGCACAGTCCCCCCCAGCGCCGACGTACCGATCGACGTTTTGAACAAACAGCTCGAGGCTCTCAAACTGAAACTCCTTGGTGCGATCGGCGTTGTGCGGCGATATCAGGACGTTTTCGAGCGCCCAGAGCGGCGACGAGGCCGGCAGCGGCTCCTCGAAGAACACGTCGAGCCCCGCCCCGCGGATGCGGCCCGCGCGCAGCACGTCGACCAGCGCCGCCTCGTCGACCGTCTTGCCGCGCCCGACGTTGATGAACACGCCGTTGGGGCGCATGGCCTCGAGGAACGCGCGCGACACGAGCCCGTGCGTGGCGGGCGTGTGCGGCAGCGCGGCGACGACGTAGTCGCACGCGGCCGCCAGGTCGAGCAGGCGGTCGGGGCCGAACAGCTCGGACAGCACGCCCTCCTCGCGCTCGCCGGCCGACAGCTCGGTGCGCCGCCGCAGCGCGACGACGCGCATGCCGAACGCGCGCGCGAGCCGGGCCGTCGCTTGGCCGATGTCGCCGTACCCGACAACGCCGAGCGTTCTGCCGCGCAGCTCCTCAACGTCAAACGGCTCCCACGACCTGGACTTTTTGGCGGCCAGCAGCCGGGGAAAGTCCTTTGCGAAGTAGGAGGCGCAGGTCAACGCGTACTCTGCCAGCGAGTGCGAGTAGGTGCCCTTGGCGTTAGTCACCGTCACGCTCTCGGCGTCGACGAGCTCGTCGAATAAGAGGTGCTCGAGCCCCGCCGACGCCGAGTGCAGCCACCTCAGGTTGGGCAGGTGGGGCCATAGCTTAACCAAGTCCTGCTTCGTGCCGGCCTTGGCGCCGACGCCGCAGTTGAGCAGGACGGTGACGGACGCCAGGTCGCCCGGGCTCAGCGCTTCGAGGAGGGCGGCGGACGACCCGACGCCGACGACGCGCGCCCTCGTCTTTTCGAGCCGCTCAAGCACGGCAAGCTCGGGCGAGTCAGGCGACGCGACCACCAGGATGTTGGCCATCATCACGGAGGTGCTCGTGGGCCTTGCACCACCCGATTGGCTGCGGGCCAGTGGAGCGGAAAGAGGACGAGGGCGGAAGCTCACGGGAGTGGAAGCAGTGCTGCTCCTCACTCGCGGCGGGCGTGTCGAGGCGCAGCGCATGGGCTCTCGCGCGCACGCAGCAGCAGCAGCAACGTGTGTCTGAGGGATCGAGGGTGGGGGCCGGAGAGTTGTTGAGCCGGATCGGCGCGGCGGCAAAGAGAGCAACGAGCACCGAAACGGCGCCGTCCAAACGCTTACATCACACTCAAGTCACATGCAAATTCAAATCAAGCCCGCCGTGAACAGGATGTACATGACGCTGTACGCGGTGTACGTCAGCAGGCCCGCCGCGCTCGACGGCCAGCCCAGCCGGACGACCGCGTGCCCGCCCTCGTCGACGTTGTCGTCGGCGGCGTCGTCGCCGCTGTCTGCCGCCGCTTCCTCGCCACCTGCGTCACCAGAGCCAACATCGACGACGGCCAGGCCCCGCCCGAGCTGCTGCTGCTTCCTGGGCCGCCGCCGCCGCCGCAGCCACGAGGCCACCGCGGGCGCCACCACCGCGATGCCCAGCTGCGCCACCAGCCCCGCCGCGAGCGCCCCGTACATCAGCACGAGCGCCCCGTTCCCGGGCGGCAGGCTGAGCGTTCCCTCGTGCATCGACGCGCCGTAGGCGAGCGCGCTGCCCATGCCCGCCAGCAGCGAGAATAAGGGGCTGGCGAAGCAGGCGGCCACGGCCATGGTCGGGTAGCCGTCGCGCGCGAGGGCCACGTCCCCGACCAGGTCGGGCGCCGAGTTGCCCCACGACAAGACCGTGGCGCCCAGCAGCCCGGGCGACAGGCCGAGGATGTGCCCCGCGGCCACGGCCAGGCCCACGAGCGCCGAGGCCGCCACGTTCAGCCAGACCACGGAAAGCGCGAAGGTGGCGGCGGCAAAGGCGCCCTTGAGCGGCTCGCGCGGCACGTGGTCGCGTGGGTAGACGGCCGCGAGGCAGCCCGCGCCGATGAGGCCCGCGGCCGCGCCGTAGAGCAGGCCGGAGGGGCCGATGGAGGGGAGCAGGCCGTAGGCGGCGGCGACCGTCAGGGGCGCGGTGATCGGCAGCAGCGCCGCCTTCCAGCGCGGGTGCCGGTGCTCGCGCGCGGCGCCGACGCGCGGCATCGTCAGCGAGAGCAGCCACAAAAAGGGCTGCCCGACGAGGAACATGAGTGAGGGGAGCTGGCGGGGGGGTTGGTGGTCCTCCTGCTGCTGCAACTGCGACTGCGACTGCGAGTGGTGGTGGTACTGGTGGCGGTGGCTGTGCGGGTGATGATGGTCAAAGGGCAGGCTGCCGCCGCCGCCGCCGCCGCCGTTCCCGGCTTCCGCGTCGGCGTCCAGCGGGCCGGCGGCGCCCTCCCCCTCGGCCTCCCCCCCTTCCTCGCCCGCCGCCGGGAGCAGCGGCTGCCGGTGCCTGTGGCTGTGGCCATGGCTGCTGGTGTGGCGGTGGTGCGCGTCGCCGTCAGCGCCGTTGAGCAGCGCGGGAGGCGGCGGCGCGGCGAGGCCCAGGTGGCAGAGGAGCGACGACGCCCACGCAGAGAGCCCTGGCATCCACCGGCGCGGGGCGCGCAGCGGCAGAGCGCCGGCCCCGGGGCCGACCGGCGGCGGCGGAGGCTTCGGCGGCGGGCCCTCGTACGCGGCCAGGCGGTACTCGACCTCGCGCACGCGGCCCTGGAGCGAGGCGACGCGCTGGCGCAGGCGCTCGGCCTCGGCGTGGGCCTGGGCCTCGGCCTCTGCAACGGCCGTGGCCGCTGTGGCGGCGGCCGTGGCGGCCACGGCGGCGGCGGCGGCCGCGGCCGTGGCGCCCGTCGTCCCGTGGTGCGCTCCTCCGCCGGTTCCGGCGCCACCGCCCCCGCCGCGCGCCACCGACGAGGGGGCGCGGCGCAGCAGCAGGGGAGACGGCACCACCACGGTCGCGCGGCGAGGCGCGGGTTGCGCCGCCGACGCGGCCGCGGCGGCCGCCACGGCCGCCGCCGCGACCGACGCCGCCGAGTGGGCGGCCGCGAGCGTCGCCGAGGTCGGGCGGGTGCCGCTGCCGCCGCCGCCGCTGCCGCCGCCGCCGCCAGCGCCGCCGCCGCCCCCACTCGCGATCAAGGGGTGCGCAGGCGAGAGGCTATCGGAGCGCTGGAGCAAGATTTGGGGCTGCCGCGGCTGCTGGATTTCTGCGCCGCCGCCGCCGCCGCCGCCGCCGCCACCGCTGCTGCTGCCGCGCGCTGCAGCAGCCGCCGCCGCCATGGCCGCCGTGACGCCGCTCGTCGCCAACGCGAGCTGCTGCTGCCGGCGCTCCTCCTTGTCCTGGCGCGTCGCCTGCAGCACCGCGCGCGCCGCGTCGACCCAGCGATTCTCGAGCGCCAAGCCGCCGCCGCTGCTGCTCGCCCCCGTCGTGCGGCGCGACATGGCCGAGGACAGCGGGGGGCCCGCTGCCGCGGCGGCGGCCGCGGCTTCGGCCGCCGCAGCCGCCGCGGCGCTCGCGGCCTCGACCGCGGCCGCCGCAGACTTGGGGCGGGGCCGGCGGCCGCCGCCGCGGGCCACGGGGAGCCCTTGCTCTTCGTCCCCCGCCGCCTGTCCGCTGCCTTCGGCGTCCGCCGCCGCGCCGTTGGCGGCCTCCACCGAGCGAGCGTGCGCGTCGCCGCCGCCCCCCGCCTCCTCCCCCCGCAGCAGCGCGCTGTCGGACGACACGGTGCTCCAGGACGACGACGAGGACGCGCCGCCGCCGTGGCCCGCGCCGCCGGGCCCGCCGGCGCCGCCGCCGCGCCCGCCGAACAGCGACTCGCCCTCGACACCAAGCATGCCCTCGCCCAGCAGCGGCACCTCGCGGCGCTCGGCCTCGGCGTGCACGGGCTCGTCGCCGCGCGACAGCACCAGCGTCAGCACCACGTAGGCGCCGTACAGCGCCACCAGCGCCGCGCCCTCGCCCCAGGCCACGACGTGGTCGTGCACGATCAGCAGCGCGGTTGCCACGCCGAGCAGCAAAAAGCCGGCGTCTTTCACAAAGGTGGAGCGGCGCAGGGGCAGGCGCAGGGAGGCCTCGAGCACGACCGGAGGCGGAAGGGGGGCGTGGCCGCCGGCGGCCGGCGTTCGCAGCGTCGCCGCGGAAGCCGCTGCTGCTGCGACTGGTGCTGCTGCTGCCAATGCTGTCATGGTCAGGTTGCCGGCGGCGGCCTCTGGCGCGGCCGCCGTCGCCGCCAATGTAGTCGTCGCCGTCGCCGGTGCCGGTGCCGCCGCCGCCGGTGCCGCCCCCGCCGCCGCCGCCGCCGCCGCCGCCGCCGCCAGGGACTGCGCCATGGTCTGGCGCGACACGTACACCACCGCTGCCAGCACCACGTTGGTCACGAACAGCCCGCCCCCCACGGGCTCGGTCACCGCGATGCCGACGGCGCCCGGGTGCTCGCTGCGCACGACGGCCATCATCGTGAAGGTGTCGGGCGCGCCGTTGCCCAGGGCCAGCAGGGTGGCGCCCGCGACGGCGGGAGGGAGCTGCAGGTGGTCGGCGACGATCTCGAGCGCGGGGCAGAAGAAGCGCGTGGCCGCCGTCAGCAGAAAGCCAAAGATGAGCGCGGCGAGCAGCGCCATCACCGCCCAGGGCGCGAGGCCGCGCCCGCCCAGAGCGCAGTAGTGCGCGACGATGTACAGCTGCGCGCCGCCGTCCGGGTAGCAGGCGTCGGGGCGCGCGCGGACGTAGTCGCAGCGCTGGGGCCCCTCGGGCACGCTCCAGGGCTCGCAGGCGTCGTCGGGGTCTTCTCTCTCGGTCGTCGCCGCCGTCGCAAAGACGCCGCCGCCGCCCGGCGCGAGCTGCGAGCTCCACCGCCGCTCGCGCAGACGCTGCAGGTACCGGCCGTTGCCGATCAGCGGCGCGGCGTCGAGGCGGTGCGCAGTCAGCGACAGGCAGGCGGCGCACGCGAGCGAGAGCGCGAGCACGGCTAGGACGGGGATGGCGCGGGCCAGTCGCGTGTGGTGCCCACCGCGTGCCCCTATCGAGATGGATTTCGACGGGCAACCACCGTCGATCGTCGTCGTCGCCGTGTCTCGCCTGCGCCCGGCTGACAAGGGCGCAGGCAATGTCGGTGCCATCGCGCCCGCCATGACGTTGCAATCGAGCCCGCCCTCTAGCAGCCCAGCGGCATTGCCGTGGCCATCGGGCCGGTTTTTTTGGCGTGTAGAAATGGGGTTTTCTTTCGCGACACGCCCTTGCTTCGTCAAGCAAGTCCCGAGGTAGAAGGCCATCGCGTATCGGGGGTGTTTGATCAGCAGCCCCGTCGTGCCCCCTGGTCGCGTGCCATTGTTGTTGTTCCAGAGGGTCGACCGTGTCGCCATGTCCATGCTCGCCGGCGCGGGCGGCGGCGGCGGCGGCGGCGCGCAGCCGGGCGCGTGCCAGATCCCCGGCGCCCTCAGCGGCGCGCACGCGGTGCTCGCCGCCGGCGGCACCTTCGCGGGCACCGGCGGCGGCGACGCGACGTTTGTCTCGGCGGGCTTTGCGCCGGCCGCCGTCGCGGCCGACAAGGCAGGCTCTGGCGGCGGCGACGACGACGACGACGACGCCCGGGCCGCCGCGGCCGCGGCCGCCGCCGCCGCCGACGAGGGCGGCGAGGGTGGCGAGGTCGTCGAGCAGAAGGCGCCCTGCCCCTCGCGGTTCAGCGGCGCCGCACTCGCGCCCGCGCCCGCGCACGCGGTCGCGCGCACGCCGTTGTCGAGCTGCCTCTTTGTGCCAGAAGGGAGGCGGCCCCTCGTCGACCAAACAGCTACGACACCCTGCGTTTCACCTCGACCTTGCAAAAACTGGGCTACCCGGGCGCCGAGTGAACAATTGCCGAGCTCTGTTTTGCGCAGCGCGGCGGCGCGCGCGTCGCGGCCTCGGGAGACAGAAAATTACATGTGAAACGCCCCTACTCAGCCGCGGGCGTCAGCAGCGGGCGCGGCTGCAAGTCCCACGGCGCATCCGGAGCGCAGAGAGCCACGTGCAGCACGATCGGGGCGCCGACGGGCAGGCGGGCGTTCCTTCCTCCGGCGCTGTCGCCGGGCAGCGTCGTCGCCGTCGCCTTCCTCCGCCGCCGCGCCACGCCCACGCCCTCGCCCTCGCCGCCGCTGCCGCTGCTGCTGCTGCTGCTTGCGATGCCGCGCGCGGCCACGCACGCCAGGTCCGCGCCTCTGCGGCGTAGGACCGCGCGCGCGGCGGCCACGGCCCGCACGGCCACGCGCAGGGCATCGGGCCCGGCCGCCACGACGCTCGCGCGGCCCGTGCTGGCCAGGCGCGCCACGGCGGCCGACGCCAGCGCGCGCCCGTCGCCGCCCTTGCGGCTCGCCACCAGCGGCGACGGGTCGTACCGGCGCAGGCGGCGCTCGTCCGCCGCGTGCACGCGCAGCTCGATGACCTCCTTGTCCTTGTGTTGCAGCTTCTGCTGGTCGGAGGGACCCGCAGAAGCAGAAAGAGGAGACTTGGCGTCTGGCGGCGACAGCGGCTTGGCCGCCGTAGGGGCGAGCGCGGCGGCGGCGGCGGCGGCGAGGGACGCCGGCGAGGACGAGGAGGAAAAGGCCGGGGCCGCGAGAGGCGCGGCGGGGCCCCGGCCTTCCTCGTAGTGCTGCTGCTCCATCAGCTGCTCCTGCTCCTGCTGCTCCCTCTCCAACCTCCGCCGACGCCGCAGCATGTCCAGCCTGCTCTCCTGCCCGTCCTCGCGCGACTCAAGCGACGCTCGCCGCGAGGAAGAGGAGGAGGAGGAGGAGGCCGCCACGGCCAAGGCCGCTGCCAAGGCCGCTGACGCGCCAATGCTGCCCCCCACCTGCTGCTGCTGGTGTTGCTGCTGCTGCTGCCCCTGGAGGGGCACGCCGCGGCGCAGGGCCGGCTGGAACACCAGCCCGGGCTCCCCCGACGCCATCAGCAGCTGCCGCGCCGCCACCAGCGCCTTGACGCCCACGGCCAGCGCGTCGCCGCTCGCCGCCGCCAGCGACAGCGGCTCGCCTTGGAGCATCGCGCGGCGCACGCGCAGCGCCAGGCGCATCACGGGGGGAGAGGGGAGGGGAGGCGACGGGCCGCGGTCGGCGAGGTCTGTGGTGGTGGCGGTGGTGGTGGTGGTGGTGCGCACGACCAGCAGGCGCGCGCGCTTGCTGGGGGTCGTGGTGGCGGCGGTGGCAGCCGCGGCCGCTGCCGCCTCTGTCCCGTCGGTCTGCCGCAGCAGCGCGTCTTCCTGCGCCTCTTGTTGCGGTGGCCTCGTCGGCGAGGGCGGCTGAGGCGGCAGTGCCGGCCGCGCCGACGGGGCCGGCACGCCGCCCACGAACACGTCGGGCGCGCACGGCATCAGCACGGGCGCCGCGCGCACGAGCACCATGTCGGCGGGTGGCGGCAACGCGAGCTGGGGGCACGCGGCGGCGGCGGGCCCGCCGAGCGCGGCCAACGTGACGAGCGCCTTGCCGCCGCCGCCGCCGCCGCCGCCGCCGCCGCCGTTGGACGACGACGCCGCCGTCACCGAGGGCGACAAAGCGCTCGCCTTGCTGCTGCTGCTGCTGCTCGCGGAGCTGCTGCCGTGGTGGCGGTGCCCGCCGCCCTTGCTGCTGCTGCTGCTAGGCGCGGCCCCCGTGGCGGCGGCGCCGCCGCGGCGGGTTGTCGTTGTCGTCGGCGACGCCGCTGGCCTGTGTGGTTTGTCGAGGTTGCAGAGGAGGAGAGGAGGGAGGCGCGGGCCATGGTGTGCAGATGCGGGGTCAGACGAGCGGGTCGTGGATTGTGTGGCCTGCGAGAGAGAAGAGGCGCGCGCGCCCCCCGCTCCCTCCACCTTGCGTTTCTGCCCCCCTTGTTGTATCTCGAGGCGACAGAGAGAGTGGTCCTCAAGCGTTCCCGACAAAAACGGCCGACTCACCGAGGGCTGTATACGGCGCCGCACCGCACGTGCGCGACGACGCGCTGTTGGACAGGCACGCCGCAGCGCAGCAGGCCAGGCGGCCTGCCGAGCGGGCGCGAACAAGGCCCAAACATCCGAGCTCAGTTATTTCCCCCAGTTCTGTGAGGAGAGGAGGCGGAGACGGAGTGCGCGTCAGGGCCGGTGGGCATGGTCGTCAAGGCGTGGGCTAGGATGGGTGGCAACTAGCTAACGAGGGCGAGGACAAACAGCGGATTGCGGGTAGCAAGTCGTCGAGAGGGAGGGCGCCCGGTTTTGTGTGTCGAGCGGCGCTTTGGCTCGCGACGCGACGCGATCCCGCCGACGCCGACGCCGACGACGATGCGCGCGCCGCCCTTTAAATCCGCCTCTCCTCTCCTCCTCTTTCCACAGACACACCACGATGTCCGCAAACATGCAACACCGCGTCTCCAGTAACACCAGACCGTCGCCATCTCGCCCTTTGCCGGCGAGGGCTGGTCGCCTCGACGCCCCAAGGACGACGCCGACGATCGGAGGGCCCTCGGCAAGGCGCACCACCACCACCATCAACAGCAGCGACAGGTCTGATGGTGGCGCGCCCGACCGAGGGGCCGCATTAGCAGGAGCAGCATCATCAGCAGCAGCAGCAGCGGTCGCGTGCATCGTCTCGCTCGCCGCTGCATCCGCAGCAATAACGCCGCCGCCGGCGCTCGCCGCGCCCGACGCCGCGGTCGTCGCGCGCTCGCAGCGAGCCATCGCCGAGGCGTTCGTGGAGGGCCAATACTACGTGACCGGTCGTCTGCCCCCCGGGCTGTTCAAGGACGACTGCGTCTTCATCGACCCGACCACCCGGGTCGTCGGCGCCCAGAAATACGCCACCGTCGTCGCCTCGCTTTTTGACGCTGCACACTCGCGGGCCGACCTGCTGTCAATCGCGCCGGGAGGGCGGGGACCGGGAGCCGACGAGGACGACTCCCCGCAGACCGTCGTGCTGCGGTGGCGCCTTGAGGGGCGCCTGGCGCTGCCCGGAAACCCGCCCGTCAAGGCCTACACGGGCACCACAACGTATTCGCTGGACGACGGCGGCGCCGTCGTCGAGCAGCTCGAGCGGTGGGACATCACGGCCGCGGACGCGTTCGCGTCGTCCTTCTTGCCCAGCTGGGCGTGGCGGGGGGCGCCGCCCGCGCCGCCGGCCGAGGTGTTGCGGATGCAGGAGCAGGGGCAGGGGGGGGTGACGATCGATTACTAGTTCAGACGAGGGCGGCGCCGAGAGGCGGATTCGACGGGCCGTTTGAAAAAGACGTGCTTTTTTTAGCGTTCTGTCTCTCTCTCCCCCCTTTTCCGCCCACCTCTCGTCATTGCCATCTCAACCACGTCCTACTTGACTGTCTTTCAACGCTTGCAAACCGCCGCAGCCAAACACGAAAAAAGACGACCAAAAAAACTAAACGGCCGAAAGAGACCCCCGTTCCGCCCCCTCCTTTGACCCCTCTGCTTTCCTTCTCAGCATTTGTCCCGCGTCGAGACGCAAAGCACGTCCGCACGCACGGGCTGATCATCGCAGATCGGGCGCACCGCGAAAACAGGCGACGAAAAGAGAGAACGAGCCATGCGGCGGCTCCTTTCGCGCTCGGCGACGGCGGCTTCGGCGGCGGCGGCGGCGGCGGCGGCGGCGCGGGCGACAGCAGCGACGGCGGCGGCACCGACAGCAGCGACCGGCGGCAGCCACGCAGCACGAGCGGCCACAGCAGGAGCAGCAGCAGGAGCAGCAGCAGCCACAGCAGCAGCAGCAGCGACAGGGCCAATGTTTCACCGACGGCCCTTCTCCGCCGCCTCCGCCGCCGCCGCCTCCGCGGCCTCGTCCGCCCACCCGGACGCCGCCGTCTACGGCGGGCCGCAGGCGCCGCTCGCGCGCGCCGTCACGCTGCGCACGCTGCGCGCCAAGTACGCGCGCGCCGAGCCCATCACCATGGTCACGGCGTACGACTACCCCTCCGCCGCGCACGTCGACGCCGCGGGGATCGACGTCCTGCTCGTGGGCGACAGCGCCGCCATGGTCGTCCACGGCCACGACACCACGCTTCCCATCACCCTCGAGGAGATGCTCTCGCACTGCCGCGCGGCGGCGCGCGGCTCGCGGCGCTGCTTCCTGGTGGGCGACCTGCCGTTCGGGTCGTACGAGACCTCGGCCCGGGACGCCGTGATCTCGGCCGTGCGCATGCTGAAAGAGGGCGGCGTGGACGCGGTCAAGCTCGAGGGCGGGTCCACCGCGCGCGTCGAGGCGGCGCGCGCCATCGTCGAGGCCGGCGTCGCCGTCATGGGCCACGTCGGCCTGACGCCCCAGTCGGTGTCGGCGATCGGCGGGTTTCGCCCGCAGGCGCTGGCGGCGGACGGCGCGCTCCGGGTGCTCGAGCAGGCGCGCGCCTTGCAGGACGCCGGGTGCTTCGCGCTCGTGCTCGAGTGCGTTCCGGGACCCGTGGCGACGGCGGTCACGCGCGCGCTGCGCGTGCCGACCGTCGGCATCGGCGCGGGCGGAGGGTGCTCGGGCCAGGTGCTCGTCTACCACGACCTGCTCGGGATGATGTCGCACCCGCACCACGCCAAGGTGGCGCCCAAGTTCTGCAAGCAGTTCGCGCGCGTGGGCGCCGAGATCCAGGGCGCGCTCGCGCGCTACCGGGACGAGGTGTCGAGCGGCGCCTTCCCGGGGCGCGCCTTTTCGCCCTACGCGCTGGCGCCGGCAGAGGCCGAGGCGCTGGCGGCGCGGCTGGCGGCGCAGGGGGACGGGGAGCTGGGCGAGGCGGTGATGGCGGCGCTGGCGGAGGAGCAGCGGGAGCAGCAGGTGTGATCCTCTTCGCACGTGACACGATTGTTTGTTTGTTTAATGCGCGTTTTCATTCGATCCCATGCGTTTGTTCTGCCGTTCGTTGCTTTTTCCGTTCTGTGCGAGCGCGCGGCCGAGACGAAAGGGAAGCACAGGCCGCCGCCGCCTCTCCTCCGTGTCTCTCTCTCAGAGCTTGGACCTCCCGCCCGCCTCCTCCCGCGCCCGCTGCATCTCCGGGCCCAGAACCCCGGCCCACGCCGGCCCCTCCGCCGTGGCGTTGAGCGGCGACCCCTGCGCCATGGCCAGTAAGGCCGCGTAGACGTCGCCGTCCTCGCGGCCGAGCGCGCTGTTGAGCAGATAGTCGGGGAGGGCGAAGGCGTCGACCAGGGCGACGGCGTCCGGCCTGAGCTCGGCCAGGAGGGCGCGGGAGCGGGCGCGCAGGCCGCGCAGCTGCGCCTGGGCGAGGTAGCCGGCCTCGAGAAGCTCGGGAAGGGCGCGCTGCTCGAGCAGGGTGAGGCCGTAGAGGGCGGCGAGGCGGCGGAGGGCGGCGACGGCCGGGGGCGACAGGGGGGGCGCGGGCGCCGGCGCCGCGGAGGAGGCCTTGCCGCCGGCGCTGGCGCTGGCGACGCCGCCGCCGCCGCGCGCGCGGTCGTCCACGGCCTCGGCAAAGGTTTGCACGAGCACGAGCTCGCAGTGCGCGACGGCGAAGCGGATCAGGTCGACGGTCGAGGCGTTCCACCCCGCGCCCTCAAACGCGACGGCGTCCGCGGACGGGGAAGCGCCGCCGCCGCCGCCGCTGCCACGGGGGTCGCCGTTGCTGCTGTTGTTGTTGCGCCGCAGGACCTCGAGCGCCGCGACGCCCAGGCGGCTCGCGCGGTGCCGCAGCGCCGCGCACACCACGGCAAGGTCGCCCCAGCACGCCTCGCCGCGCGCGGGGCACTTGGCCGCCAGCTCGGCGCCGAGGCCCTGCGGAGACAGGTACGCCGCGCTGCCGCCGCCGCCGTTTCCGCCGCTTCCGCCGCCGCCGCCGCCGCCGTTTCCTCCGTTCCCGTTCCCGTTTGCCAGCATCGCCTTGAGCAGGTACCGCGCCGTCTGCAGGCACATCACGTTGTTGTCTCCCTCCCACGTCACGTTCTGCACGTACGAGCTGAACAGGTCGGGCAGGCCCGACAGCCGCGAGTAGCCGTGGCCGCCGCAGCACCGCCGGCACGCCTCGGCGCCGTCGGCCGTCTGCCACGTGCACACGGCCTTGAGGCCCGAGCTGAGCGCGTGCAGCTCGGGCAGCTGCGCGAAGTCGCCACGGTCGCGGTCCCGCTCGAACGCGCGGTACATGCCCATCATCGCGTCGCCCATGAACGTCAGCGCGTAGGCCGCCGCCACGCGCGGCAGCAGCTCGGCCGCCACGTTTTGGTAGTCGAGCACCTGCAGCTCGCGCTCCGCGAGCGGGGGCGGGAGCGGGGGCGGCTGGTGCTGCTGCAGGTGCTGCTGGTGCTGCTGCGGGTGCTGGTGCTGCTCCGCCCCCGCCGGCCCGCCCTTTCCGCCCCCCGCTTTTCCGCCGCCCGCCGCCGCCGCCGCCGTCTGCCTGCGCACGGCCGCATAGCGCGTGGCGATGGTGGCCGCGCGCGCCAGCACGCCGCCCGCGTTGCGCACGATGTCGGCGCGCACGTAGACCATGGTGGCGTAGGCGGCCTTGGCGTTGGCGGCGGGCGGCGGGCGGTACGCCCCGTCCTCGGAGACGGACGCGTACCGCATGAGCATGGCGTCGCGCGGCACGCGCACGTGGTCAAAGCGCATGAAACCGTTGTCGACGCCGTTGTACCCGAATTTGGGGCCGATGTCGCCGACGGTCACGCCCGGCAAGGGCGCGTGCGTCTCCGGGCAGCGCAGCGCCACCACAAAGGCGTGCGGCCCGCGCTCGCGCCCGTCGGGCGTCACCAGGCGCGCCATGACGACCGCGTGCGTGGCGGTCTTGCCCAGCCCTCCAGGCCACCACTTGGTCGACGTGAGCGTCGGCGAGTGGACTATGAACTCGCGCGTCGGCGGGTCGTACGTGGCCGTGGTCTCGAGCCCTCGGACAAAGGTGCCGTGTCCCAGCTCCGTCTGCGCGTAGGTGCCCACGACGCGCAGCGCGTAGGCGTCCGGAAGCCAGCGCGCCTGCTGCTCGGGCGTGGCCTGCGACAGCAGCGTGGGGATGAACATGCCGATGTGCAGCTCGAGGCCTGACGGCCAGTCCACCAGCGCGCGCATGGTCAGGCCGTCCTCGAGCGGCAGGCCCCCGTCGCGCATGCGGCGCCACACGCCGATGGCGGCGCGCAGGCCGCCGACGTACTCCTCCTCGCGCGTGAGGAAGTAGCGGCGCGACTTGTCGGCCCAGGGCAGGCGCGCGAGCTCGTCGGCCAGCTCGCGGCGGCGCGCCAGCTTTGTGGCGCCGCCGGCCAGGTGCGCGGCGAGCTCGGCCGACGAGAAGGACGCGCGCGCGCGCTCGGTGACGATGTCGGCGCGCGGGTCGTGCGCGTTGGCGCGCACGAGCGCCGAGCTCCTGAGCTGGAGCTCCTTGGTGCGGGCGTCTGGTGTAGTCATGGTGATGCGCGCGCGCGGTGGTTGGAGGAGGGGCGGACGCGGATGTTTTTGACTTGGGGGGGTCGTGTGTGTGGTAAGGTTGGGCGCCCTGGCGAGGCGTTTTCGATCGACGGGTGGCTATGTGGGATGGTCGAGCGTAGGACGAGGTGACTTGTGGGGGCGCGAGCGGTGCTCTCGTGAGGTTTGGCGATTAGGGGGAGGAGGAGGAGGACGAAAGGGAGAGAAGAGGTGAGGACGGCATAAGACGTAAGATGCCCCCTCTCCTGCCGCGAGCGACGCAGCCATTCGCTTCATCGTCACCCTTTCGCATTGGCTCGATCAGCCGCACGTCGCAAACGGTGAGTACGCTTCCTCAAATGGTGCGCGCGACGCTGTAGAGATGATCCAACAGAAAGTGTGGGGGAACCGTCCCCACTGTCGTTCAAGTGTGTCTGTCGTGCGTCCTCGGGCGCGGCCCCCGGCCCCCCCCCGGATCGATCAAGCCGACAGTCGGCGTGGGTCTATTCCCCCGCGCGCGCGCCCCCGCCGCGCGCGCTCGACGGGCTACGACTGAGGAACCTTCGTGGCCGACGACGACGACAGCCGCTCGGCGACGGGTTCCGCTTCCGCCGGCGTCGCTCCGCCGTCAGGCGCTCGTCATCATCCTCTGGTCGTCGCGTCTCCTCTTTCCCTCTTTCCCTTCGTCTCACAAACAGCCCCCTCCCTCCTCTGGTCGTCGTGTCGCCTCGCCCGCTCCTTTGTCTCACAACAGCCCCCTCCCTCCTCCACCAACAACCATAAACACAACTCGGACAGCCACCTCAAACGAAAGCCGCCGCCGCCAAAAACACAGCCGCCACCACCCTCCAAAACCATGTCGTACACGCTCCACTACTTTGGCCTGCCGGGACGCGCCGAGGTCGCCCGGCTGCTGTGCCACACTGCGCCCAAGAAGATTGCGTGGGTCGACAAGCGCCACGACTTCGCCTCGTGGAACGAGACCAAGGCGTCCCTCAAGCCCACGTTCGGCCAGCTGCCCTGCCTGGCCCTGCCCGACGGCGCCGGCTCGCTCGCCCAGTCGTCGGCGATCGACCGCTATCTCGCCGTCAAGACGGGCGCCGAGCCCAAAGACGAGTTCGCGTGGGCGCGCAGCGACGAGACGTACGCCTTCATGGAGGACGTCTTCCAGACGCTGGCGCCGTCGCTGCGCATGGCCGACGAGGCGCAGAAGATCGAGGCGCGCGAGGCCGCGTGCGCGGGCCCGCTGCGCGAGAAGCTCGAGATGCTCGACGCGCACCTGGCCAAGCTCGGCGGCGCGGCGTGGTTCAGCGGCCTCGACTTCCCTTCCTACGCCGACTACAGCTGCTGGCACTGGTTGTGCGTGCTGCGCAGCGAGTGGCTCGAGGGCGTTCCGGGGGACGTGTGGGCCAAGTACCCGGCGATCGTGGCGTTCCACGCGCGCGTCACGGCGCTCCCCGGCGTCGTTTCGTGGCTCGCGCTGTCGGAGAACCAGGACAGCCTGCGCCAGAAGGGCGCGGCGCCGGTCGCGTGAGATTGTTTTCTTTTTTGTTGGGAAGGAGGGAGGGGCCCGCGCGCGCGGCGGTGGTCTGTCGCGGCCTTGAGAGCAAGCCGTCGTCGTCATCCTGCGTCGTCGTGCGACCGCCGCCACCGCCAACGCCGCCGCCGTCTTTTTTGTGTGTCTTCTTTTTGGAGCTACAACGTCGCATGTCGGTGTAAAGTCGTCGACCAGTTGATTGCTCGTAGCCATCATCGATCATAGACACACCCAACACACACAACGGCGCGTGCACGCGCATACATAGCGACACTCACCTCGCAAACGCTCTTGCTCGAGACCATCGCGATGGTGCAGACGCGCGGCGCGACGCCCAGCGCGCAGTCGGACCCGCCCGCGCCGACGCCCCAGCGCCACCGGTACGCGACGCGCAGCGTCAGCCGCGCCGAGTCGTCCGAGGTCCTGGCTGGGGCGCCCGATCGCGACGCAGAGGTGTCGTCCGCTGCTGCGCCGCCTCCCTCGCGCGCGCGCACGGCGACGCCCGCGCGCAAGGCGAAGCCCGCGGCGGCAGCAGCAGCAGCAGCACCCGTCGAGGAAGAGCCTCGGCAGCAGCAGCGCCGCCGCAGGGCGCCCGCGCTCGCCCCTGTCGCGGAGGACGAAGAAGCGGCGGCGGCGACGGCGGCGGCGGCGGCGATGGCGGCGGCGCATGGCGACAGCGACGGCGAGGAGGAGGAGGAGGAGCGCGGCGCATTCAGCGGCGACGACAGCGGCGGAGCAGAGGCACTCGCGGGCAATGCAGACGAGCGGGCGGACGGCTCTGACTTTCCCGAGGAGGACGAGGATGCCGAGGTCGTCGACGACGACTTCGCCGACGAGGACGACGACTCCGAGGGCGACGACGAGGACGACGAGGACGAGGCGATGCTGCACGACCTGGCGGCCTCGATCGCGGCCGCGTTCAAGCGGCGGCCCCCGCCGGGCGACAAGCCGCCCGCGGCGGCCGCCGCGCCGCGCGGCCGCCACGCCGCCGCGGCCGCCGTCGCCACCCAAAGCAGCGGCAGCAGCAGCAGCAGCGAGGAGGACGACGAAGGGGAAGAGGAGGGCCGCGGCGGCGCCGGCTCTGACGACCCCAACAGCACCGTCGGCCTCTGGCGCCCCTCCACGGGCCTGGCGGTGGCCCCCCGCGCCGCCCGCGTCGCCCTGAACGACCTCGCCGCCGCCGCCCGGGCCGCAGGAGCAGCAGGAGCAGCAGGAGCAGCAGCGCAGCGCGCCGGCGGCCGCGGCAGCAGCGGTTCAGCCGCCGCCGCCGCCGCCGGCTCTTTCCGCCCCGCCGGCCTCTCGGCCGCCGCCCCCCGCGCCGCCCCGCTCGACCCTAAAGGCGCCGCCAAGGCCGACCGCGAACACGCCGCCGCTCGGCCCGACACAGCCGGCCGCCGCTGGTACGACCTGCCCGCCACCCGCGTGACGGACGACGTCAAGCGCGACCTCCGGCTGCTGCGGCTGCGCGGCGCCTACGACCCCAAGCGCTTCTACCGCTCGTACGACGGCGGGCGCTTCCCGCGCTACTTCGCCGTGGCCACGGTGCAGGACGACCCGCTCGAGCCCGCGGCGATGCGCATGTCGCGGCGCGAGCGGCGGCGCGCGACCATCGCGGAGCAGCTGCTGGCGGACGGCGCGCTCACGGGCGCGCGCAAGCGGCGGTTCGGCAAGCTGCAGGAGGAGGCGGCGCGGGTGGCGGGCCTGGGTAAGAGCGGGGCGCGCGGGCAGCGGGCGGTGGCGGCCAACAAGCGGCAGCGCGCGAGCAGCGCCCCGCGCCTGCCAAAGAGCCACCACAGGCCCAAGCACTAGGACTAGCCGCTAGTGTTGGTGGGTTCGCACGTCTTCGTCGTTTCGTTTTTGATTTTAGTATCAGAACAATTCAAAAAGCAGAACGGCACTAGCAGAAACTCCTCAAAACTTGAGAGGCACAAACGCAAACCCCCGCTCGAGCTCCTCCTTGGCCCCCGGGAACGACGGCGTCAGGTGCGAGCCAAACACGTGCTCGGGCGCGCCCGCGGGCAGCTGCTCGCGCGCCCAGCTCGTGATGTCCGCGGCCCACCTGGCGGCGGCCTCCTTGTCCGACTGCATCACGGCCCACCCTACAGGGGAGCCGAGACGCCGGTAGACGCCGACCAGCCGCGCCATCCACCGCTGCGGCGCGATCACGAGGCCCTCGTCGTTGAAGCCGCCAAAGCCCAGGTCGGCAAACGCGACGGCCGCGGCCGGGCGCACCAGCAGCGTCGCCTCGCGGAACAGGCCGCGCCGCTCCTCGAAGAGCGCGTAGTCCACGTCGCCGCCCGTGGCCTCGCGCAGCGCCGCGCGGTCGAGCCTGCGGCTCGTCGGGTGGGCGGCCAGGCGCTTGGACGCCGCGCCGATGCCCCCGGGAGCGCCAGCCAGCCCCTTTCCCTCGAGCAGGCCCTCGACCGCCCAAATGACGGCGTCGGGGAAGGCGTCGGCGAATCCGACGGCGTTGATCGCGCCGTGCTCAGGCGACATGTTGGGCACGATCAGGTGCGCGAGCCCGCGCTCCGGGTCGATCGCGCGGACCATCGCGACCACCTCTGGCGTGGCGCCGATAGGGGCGTAGGCGACCAGGCCGCCGGCCGTCCGGAAGAGGCACATGTTCAGGTTGATGCCCGACTTGCCCGGGCCCGGGAAGTCCTGGCGGATGGACCAGCTGACGCCGGGCACGACCGTGACCAGGTCGCTCGGCTTGTCGCCGAGCGGGGGCAGCGGCGACGCGTAGCGCCGCCAGTTGGGGTCGGCCGCTGCGGCGACGGCGATGCTATCGGTTGCGGCGGCACGGAGGGGCGAGCACGTGCCGGCGCGGACGGGCGCCGTTCCGGGCGCGCGCGCGGGCTTCGTTGCGGCGGCGCGGAGGGGCGAGGAGCCGACGCGGGCAGGCGGCGCCGCCCTCGAGGAGATCAAGCGCCTGGTCATGGACGTCCCGCGCGCGCGCACGGGCCACGACCCGCGGCCCGCACACGTGGGGAGGCCTAGCATCCGCGGTTGTGGTTGTGGTTTTTGTGGCCCCCCTGTGTGGAATCGCGGCGCCTCTGCACAGACAGAGAGAGAGGGAAAGGGGACAAGGAAACAAGTGGGTCGACAAGCTTTCTATGCTCGAGCGCGGGACGGTGCGCGGTCGATGCGGGCTAATGATGACTGGGGGCGGAGAGGCGGGCCCGAGGGCGCGACGCGGCTCGTGCGGGCGAGCCGGCTCGCCGCCCAATTGCCGCCCAAACCACGACGAGCGTGCCCGACGCCGCCGCGGAAGACTGCAGAGGGCAAGCACGCCAGCCCGCCCGCGTTGCCTATGACGACAAACGTCCGGACGATCTCGACCGCCGTCAGCACGATCATCTCGACCAGCAGCAGGAGCAGGGCGGCCACGCTCAGCGACGCCGCGGCGCCTGGGCCCCCCCCGCCGCCGGACGGCGACTGCAGCAAGGGGAGGGCGACGGCGGCCACGACGAGCAGGCCCGTCTCGCACGCGGAGCACAGCGCCTCGAGGGCGGCTGCCGACGCCGAGGCGTACGCCTGGGTGGCCACGGCCGCCCACAAAATGCGCAGCGCCAGGAGCGCCCACACGACAGACGTGACCCCGGCCGCCACGGCGCGCGGCGACGCGAGCGAGCCGGCGGCGGCGCCGAGCGAGACGACGGACGTCGAGGCGCGCGCGGCCGCGTCGAGCGGGGGGGGCGCGCTTACGGCGCCGAGTAAGCCGCAGAGGCCGCAGATCAGCAGCGTGCCCAGAAAAGCGAGCGCGTTGGCGCCCAGCATGGCCGGTGCCGCGCGCGACAGCAGCGCGCGCTCGTTGCGCTCGGGGTCGTCCGGGCCCGCCGCCGCCGCCGCCGGGGGCATGACGACAGGCCCGACGATGTCCGCCAGCAGCAGGCCCGCCGCGCCCGCGTAGGCGTTCAGCCTGGCGCGCTCGAGAGCGTCGGCGGCCCGCGCGCTCGCTCGGCGCGCCGCCGCGTCGCGGGCGTCCTCCTCCTCTTCCTCTGCCTGCCGGGCCCGCAGCGTGTAAGCGAGCCCTGCGGGAGGGGGCGCCGGCGAGACGATGCCCGTCGACCGCACCCACTGCGCGCTGGCGGCGGCCGCCGAGGCGATGCTGGCGAGCAGGGCGTCGTCGACGCCGTCGTCGTCGCCAGCGCCGTCGTCGCTGCCGCCGCCGTCGCCGCCGCCGATCTCCCGTATCTCGCCATTGCCGCCGCCGCCGCCGAGGTGGCGGGGGCGAGAAGACGCGCCGCCCCCGCCGCTGCCGCTGCCGCCGAGCAGCCGCAACGCGGGCGAGCGCGAGGGGAGGGGCGACGGCGTGTGCGTCCCTTGGCCGTCGGCGCCGCTGGCGCCGCCGGCGCCGCTGCGCGGAAGCAGCACGGGACGCAGCACCGTCACGGCCATGGAGGAGCCCGAGCCGCCGCCGCCCGCGCTTGGCGGCACGTAGTAGATGGGCGGCACGCACGCTATCAGGCGCTCGGCGGACGGCAGGGGCTCGCGCGGCGCGGGCGGGGCTGGCGGCGACGACGGCGGAGACGGGGACAAGGGGGCCCTGAGCGCCGCGCGCAGGCGCTGGCCCGTGGGGACGCGATCGGCAAACCCGTGGGGCCTGCCGACGTGGCCGACGTCGATTTTAAAGTCTGCGCGGAGCGCGGGCGACGTCGACGGCACGGGCGGCCGCAGCAACGACAGATGTCGCCGCTGCTGCTGCTGCTGCTGCTGCTCCTCCCGCTCCCGCTGCTCTTGCGCCCGCTGCTGGCGGTCGTCATCTCTGTCCTCCGCCTCGAGCTCCCGGCAGCGGGTGGCGTCGTCATCCTCCTGCTCCTGCTGCTGCTGCTGCTCCTGCCTCTGCTGCTCCTCCCGCTCTTGGGCCGCCAAGATCTGGCACGTCGCCTGCACGTCCGCAGCACGCACAGGCCGCAAAAGCCCCTCCGCCCCCGCCCCGCTCGCCCACAGCAACATCCAAACGAAGACGGCGCCTCCGAGCAGGACCAGGGGGCCGGCAACGGCCGCAACCATCCACGCCGGAGCGCCGCCGGGAAGCAAGCCGCTCGCCAGGTGGACCAAAGGGGGCCACGCGACCACGCCCCCCATGATCGCGAGCTTTGGCCATGCAAAGAGCGGCGGCGAGTGCAGCAGGGGCGCCTCGTCGCCGCCGCCGCCGCCACCGTTGTTGTGGCCGAAGATCGACCTAGACGAAGGCGGCTGCAGCATCGGCAGCGGCAGCGGCGGCGGCGGCATGGGCCAGGTGCCGTGCGCCAGGACGCTGTTGCGGATTGCACGCTGTGCCAGACTACCGCCGCCGTTGCTCATGCCGCCGCCCATGCTGCCGCCCATGCCGCCGCCTCCCATGCCGCCGCCCATGCCGCTGCCGCCCATGCCACCGCCGCCGCTACCGTCTCGAACAGCCAGCGACGCGAGCAGGCGCGGCGGCGCCGGCAGGATGGCCGGCACCGGACGCACGGGCGGAGACGACCGGGACGGCACTCGCGACGGCGGGGGCGAGGAAGAAGACTCCGAAGCGTGGTCTTGTGCTTGCGGCCCCTTTGTGTCCACGGCCGCCGCCGCCACGTGCAGCAGCAGCGCCGCAAACATGGCGACGCCCCCGACCTCGGCCGCGCCGAGGAACGCGATCCAGGCGGCGGCCAGGGCGGCCTTGCGCCGCCCTTTCTCTGGCTCGAGCACCCAGGCGGCGCCGGACAGCGGCCGGCGGCTGAGCAGGGCGCGCGGGGCCACGAACGACGATCGGTGCGCCTCGAGCAGGTCCTGTTGTAGGGTGGCGTTGGTCCCGTTGGCCGCCGCCAGCGCCGGCGGTAGCGGCAGAGTCGGCGGGGCGACGGCGAGGCCGACCGCCTCGGGCGTGGCCACGACGTAGCTCAGGAAGCCGCTGCCGCTGGTTGGACGCGTGGCGGCGGCGGCGGCGTCGGCAACGCTCACGGCTGCCCCCCCCCCGAGCTGCATGTCGCGCAGCCAGCTGTTGAGCGCGGACGCCGTGTCGCGGTCGGCGAGCGCGCTGCCGGCTGCGAGCGCGGCCGGCACATCCTCGGGAGCTGCGGGCTCGCCCTCCTGCCCCTCTTGCTGAAAATCCCGCACGCGCCCATCCGAAGCAATCATGCGCAAAGGATTGGCCCCGATAATCTCGCGCCACATCCCGCTCTGGGTCACCGCCGCGAGCGTCGCGCTGTCGCGCCGCGCCTCGGCCTCGCGCTCAAACGCGCCGGCTGCCAGCGCACCCATTACGCCTGCTCGCCTCCGCGCGCGCGCCTCTTCTCTCGCGTCCTCGACGCGCACGGCCCAGTTGGCAAGATAAGTGGCCAGGGGCCCGTTGAAGGCGGGGGGCAGCCATTGGAGCATCGACCAGCGCAGCCCGCTGGCCGCGGCCGCGACAGACGGGGCCAGGCCGAGGGTCGGGGACGAGAGCGCCGAGCCGAGCGCGCATGCGACCTGAGCGTGCCCCACCGACCGGAGGAGGTTGGCGCTGCCGCACGTGACCGTCGCGACGTGCGTGCCGGGCGCGATCAGCGCGGCGGCCAGGCACACGCTCGCCGACACGCCGACGACGCCCGGCAGCAGGCGCCCGGAGAGCAAGGCCAGGCCCGGCAAAAGGGTCGAGCCGGCCGACGGCACCCGGACGATCAGGACGCTCGAGTTTGCGGCGGCGGGCGACTGGGCAGCGCCGGCAAAGGCGCCCGCGGGGACTTGCAGCCCAACCGTCTGGCCGGGCGTGGCGCCGTCGACGGTAAGCACGAGCGCGGCGCCCGCGCCGGCGTCGCCGTCGCCGCCGCCCTCGGACGAGGGGCGCACGACCATGGCAACGCGGGCGCCGGCGGCCGCCGCCATCTCGGACATGAGCGTCGCTGGGTTGGTAGGGGCTCGCCCGGGGCTCGTTGTGGTGGCGTTCACGCGAACGGCCGAGGGGTCGAGCCACGACACGCGCTCGAAAAAGTCGAGGCGCACGTCAAAGGTTGCTGTGACCACGGTCGGCGCGCGCACGAGCGTCAAGCGAGGAGCGCGGGGCATAGCGCTCACGGCGGCGACCGAGACGGACAGGGGCCCCGGCGCCGGCGGGGTCGACGGCTCGCACGACAGCGGCGCGAGCGCCAGAACCACGCGAAAGTCGTCGGCGGGCATCCGGACCATGACGCGCACCACGGCCGCGCGCACTATCGAGGGGTAGGCCTGCAGCGACCCGGGCACGATGGCCGGGAGCGGCGCGGCAAACAGGCCGCAGGCGCTCTCGTTCGCCCCGGAGGCCGCGCACGCCGCCGCCAGGTTTGGCCCCGCGCCGTCAAACTGCGCGACGGCCCAAAAGGCCGACCCCGCGTGCGCGACCGCCGGCGCGTACAAAGCGCGCGCGCACGGCGGCACCGCAGCGGCCGCGCGCGCGGGTTGGGCGAGGAGCGACGACAAAAGGGCCACCAGGACCGCGGCGATCGCCGTTGTGGAAGTTGGGGCGGCGCCGGCCATTGTTTTTTCGTCGTGGTTCTCGATCGACCGACCCCCCCTCGTTCGGCTGGTCAACCTTTTTTGATCAGCGGCGGCGCGTCGAAGCCATAGTTGCCGGCGCGGATCGCCGCGTGATCGCTTAGACAGGTGATGAAGGGTTCGACAAGGAGAGACAAGAGGAGGGACAAGGAGCGAGAGTTGAGGTAAATAACACGGGCCAGTCAAATCACGAGCGACGAAACGGCCGTCTCCGCAGTCGCCGCCTCGGCAGCAGAAGCAACGGGCGCCGCCGCCCCAGCGCTCTGCTGCTCGGCCGCCGCCTGCCTCGCCTGCTGCTGGTGCTCCCGCTGAATGTCCTCCTCGACACCCAAGCCCTCGGCCTCGGCCCGCCTCCTCGCCTCGTCCGCCGCGTGTGCCTCCTGCCGCGCCACGAAGACTTGAAGCAGCTCGGGCCACTCTCGCCGCTCCCAAAGCCGCTGCTGCTGCTGCAACAAAGACCCGCCGTCACCCTCCCCCTCGATCGCCCCTCCGCCTCCGCCTCCGCCTCCGCCGATCGCCTGAGCGGCGGGCGCGGCCGCGGCCAGGCGCGCGCCGAGCGTGCGGAACGCCGACGACTGCGGCAGGATCATCAGGAGGGCGTACAGCGCCCGCACCAGCGGCGACCCGCCGCCGCCGCCGCCGCCGCCCCCAGCGCCGCCCCCGGCGTTGTTGCCGCCAAGGGCGGCCTGCGGCGGCGGCGGCTCGAGCAGCCGCAGCCGCAGCGGCGCAAAGGCCGGGCACTCGAGCAGCTGCACCAGGCGGTCGAGCTGCACGAGCGCGCCCGCGCCGAGCGGCAGCGCCGACAGGCGGCCGAGCATGGCGCGCGCGTGGCCGTCCGCCTGCGCCAGCAGGCACAGGCTCAGGGCCGCGCCGCACGAGTGGCACCACGCCGGGTAGAGCGCGCGGAAGACGCGCGCGCCGTCCTCGTCCTCCTCGCCGCCGTCCTCGCCGTCCCCTCGGCCGTCCTCGCCGCCGCCGTCTCTTCCCTCGCCCGCCTCTTCTCCTTCTTGCTCCCCCGCTTGCCGCCGCCGCCCCTCGTCCTTGCCGCCCGCCTTGGCGCTCCCCGCACTCCGCAGCGCGTCGCGCAGGCCGCGCGTCTCGCTGGCCGTCAGCAGCACCAGGTTGAGCGCCTGCACCATGGCACCCGCAAAGGGCAGGTCGCCGCCGCCGCCGCCGCCGCCGCCCGCCCCGTCCGCAGCCCCGTCGGCGGCGCCCCCGCCCTCCTCGTCGAGCAGCGACGCCAGCTCGGCAAACACCCTGCCCGCGCCCATCGCCGCGCACAGCCGCCGCACCACCAGAGGCCCGCCCCGCTGCAGCAGCGCGAGGCCCTCGTCGCCCCGGAAGCGGTCGACCAGCGCCGACAGCACGCGGCGAAAGTGCTGCGGGTGCGCGGCCACCTGCCCGAGCACGGCCAGCGCGCCGAGCACCGTGCGCTCGCTGGGCGCGCCGAGCGCGTCGAGCAGCGCCGACAGCAGCAGCGCGAGCTGGCCGAAGACCTCGGCCTCGTTGCGCACCAGCAGGAAGTGCACCCAGCGGAGGGCCTCGAGGCGCGTGGGCTCCTGCGCGCTGCGCACCTCGCGGCTGATGACCGCGAGCACGGCGGCCGTGTCGACCGCCGCGGCGGCGGCGCCGCCGCCGTTGGCGTTTCCGCCGCCGTTGGCGTTCCCGCCGGGGCGGCCGCCGCCGAGCGCCAGCGCCGCGTCGTTGGCCGCGCGCGCCGCCGCGCGCACCTCGGGCGACGGGTGCGACACGTTAGGCAGCACCACGCCCAGGACGGGCGCGTAGCTGCGCACCAGCCGCGGCGCCGCCAGCTCCAAAAAGGCCTGCAGCCACCGCAGCGCCGTCGTGCGCGTAAGCTCGTCCGGCGACGCCGCGCGCGTGACGAGCGTGTCGACGACGGCCGCGCAGTCGAAGGCGCCGTCGCCGGCGCCTCCTCCGGCGGCCGCCTCTTCCCCGCCGCCCGCCCCCCCGCCCCCTCCCCCCCCTCCCCCCTGCTCCCCGATGCTCGCCTGCGCCTCGCACAGGAACTCCATCAGGACCTTGTGCGCGGCGGCGCGGATCTCGCGATTTGGGTCTGACAGCATGGATAGCAGCCCGTCCAAAAGCAGCGGCAGGTGCGCCAGCAGGTCGAGGTCGGGCACGCTGTCCAGGACGGCCACCCAGCTGATGAGGAACTGGCGCTTGTACGGGTTGAGCACCTTCAGGTAGTCGCGCAGCTTGGGCACAAAGGCGCCGACGCGGAACGACGGCGACGCCGTGACAATGTCCTGTTTTTGTTTTGTTTGTTTGTTTTTTGCGTCGTAAGCGAAGGGGCGCGGGGAAGGGGCGACTCGCTCCCTCGCTCGCCCCGTGTCTCTCCTCACCTTGACGAGGCTGTCGAGGAACTGGATGGCCGACTGGACGTTGGGCTCAGCGTCGGCGCACAGCCGAAAGGTGGCGTCAAACACCTCGGGGAAGAACTCGACGAACCCCTCGCGGGCGCTCTTGGCGACGTTGTAGAGCGCCTCGCACGCTGCGTTGTTGTGGTATTCGTAAGTCGGGTTCGTTGGCGGGCGGACGTGGTTGGTGGTTTTGGGCGTGAGCGAGCGACCAAGGGACAGACAAGGGACGACGGCGGCGGCGGCGCGGCGACGACGACAGCGGCGGCGGCGGCCTCTCCTGCACGTCTGCTCGCGCCGACCAACAAGCAATCCCCTCACCATAGTACCGCACGCGCGCGTCCTGGTCCGTGAACGACGCCAGGATCGGCGGCACGATCTGGCGAAGGTGCTGCTCCCCGCCCGGCGCGTCCCCGAGCCCGACGGCCGCGGCCGCCAAGCACAGCAGAGCGCCCTTGCGGTGGTTTGCGGACGGCGAAAAGGCAAACTCGGCGATCAGGCGGGAGATGAGCGCGTGCACGCGGGCGTGGTCGCCGCTGATGCGCTTGACGACCTGCTCGACCTCGAGCGCGGCGGCTTTGCGCTTCTCATAGCGCGCGTCCGAGATCCCTTTGAGCGTCCCGGAACTCAGGTCGACGTGCATTGTACTTCCTTCGCGAACGCGGCCCTTATGATTGTTTTAAACAGCGAATGCTGGCGCTTGTCCCTGCATACCGCAGAGTTTGAGAGGTGCGGTTTCAATGAGGGGGAGTTGGCGCCTCGTGTGTGGAACGCTTGTCGGGCTGCTCGGTTTTCAAACGGTGAAACCGTGGGTGGAGCTCGGCAATCGCGAGAGGAGGGAGGCTGTACAAAGGTTGTGTGCGTGAGAGGCGTAGAGTTGTAGACTAGGGCGTTGCTCCTCCTACCTCCTCTTTGCTGTGACCTTTCCCCTTTCTCCCTTTCCCCTTTCTCGAGAGAAGACGGGGGAGGGAGGTCCTCTTCCGCTCTCACGCCCACGAACGACGCCCACTTCATACACAACAGTCTAATCAACAACATGTCGAAGAAGAAGAAAAAGACCGGAGGAGCAGCAGCAGGCGCAGCAGGCGCGGCGACGGGCGCAGCCGGAAACGCGCCGACTTCGGGGCCCACCATCGCGCCCGCCGCCCTTCAGCAGCAGCAGCCGCAGGCGCACCCGCGCCGCCGCGCGCACTACACCCTCTCGCTAGCCGTGCCCGCCTCCCTGATCGAGGACGCCCCCTCGGCCGAGGCCGCCACGCTGCTCGTGGCCGCCGTCGCGCGCGCCGCCGCGCTGCACCGCGCCGACGAGCTCGTCGTCGTCGACGACACGCCGCAGCGGAAGGACGGCACGGTCGGCGCGGCGGCGGCGCTTGTCGCGCGCGTGGCGCAGGCGCTCGAGACCCCGCCGTACCTGAGGCCGCACCTCCTGCCGCTGGCGCACCCGGACCTGGCGCACCTGCCCGCGTGCCCCCCGCTGGGCCTGCCGTCCCACCTGCGCCCGACCGAGTGGTGCCAGTTCCGCGAGGGCGTCGTGATGGCGGCGGGCGCCACCGCCGCCGGCGCCGCGCTCGCCGCCGACCCCCTCCTTGCCTCCCCCGGGCAGCAGCAGCAGCAGCAGCAGGAACCCGCCACCCCCACCACAGCAGCGACGACGACCACCCCCCCCTTCTGCACCTTCGTGGACGTGGGCCTCGACCGCATGGCTGTCGTCCAAGGCGTCGCCGCACCCGCCGGCGCCCGCGTGACGGTGCGGCTGGGCGCGGCGCCGCGGGCAGAGTATGTCGCCTCGCACGGCGAGTCGATGCTCGTGGCGGAGCTGGCGGACGCGGACGCGCCGCGGCGCGAGCTGTTCGCGCCCTGCGGCGGGCGCGCGGCGGGCGCGTGGGGCTTCAGCGTGCGCCTGGCAAAGGGCATGCACGGGCTTCTCAAGGGGTGCCCTTTTGCGGCAGAGGGCTCCGCGGGGGCGACTGGCGGCGGCGGCGGCGGCGGCGGCGGCGGCGGCAAGGGGGGCTCGGACGCCGAGGAGGAGCAGGAGGAGGAGCAGGCTGAGGCGGTGGTCGGGCTGGCCTCGGCGGAGAATGGCGACCTGGCCGCGGCGGCGCGGCGCATGATGGAGGACCGCATGCGGCAGAAGCGGGCCGAGCGCGAGCGGAAGCAGCAGCAGCAGCAGCAGGCGGCGGCCAACGGCGGCGGCGGCGGCGGCGGCGGCGCCGCCGCGACGTCCGCCAAGGTCGGCGTCAACGGCGACGGTGGCGGCGGCGCCTCGTACGACCTGGTCATCGGCCTGTCGGCCGAGGAGGGGCAGGCCGTGCGCCGCGCCGAGGACCTCGCGCTGCCGCGCGGGTTCAGGCACGCGCTGGTCGTGCTGTCGTCGCCGGGGCCTGCGGGCGGCCTGCGCGGCGGCCTCGCGCGCGACAAGCGGCTGCGCGGCAAGGACCTGGCGGAGGTGTTCGACCTGCTGCTCAGCCCCTTACCCACCTCGGCGTTTGCGGGCGCGGGCGGCGGCGGCGGCGGCGGCGGCGGGCAGTGGCAGCAGGGGGGCGGTGGCGGCGGTGGCGGCGGCGGCGGCGGCGGCGGCGTGCCGAGCGCGGCGCTGCAGCGCGCGGCGCGAGGCCTGCGGTGCGAGGACGCCGCGCTGCTGGGCCTGGCGCTGCTGTCGCCCGCGCTCGAGGCGTACGGGCTCGGGGGCGGCGGCGGCGGCGGGGGCGGTACGGATGGGATGGTGTTGGGGGACGACAGCGATTGAAAATTGGAATTGGAAAGGAACAAAAAATGAGCGAAAGCGGTAAGAAGGGGAGCGGCAGGGGCGGCGGCGGCGGCGGCGGCTCTGTCCCCCCCCTCCTTCAAAGGCTCCACCTCCCTCCACCTCTTCCTGCCTCTTTCTCTTTCTCTCATCAACTTGCCCCCGCGGATCGTCAGGAGGTCGGTTCACTCTTTCTCTGGCGTCTGGATAAAGCCGTGCGTGAGGGATCGGCCGGCTTGTGCGCGCGAGTGGTGCCGCCGACCAAAAATGGCAGCAGCAACAGCGACAATCGCCCCCCTCTCTCGTTCTGCTCTGCGCGCCGCCAGGCGATCAGCTGTGACTACGACGGCGCTTGGCTGGCAGTTTCAACGCAGTAGCGGCGCGCGCGCGCCGCTCGGTCTGCCGCCGCTTTGAGGCGGGACAGAGGGCGCGACGGCAGAGAGACGAGGGAGACAGGGCAAGTGCCCGCGCGTCGAGGCTCTCCCTTTCTCTTCCTCTCTCTGCCCGGGCGCGCTTGAGACCTTCCGAGCCCGGCGTGAAACGTCCGGATCCGCTCGTCCGGGCGCTCCGCGGTCACTCCTGGTGTCGCACAGAGAGGAACGAGAGACGCGGCCATCGGGCGGCGGCGGCCAACGGCGGCCGTCGGCGGCGCGTGAGGGCCGCAGCGGACAAGCAGCAGCGGCGCCCTCGCGCCCTCGCGCCGCAGGCAGCTTTTCAGCGGCGGCGCCCCTCTCCTCTCGTCTCGGCCGCGGCACGCGCGCGCGCGCTCCCGTCACACGCGATCCAGACGGCCGCGCAGGACTCACACGACCCACAAAACACCCTCCCCCCCCCCAAC
>Ga0209390_10001587_pt1 | contig 43270 bp, 49 predicted proteins | sample BON01_FD_187212 | JGI IMG/M metagenome (GOLD analysis project Ga0209390, IMG submission 187212) | Freshwater microbial communities from Lake Bonney liftoff mats and glacier meltwater in Antarctica - BON-01 (SPAdes) (version 2) | ecosystem: Environmental > Aquatic > Freshwater > Ice > Glacier...
TGGCACGTTCCGATACTTCCGACGATATTTTATCTGCTTTTTTTCCAGGATCTGACATCAAAGTTCTCCAAGCCCTCAAGCTTAATTAGAAACTTCAATGTTGTCTCAGCTATCTTGGCACAGAGGGGATGGTATCTTTGCGACCAATGGGATCCTAATGACTACCGTTGCAAGAGATCACGGAAGGAATTAGTCGAAGAATGTAAGTCAAGATTTGCTATTCACAGTAACGGATTGGCATCTCCGCCACACATCCTAACATTCGTACTTGACTGTTCACTTCGATAGTTCTTTTGTTCCTGAATCCGTTGGTTTCCTTAAGTCGAACACTGGTGGATCCAGCGCGAAGGAATTCCTTTTCTGAGTTGGTGAAGGCTGATGCTGGGCCTTATCTCAATGGAATCTGAGCAAGCCAGAAATTACGGCATCAAAAATCGCCTCCGTCGATCGGAATTGGTGGTACGAATTGAACGGGCCAGCATTTGTGAACGTCACTGCCGGTCCACCCCGAGTTGTCACAATGGCCGTCCATTGGTTGGATTCAAATACCCCTACGATTCTTGCGCAGGTCAGAAACCCACCCCTATTCGAATACCCAGACGTTCCCTGGATAGCCCAAAACCTGTTTAGTAAACGTCGGAATTAGGTGGTGGGGACGCCCGATTGCGGATTAGCCCGTTTCAGCCATTTCCATCCCCGTCAATCGAAGGTATTACGGCTTAGTTCAAATTCTCCCTTGCTTCCATGTGTCAGCCTCCTTAACGAACAGCTTCTATCTCCAGCCATCGCACCAACGCATCCTGCTCAGAGCGTTGGAACTTGCAAATATCGTCGGGAAGTTCGAACGTCAATGCGTCAACCTCCTGCCATGCTGCCTTGGCCTTCTCGATACATGTCTTCACGTCTTTCGAGTCAGCGAAGCGATCCCGCGCTGGGGCATAGATCAGGCATTGACGGCCCGCGATCATGGCGAGCACATCATCATAATCGTAGGGAATGGTGGATTCCCTACGGTGATACAATCCCAGCTTGGGGATGAGGGAATGCCAGTCCCAGTACCGGCGAATACCCCCGGTGGGTTTCGCATCGGTATCGGTGCGCATCGGCGTGAAGCCGCTGAAACAGGCGAGACCGGAAATGCGTTCGTCGATTGCGGTGGCGTACAGCCCGACCATGCCACCGTAGGCGAAGCCACAAATGTAGAGCTTCTCGGGATCGGTTGGCGGAACGGGTTGTGCGGTGATCCCCTTGCCATCGACCAAGAAGTCGACCACCTTTTGAACGTCGTAGACTGCTCGGCCCATCCGGGACCAATGTGGATGCTTGTCGTAAAAACCAACGGCATCGGTCAGATGATCCCCAAACCCGAACTGGTCGTACATGACGACCTTGTAGCCCTCTTTTGCGAGGAGATAGTAGACGGTCGTTGCCCCTTCGACACCGTATCCCTCGTTGCTGCCGTGAGAATAATTCCATGGATGCAGCCAGATCACGGTTGCCTTGTACTGCTTGCAGTTGGGATCAAAGAAAATGTTGCCATGCATCTTGCCGCTGAAACTGAAGGGGACCCTCTTGATGCCACCTGGATTCCATCGATCCCGCGACCAGTCGGGAACCCCCAGTTCTTCGCCCGTCTTAATGTGGTACTTGCCGGTGTCCTCGATTGCGGCGGGCCGCTCTCCCAGCATCCACTCCACCTTCTGCCGAACCGATGCTTGCAGCGGCATGGTGAGGTCGGACTCCCGCTGCTTCGACTTCCAGGCCTGCCAATCAAAAGCGTGGAGCAGCACTTCCGGGAAATCTGATGCGTTGGCTTTGCTCCGACCGAAGGCCATGTCAAAATAATCAAGGTTGTGTTGGACCTGTGGGTCGGTGACCGGGCCGTGGTTACCTTTGCGGTAGTTCAGGCAGATGTTTTCTTTCCTACCCAGGAACGCCCACACCTGCTTGGCGTTCAGGTAACTGCGTTCGACGCCGAAGGTGGGATCGCTGCCATCGTTGTAGGCCGAATCAATCATGAAGTGGCGTGGCGCGATGCAGGCGATCAGCGAATTGCATTCGACCGGCAGTTCGTTTTCACGTCCAAGATAATCTCTCAGGCTTCCCAGTGCCCACGCTTCGGGAAAGTCCGCTGGAGTTTCCATGAAAGTTTCGCGCCCGGTGAACCTGTAGGGGCTGGCTGCCGGAGATCCCGCGCTCCTGGCAACGACACAGGTGATGCGCTCGTCGAACGCCGCAGCATAGATCGACTGCTTGCCATAACGAGAGAATCCGGTGATGCCGACCGCTTTTGGATCAATGATATGGCCGAACTCAGGGTTGAGAAGGTAGTCCAGTGTCCGACTTGCCAACCAAGCTTGAATGCCAAGCGACGAAGACCAAGTTGCTTTCGGGTATTCATTCTTAAACGTCTTCCAGACGTCCTGGTATCCCGGATAGTCCGGCTCGCTATGGTGCGTATCAAGACCCGGGTAAATGCAAACGATGTACCCTCTTTTCAGCGCCTCTTCACCCCAATTCTCTCTTTGATAATTGCGCGGCTGGGTGAGCAGCAGCGGCTTGGCTGCGTCGTCATCCGATTTTGGCTTCCACACTTCGATCTCGAACGACTTCTTATTCGGTGTATCGAACGTGAGTACTATGCGCCTTCGCAGGGAACCGTCTGCGGGTGTCGTTGTCTTGACCACTTCGGCCGAGAGCAGTGCGGGGATTTCTGCCGGGAAATGACCGATGAAATAGTCGCACCAGAGCTTTTTGATCTCCGCTTTCCGCGCTTTCCAATCATCCGCTGACTTCACCTCCTGGCCATTCAAAAAAGTCATGGCATCGGGAATATCTGAATCGGAGTATTTCGGGCGATCTGTCCCTTCTGCTGCATTTATAGCCGTCGCAGCGAAGAGCAAAATTATACTACTCGCGATGTATCTGCACTTACCATTCATTGCTTGTACCTCCTACTTGGTTGCTCAAGTTTACCGTTTCTTGCACGATCCAAAATACCACCTGATTTTGAGACTGGCCGCGGGTTTTACAGATTCGCGTAGCGCTACAACGTCGAACGGTAAATTTTCAGCGTTTCACAAATATCGTCCAGTTCTAACGATTTGTCCGCCATCAGAGTTTTCGCCAGTCTGACCTTGGCGTCTTTGGGAACTGTTTTCGGACGGCCTCCCATTCGGCCACAGGCTCGGGCTGCCGCCAATCCAAGCTTGCTTTTGTGCGTTCCTGAATCAATCGCCTCTCAAACGGGGCCGGCGCCGAGAAGATGTTGAATATCAACTCTCGCCAAGCGCTGGTCGTATCGCCCGCACCTTCGCTGAGCGACCGGAATCCAACACCGCGTTGGCGCAGGTCTTCAACCATGGTAATCAGGCCACCGATCGATCTTCGCAGTCGGTCAAGGCGCCAAACGACCAGGATGTCACCTGGCTCGATAATTTGCATGCAGTTTCCAAGACCGGGGCGATCGCTTTTTGCACCGGATATTTTGTCCATCAAGATATTCTGTTTCGGAATGCCGCAACGAACCAGTGCATCAATTTGCAAACTTAAATCTTGATCATCCGGTGATACACGAGCATCACCAAATCGGCGGCCCGCCAAATGCCGTTCTAGAGTGGGTGTGAGTGCTTGAGGTTCCAATGGACGCCTTTCCTGAAATAGCTTTCGGTCGCAAAATGGCTGACGACCAGATGGCTGGAATTGAATGGGGACTTTGCTAAGGCTGCATCCGTTCCCTGTTCCTAATTGAGCGGACGTAAAGACTACGGAACGCATCAGAGGGTAAAGACTAATTCGGAAAGTCGCTACAGCAGGGTCTTTTTATACACACCGCTTGTCCTACGTAATCTCTAGCGTTGCTGCTTGGACCCTGGAGAATCGGGTGCGGTGGACGGCTTTGCAAATTTAGAAATCTGCCTGGCCGGTGTCGTTGACGATACGGCCGTCTTCTAGGCGTAGAATGCGGTCGGCTAGTTCTAAGATGCGGTTGTCGTGGGTGACCATGACAGTGGTGGTGCCTCGTAGTTGGCCTAGTCGTTTGAGTAACTCAACCATCTTAACGCCTGATTCTTTATCCAATGCGGCGGTGGGTTCATCGGCAAAAATAATCGCTGGATTTCCTACCAAGGCTCGCGCAACGGCGACCCGTTGTTTTTGTCCTCCCGAAAGTTTCGCAGGTAAGTAGTTCATACGCTCGCCCAGTCCAAGTTCCGTCAAGATGTGGGCTGCAGCTTGGTTGTATTGTTTCTTTCGGTCAGTGCCATGCACTTCAAGTCCAATTCGCACGTTTTGTATTGCGGTCAAACTTTCGTGCAAATTGTGAGCTTGGAAGATAAAGCCTAGCCGGCGGCGCAGTTGGTTAAGTTTGTGCTCATCGGCTTGGCGAAGTTCATTCCCTAGCAACGTGACATCGCCCTGTTGAACTTCCCTGAGGCAGCCCATTAACGTCAGGAGCGTTGTCTTGCCAGAGCCAGAGGGGCCCATCAAAACCGTCAGTTTTCTCGGATTAATACTCAAATTGATGTCAAACAAGGCTTAGTTTTTTTGCTCCCCCCCACCGAACCAATGATTCAGTTCTTTCACAAGGATGGGATTGTTTGGGCTGGGTGAGTTCATGTGGCGAATTTCTAAAAAAGGTCGGCAGGATCCGCGTTTGCCAGTTTCCTTAATGCAATCATTCCTGACAAAACACAGCTTCCCACCGTTCCAAGGAAGACCATCGTGGCCCGTTGGACACTCATGGCAATTGGCAAGCCTGTAGCGCCAGCCATGACATAATAAATCAGCAACGCCATAACCAAAGCTGGCACAAAGCCGACTACCGCCAAGATGATGGTCTCTTCCAAAATGATGCTGCGAAAATAAGTCCGTCCATATCCCATGGCTTTGAAGGTTGCATACTCGCGCAGGTGATCGGCGACGTCGGTGGACAAAATTTGGTACACGATCACAATGCCGACGACGATGCCAATGGCAACGCCGAAGCCGAAAATTAGACCTGTTGGCCGTACCGTTGTCTGGTACTTTACATCTTGTTCAATGGCATCGGAAAAGGAGCGAATTTTTAGCGAATCGGTGTTCAATTCGTTGCGGATGTTTTCAACGACGACGTCGACGTCTAAGCCAGGATCGATTTTTAGCAAAATATGATTGGGTGCACCGGAGAAACGTTTAGGGGAAAGTTGCATGAATGTCTGGTCGGAGATGAACATGAACCCGTCTCCTGAAAATCCACCGCCAAAGTAAACGGTGCCAACCACAGATAATTGTTGGCCATTGGCTTCGAACACCAGGGGGTTGTCCAGCGAGATGTTGGCAGTACATCCGGCTTCAGGCCGCGGGCGTGTCGGTCCAGAAAGACGTTGTTGGCCAACATCAGCGGTGCTACCTCTCCGATTGCTGACGCAATGAAGGCTTGCTGCCCGGGATCGATTCCGATCGTTCTGAATTCTATCTTGCTGCCATCGGCTTGTAGCCACTGTGTCATTCCAATGAACAGTGGACAGGCTTGGCTGACGCCAGGAACGGCTAACGCTTGGAACATGCCTCGACGTGCAATATTAGATCCGTCCGATAGATCATTTGCATCGGAAGAAGAAATCATGACGTCAGCGTTGAAGCCACGGTAGGTGACTCGGGTCGCTTCGCTAAACGAGCCCATCATTCCCAGTTGAACGAACACGAGAATGCAGGCAAAGCCCACGCCAGCGGCTGCTGCCACGAAGCGAAATTTGTTCGAGATCAATTGTAGCCAACCCAGCGGCAAGCGACCCAACAAGCGATTAAGCAGCGCAGTCATTTGGAGTGCTCGACAGAGATTCGCCCGGTGACTTCCAAATTGGTCAGTCGCGAGGCTCGCTTTGAAGAATCTTCGTCCAGGCGGACCGTCACTTTGATAATCCTGGCATCGGTATTTGCCGCGGGATCGTCGCGGATAGTCGTTTGGCGTTTTACCGCGAAGCCTAGTTCACTGACCAGTCCCGATAACGCTTTGGGTAAGGCATCTGCGGTTAGTTCGACAAATTGCCCTACCGCAACTTTGCTGATTTCCGATTGATAGACCTCCAGTTCGGCGGTCATTCGCTGGACATTTCCAATATCCAAGATCCCTTGGGCTCCAGGCTTTTCACCAGGTCGAGCGTGTATGTCCAGGATGGTTCCAGTAACCGGAGCGGTCACAATTCCTTTGGCTAGGTCGCGTTTGGCGCGATTAAGATCGGCAACAGCGGTGTCCACTTTTCGCTCGGCGACGACAACATCGGGTTGGACTTCGATTTGCTTAGAATCAAACCGCGTCACCGTCGCCTCTGCTTTTGTAACGTCTTTCTGCGCCTGTTCGTAAACCGCCGTGGCTTGATCGAATTCGGCCTGGGACACTGCCCCCTAATCGCGCAGCGATTTTTGGCGATCCAACTCTCGCCGTGCCAATGCTTCCGCAGTTTTTGAACGATCCAACGTTGCTTGTGCTTCTTCTAGACTTGCAGTGATCGTCATGCGAGTTTGTTCGAGCGACGATTTTTGCAGAGCGACGTTCGCTTGGGCCGAGGCGACAGCCGACTCGAGGCTAGCGCGATTGTCCAGTGTGGCCAGTACGGCGCCGCGTTCCACCTGATCGCCGATTGCGACTTTGATCTCTTCCATTCTGGCGTCGGCCGCACCATAGGGAGGCGAAATGGTGATGACTTTGCCTTCAGGGATCAGGCGTCCCATCGCAACGACGCTGCGAATCATTGCTTGCTTTGGCTGCTTCTCGATCGTGTCTTCGACCGACACTGCAATCGGAGAACTGGTGCCGCCCCCGGGTTTGAGTCCCGTCAGATTCAAGAACGCTCGCAACGCAGGAGGTTGAACATAGATTCCAATGACTGCGCCGGTAAACAGTAGCAGCGGAATAAATGGAAGTAGAAAGAATTTTGGAAGACGTCTGCGGTGCCATGCATTACTGGCGGCAACATTCTTGCTTGGTGCAATTTTGTCACTATGTTCAATGACATTCAGCGGCAGGCTGCCGTCTTCAATAGAGTGATCGGAATCATTTTGTTCACCATTTTCCATCCTCAATCTCCCATTGGGTTGATATTTCCAGACGATGAATTTCGCAATCGCCATAGCTTCATCGTGGGTCGTCTATCTTAAACGTAATTTGGCAAACCCAATAGATCATTCATCGTCAGGGACAACGCTCGAGTTGGTCGATATTTCGCTTGACTTTCGATTTTAAAGCGATCGTCCATGTTCGTACAGATCTCGGCGTATCCGCACGATGGTCAAAGGGTGGCAGTCAAATCGGCGGCCTTAGGATGGTTCTTTCACAGCCCATTTACAGATCTCTTGAACCGGTCTGCCGCAGATCCTGAGAATGATGGCAAGTCAATCGGAGCGCCTGTGGCACGCTAATGGTTGTCAGTCGAAAGTCTGGCCACTGCCATAAAGAGACTAGAAATGTCTTTAGAATTCGCAGTAGTAAATGCATCGCCATGGCGATCAGAGGGTAAATGCATCGCCATGGCGATCAGAGGGTAAATGCATCGCAAAAACGAAGGGCGGAAAGCAAAGTCGCTTAGATAAAGCGTTCGCAGGCAAGTCGAGCACGTGGTTGCGCCGAACAAGTAAGTATCCCACGTTCAAAATGAATCAGTTATTGTTCACGCGATGCCACGTATGCCAAGGCATTTGGACCTAGATAAGGAATGGAACCCTTCGTCCTATGATCGAATGGTTCCTTTGCCGTTGGATGACCCGGTACAAAGATTTCTTCTAGTTCATCCCGATCTTGGCTGGCCTATCCGTAAGGGATAGACTGCTTTCGGCCGGCTGACACAACGGACGCTTTGCTGGCGTCTTGCTTACAGTTGGTAATTCGAACGGGAAGGCCGACCTTCAATGTTTCCAGTTTGCAGGTTTTACCATCGCAAGTTACTTTCGCTTGTTCGGCCAAAGTGTGACATTGGTTTTCGCCAGCGGACGTTGTGGAAACAATTTCGACGGTCGACACACTAACGATGATGCCTTCGTGCATAACAGGGCTTTCTACATTCATGGCGGCGTTGGGGCAGTTCCCCAGGTTGTTGGGTAAGTCTTATTGATCAACCAGTGTCTGAGTTCTTATGCTGCGATTCTTGTATCGATTAAACCGATGGTGTGAAGCGTGACTTTTGGTCCAAAGCAGCAATACGAGTGGCGACCGTAAAGTCGGTCTTCTTGGTGGAGACTCGGATTTTCTGCCCTGGCTTCAAATGCTTACATTCGCATGCAATTCCATCGCAATTGACTTTGATTTTTGCCGACAAAGTGATCGACGACTCTTGGCCGCTTTTCGTTTTTAGGACCAGTCGTTCTAGGTTAATGCTTTGAAGCGTCCCATCAAAAACGTTTGGTGGGCGTTTCTTCTTCGGGATGGGCTGATCTGAACTTGTTTCGGCTTTTTTCTCTTCAGGAGAATTCATCTCGAGGTCTTTCGTTGGGCGCTGCGATGCCAAATGGGAATTGCAACACTGTCGGTTCAGGAGGGCACACAAATTGCCGTGCCGCGGGTTGCCAATTGGCGTTTCATGATCTGGTCCAGGAATGGCCTAAGTGATGCTTGGAGCGGGCGAATCACGAGGACATTCAAGAGCGTAACCGCGAGCACGGCTGGGAACCCATTGTCTGTTTCTAGCTTCTTGCTTTGGGCGTGGGCATTCCGAATCGTCAGCAGCCTTGGGCAAAGACAGATTTGTTTCTTGACCTAAGGAGCTTGATTCTTGCCGGCAATCGAATTTCGCCGCCCATTAGTTTCGCCGCCCATTAGTTTCGCTGCGTTGAAATTCTGGTGTGGGTACAACCAAGGGCGCAAAAATTTAGGACTGGCCGTAATTTCGGACTGGTCGTAATTTTGAACTAACCGTGGGCAGCAAGCCGGTTCATCGGTGAATCGCCCTGCCAACGGGCCTTGAAATAAGAATCTGTCGCCGTGCCCGGTGTTTTGAAGACACTAAAAATTTCCGGGCAATCGACCCGTGCAATCAACAAGCGACTAAGCTTTGCAACGCACGAAACTCTGGAACGCCTCAAACTTCGCGTCATAACCATGGCCGAGGGTGTTCAATCGCCTAAACTATTACGTCGGTGGTTGACGTCGCTTGGCTGCGGTATCGGACCGGAGTCCGTAATGATCTTGTTTGCGATGATCTTGTCTGCAAGCACCTGGTTTGCAAGCAATTTTCTGGCACCTGTGCGTTCGTGCTTCAGCAGCAATTTATAGCTGGAGAAGCACGGGCACATCGGCGTTACTAAACTACCTGCACTTTTTCAGCACATGGACCTTTTTGTCCCTGTGTTTGAGTAAAGGTAACAGTTTGTCCTTCGCGAAGTTGGTCGAAACTGACACCTTCAACGCTGGATGAGTGAAAGAATAGATCCTTGTCACTTCCTACGTCAATAAATCCAAATCCCTTGTCGGTCAGTCGCTTGATTGTACCTTCAGCCATCTAAATATCCTAATAGTTGTTGTTGGTCTCTACCTGATGCAGTGTGCCCAGTTGGGACCAATCTGGCGACAAGCCTACCAGAAGTTACCGTCAAGGTGTTCGACTTCTAGAAATTAAATCAAAACTTCATGAACAAATTGGAAGTCATCGGCGGACTTCACCGCTGCAATCCTCACGTTTTACTGTACAAAAGCAAGTTTTCGGCATCTAAAAGGAAATTAGAAGTTCACCGGCGAAAATCAATGTTCGGGCGTCTGTTCCATTGTTCGGGCATCCGTTTCTGGTCTGAGAGTCTGCGTTGGGCCAAGATGCAGTCGTTGGTAGGCTATGAGGTTAGCGGGCCATTGATTTGACCAAATGTCGCTCGATCACAATTTGTTGGGCGTGGGAGTCGTTGGTCGAGGTAACCATAGCCCGGATATTTGGGGACCCGATAGCATTTGACCTACCTTAACATTTGGTCATTGGAATCTGCAGATGGTGGAAATATTTGGGCTTTTTTGTCGCAGAATTGCTGGATTAGGTTGCTGTCGGCGACAAGTAGAGTTGACGTCATTGGACGATAAGCGGATAACCGACGCCTACCACCTTGAACCGCCCACCGATTTTGGCGGACATCGTGGTTGACATCGTGGTTGACATCGCTTTTTAGCGTCCGTGTTCATCGACAAAACTCCTTCCTTGCCAAGTCTTATATGTCAATAGAATTGTCTGCTACCGCATTTGAAAATCCTGCCGCCGATCACCAAGATTCGCAAGCTACTTTTCTGCCCCACCGGGTCAAGCAAGCCGATGGGCAAACCGATGGGGAAACCGATGGGGAAACCGATCCAAGGGTAGTTTCCCAGCTGCATAAGCAAATGGATCATTACCTGTTGGCTGAAAGCAAAGTGTTTGCCGAGGAAGACCGGGCAGCCAGCTGGTTTTGTCTGATTTCGACGTTGGTACCATTGATGGTTTGCGTGGCGGTAGCTGCGTTTTCGGATTACATGTTCGTTCGTCTATCGGCAAGTATTCTGACTGGCATGCTGATTGTTCGCATGTTTATTCTGTATCACGACTTCAAACACAATGCGATCTTTAAAGGGTCTTTTATAGCCGGGTGTATTCTTGATCTGTATGGATACCTGCTACTAAGTCCGCCCGGAATATGGAAAAGTTCGCACGATCATCACCACAAACATAACTCGAAGTTGTTCGGTTCAAGTATCGGTTCGTTCCCCATCATGACCACTACCGACTACGCCAAAGCCACGGCTGCCGAACGATTTGAGTATCGCTTTGCAAGACATTCATTGGTGATTTTCTTCGGTTATTTCACCGCGTTTTTTTGGGGGATGTGTGTGCGAACCATTTACTTCAAGCCTTCACAGACTCGGAGTTCCCTAATTGCTTTAACGTTGCATTTCGGCTTGATCGCAGCGAGTCTCTGGTGGTTGGGGTGGTTGACCACGTTTTTTGTAATCTTCTTGCCAGTCTTCTTGGCAACTGGGGTTGGCGCGTATCTTTTTTACGTACAGCATAATTTCCCAGCAGCCATTATTCGTGACACCAATGAATGGACTTATGCAGGGGCCGCGCTGCAGTCATCCAGCTTTGTAGAAATGAGTCCCATGATGCATTGGTTTACTGGAAATATCGGTTACCACCATGTGCATCATTTGAATTCGAAGATTCCTTTTTATCGTTTGCCTGAAGCCATGGCTGCTTTGCCCCAATTACAATCCCCAGGTACCACAACATTCGGCTTGAAAGACATCGTCGCATGCTTGCGTTTGAAGTTGTGGAACGTTGAAGAAAATCGCTTCGTCCCGTTTCCTGTTCGCGCAAAAGCATGAATCGCTAGTCCAGGTCAAGAGTTCCCGCGAAAAGTTCCCTCCAAGGATTCCCGCCAAGGGATTCCCTCCAAGGGATTCCTGTAGCCGGTTGCCCCCTGACGTGGGGCGACACGCTAATGCCGAACATAAACGTTAAGACGTAAACGAGTTTAACGAATCAGCCACTCGCATCTGGGACTCGCATCTGGGACTTGCATCTGGGACTCGCATCTGGGACTTGCATCTGGGACTTGCATCTGCGACTTGCAATTGGGCCAATGCTGAGACGATCCATTCTCACGCTTGATCACCTTCTGCAAATTAAGCCAGAGGCTGGACATCAAGCCTGAAGGAGCTGGCAAAGTCAATTGCGGTAGTTCTGTCGAGGCAACGTCGCTTATTCGGCTTTGGTTGGGGCATCGTCTGTCGGGAATTCACTCTCAATCAGGTGCATATCGCCTGCAATTTTATTTCGAGTCAAAACGGCCGCACGGGGAGAAATTGCGTTGAAGACTTTGAACGTTGCTCGGGGAATCTGAGCCCGGTCCACCAGCAGGACAAGCGAGGAACATTGTTCGCGCGGTCGTTTCTTAAAGCGTTGGTTTTCGCTACGTATCGCGGCGGATCGGTCAAGCGGCAAGGCACCAGCGAACGCTATTTCCCATTCGGTACCCATCACGAAGACTCGCAGTTTGTCGTCGTCATCCAAGACTGGAGAACAAATGTCGCTCCCCATGTCGATCCGCTTTAAAATATGGGTGCTGGGCGTTCTGGCTACGATCTTAATTGAAGCAACGCCCACTGGAATTTCAAGTCACTGATCTGGGACTGTGGGCACTGGCGGAAAAATGGAGCTTTTTGATGTTCCATTGGATGCATCGGGCGGTAGTTCATCGACATCTTGCTTGGCCTCTTGCTTGCTTGGCCTCTTGCTTGCTTGGCCGCTTGCTTGCTTGCTTAGCCTCGCCGATGTCCGCGCCGATATCCGCGTCGATGTCGTTGTCGTTGTCTGAAGCATTATTTGGGGAGTCGGCTTGATCTTCCAAATCAACTGGGGCGTCTTGCTTGATTTTCGGTGCAGGTAAATCATTCTCTGTATACGTGACATTATTCACGACAGGCATTCGAACTAGGGTCTCAGAATTTCTTGGCCCGCCGCCACCATCCTGATCGTACTGCATTCTTTCGAACCAGCCATCACTTTGAAGGTCATCTACGACAATCTTGTCGACCAATCGCAAGTGAGCAGATTCAATGTAAGCTAGTTTCCTGTGTATTTTACTGCCGCTGTACAAGTTGATGCCGATTCGACGATTTAGAAAACCAGTTAATTGAGTTTCGTAATCGATGGAATGCCCCTGCCGCCATTGCGATTAAGACTAGCTGTGCTTTAGGTCAACAGCGTCACGTTGAACGTAACACTAGATTCAAGCGAGTCCACACTCTAAGATTTCTGAAGTGAACCGCTGCCCGCCTCCAAGGGGCCATTGTGATTTAAGGCCAGCGGCTGAAGGAAACTTACCGCCATTCAAACAGGCAGGACAAGCGGAGGAAGGCAATATTCACTTGCTTCCGCTGCGTGCTGGTGTTTGATAACGGCCACTCGCCTAAGCTTGCTCCAGCCGCTCCAGCCGCTGAAGTCGCTGAAGTCGCTCCAGTCGCTCCAGTCGGTGGTGGCGAACTGCCCTGTTCCCGGCTTGTTCACTTGCTTTACCTGAACTTGAGTTGTCGAAGTGGACATTAGGTATCTGAGACTGGGTATCGAAAAATCGGTGTTTTAGACCAGCTTATCGGAGCTTGGCTTATCGGAGCTTGGCGTATCGCAGTTTAGGGTATCGTCGTGCCCAGGTCGGTTCGGCCAAGGGCCCTTTTCTAATGTGGCTCGAACTTCCGCGGACTTGCCCGGCACGTGTTGAAATAGGGTTAGTAACCACTTGGTCCTGCGGACGTACCGGAGGTGGATCTGGTTTTCCAGCGAGGTTGACAGGCGGGTGGGCAGAAACGCTCTTAGGAAATGCTCCGCACGCATCGTAAGCATGCTAACTATGCATTTGACTTTTGCCCGCAGGAACCCGACACTCATGACAGTAGGGAGTGGTCTGGACTACCGTGTTCAGGGCATAAATTCTATGCAAGCGTAAGCGAGGAAAAGGATGATGAAGATGTTTGAGATGGCAAAAACGCCGGGTCGAATGTGTCTAGCCAGCGGCCGCGGGTTGTCGATTCAACGACTTAGACGCCGGCAATTGGTTTGGCGTTTGGCATTGGCCGTCGGTTGTGTGGTTGCGGCCAGCGGTGATCTTTCTTGGGCTCAGGACGCCAAGCCTGGATCACACGGGGCCAATATGCCAGCGGGTGCGAAGTGCCCGATCACTGGTTTGACCTTTGCATCGACCGAGGTGACTGCTGAAGAGAATACGGCGAATCCCGTTCCGGCCGTGACCAGCCCTATGACCGACGGTTTCTACACGAACCGCGATTGGTGGCCAAACCAATTGAATTTAGAAATCCTTCATCAGAATTCCAGCAAGAGCAATCCGCTGGGAGCGGATTTCGAATACTCCAAAGAATTTCAGAAGTTAGACTTGGCAGCGGTGAAGAAAGACATCAACCAGTTGATGACGACTTCCCAAGATTGGTGGCCGGCGGATTACGGCCACTACGGCCCCTTCTTTATTCGTATGGCTTGGCACAGCGCGGGTACTTATCGAGTCACCGACGGACGAGGTGGTGCAGGTTATGGAACACAAAGGTTTGCACCGCTCAACAGTTGGCCGGACAACGGTAACTTGGATAAGGCGCGTCGTCTGCTTTGGCCAATCAAGCAAAAGTACGGCAATAAAATCTCTTGGGCTGACTTGATGGTTTTGTCAGGTAATTGTGCCTTAGAGTCGATGGGATTCAAGACCTTTGGCTTTGCCGGTGGTCGTGCCGATGTTTGGGAACCGCAACAGGATATCAATTGGGGCCCTGAATCCGAGTGGTTGGGTGACAATCGTTATAGCGGCGATCGTGAACTGGCGAATCCTTTGGCGGCAGTTCAAATGGGTTTGATCTACGTGAATCCTCAGGGGCCTAACGGGAAACCGGATCCTTTGGCTGCGGCTCGTGATATTCGAGAAACCTTCGCCCGAATGGCGATGAACGACGAAGAAACCGTTGCCTTGATCGCTGGCGGACATACTTTTGGCAAAGCCCACGGTGCTGCTGATCCTGGCAAGTTCGTAGGTGCCGAACCTGAAGGTGCCACCATCCAGGAACAAGGTTTCGGCTGGAAAAACACTTTCGGTAAGGGCAATGCCGAAGACACCATCACCAGCGGTTTGGAAGGTGCTTGGACGTCAACGCCTACGCAGTGGTCGACAGGTTATTTTGACAACCTGTTTGCATACGACTGGGTGTTGACCAAGAGCCCGGCCGGGGCGTTCCAGTGGACTCCTAAAGACAAGGCGGCTGAAGGCACCGTGCCCGACGCTCATGTTGATTCTAGGAGTCATGCTCCGATGATGTTCACCACGGACTTGGCATTGCGATTGGATCCAGCTTACGGCAAGATCTCACGTCGTTTCCATGAAAATCCAAAGGAATTTGAAGTAGCGTTTGCGAAGGCTTGGTACAAGTTGACTCACCGAGACATGGGGCCATACGCTCGTTGCTTGGGCCCAGAAGTTCCTCTGCCGCAATTGTGGCAAGATCCGATTCCTTCGGTCGATGCCCCACTAGTGAACGACAACGATATTGCTGTGTTGAAAGCGAAGGTTTTGGCCTCGGGTCTTTCGACATCGCAGTTGGTTTCAACCGCTTGGGCGTCGGCTGCCACATTCCGTAGTTCTGACAAGCGAGGTGGTGCCAATGGTTCGCGTATCCGCTTGGCGCCTCAGAAGGATTGGGAAGTCAATCAACCCGCAGCATTGGCCAAGGTTATTGCGAAGTTGCAAGTGATTCAAACAGAATTCAATGCTTCTCAAAATGGCAAGCAAGTTTCTTTGGCGGATCTAATTGTTCTCGGTGGATGTGCCGCTGTCGAAGTCGCTGCCAAGAAGGCCGGCCATGACATTCAGGTACCCTTTGCTCCAGGTCGTGCCGATGCGACTGAAGAGATGACGGATGTCGATTCCTTCGCTGCGTTGGAACCCACTGCTGACGGTTTCCGCAACTACCTTCGTCCTGGACACTACCGTTCGGCTGAAGAATTGTTGGTCGATAGGGCTCAGTTGTTGACCTTGACCGCTCCCGAGATGACCGTATTGGTGGGTGGACTGCGGGTTCTGGATGCCAATTACGAACAAGCCAAACACGGCGTGTTCACTTCGAACCCAGGCACTTTGACCAACGATTTCTTTGTCAATTTGTTGGACATGAGCACCGAGTGGAGAAAGTCTGCCGGCGACGATCAGGTGTTCGAGGCGTTGGATCGCACCACTGGCGAAGTGAAGTGGACCGGTACTCGAGCCGATTTGATCTTCGGATCGAATTCGCAATTGCGAGCCCTGTCCGAAGTTTACGCAAGTTCTGATGCCAAGCACAGGTTTGTTGAAGACTTTGTCGCGGTTTGGAACAAAGTGATGAACCTTGATCGGTTCGATCTTAACAAGTAGTTCAGCACGCGGTCTTGTTGAAATTTGCAAAACCCGCCAAGTGACCTTGGCGGGTTTCCTTTTTGGGTTGAGTGGAAGCAATGGCTGCCACTGGGAAAAGTGTGCGGACCTGTTGGTCCCAAATTCAAGAGGCGGCTATACTCACAGCCATGAATATGAAACCAAATTCTGACGATTCGAAATCGCTTGAAATCACAGGCGATTCTAAGCCCAAAGTTCCTTCGTTTTCATGCATCGTGTATGTACGAAAAGATGAAGATGGAACCGTCCACGGTCGCGTGGCGAACTTGGATGGCATTCAAGCCAGCGGCGTTTCCGAACGGTTTGTACTGGGCAAGGTGACGACGGAATTTAAGACGCAGATTGTCAAGTATCTGGAGCAGGGGCAAGAGATTCCCTGGATCGATCCTCGGAAACCAATCTTGGAAAATGAAAAGATGCGTTGGGTACCGCTGCATCTGTAGTGATGCCTTTGCTATCGGCAGGCTGAAACGGCAGGCTGAAACGGCAGGACCACAACAATGCAGGAGGGGAAGGGTTGATTTGGTGATCGCAAGTCCGGCAGTATTTCATGACGGTTTTGGCGAGAGTGATTCTGACGAGAGAGTATTTGCTGTGATTAGACCGGCTTATTTATTAGCATTTTGTTGCCTGGTTGGGCTGCTAATCTTCAAGGAATCTTAATGGCTGATTTCCAGTTCCAAGGTCGGTTCTGTGTTATTCTTAACCAGTACCAAATCAATCTAAAAGGGACAGAAAATGAAGACGCGTCGTGATTTTTTAAGTGAATCTTTTTCTTCGGTGACTGGTTTTGGCGTTGCCGCGGCGTTCTCTGCTTTGGGGGGCCGTTTTGCGTTGGGCGAACATGCTCAGACGACTCGGGATTTGATTCCGGTGAAGGATGAAACCACGGGACTGGAACTGATTCGTTTGCCCGAAGGCTTTCGCTACGTCACTTACGGTTGGACCGGCGATGTGATGTCTGATGGATTGAAGACACCGTCCAGCCATGATGGCATGGGCGTGGTTTCGGAGGACGACGGTATTCTAACGATGGTGCGAAACCATGAAGTCAGCAGCGACCAGCCTGCATGGGCGGTGAACTATGGTAGCCCGTTTGACTCGCGTGCGGGCGGTGGTTGCACGACCTTGAAGTTCGACGGTAAGCAAGGCAAGTGGTTGGACAGCTTTGCATCACTGGCGGGAACCAGTCGAAACTGTGCGGGCGGAGTGACGCCTTGGGGGACGTGGTTGACCGCGGAAGAAACGGTTCTGGGAATCGGAGCGATCGACACCTACAACAATAATGCGAAGCGTTTGTTTGAACAGGATCACGGTTGGATTTTTGAAGTGGACCCCGCTGGCGTGAAGCAACCGATGCCGTTGAAAGACATGGGGCGGTTCGTTCATGAAGCGGTTGCCATTGATCGGCTAACGGGCATTGTCTACGAAACGGAAGATCGACGGACTTCGGGCTTTTATCGGTTTTTGCCCCACGAAAAAGGAACGCTTTCGGCCGGCGGTAAGCTGCAAATTGCCGAGGTCATTGGGCACGATGACTTGCGTGGCACCGTCAAGAGTATGGCGTCGTTTGATGTTCGCTGGCACTCGATTGCTGACCCCACGTTGGCTCATACACCCGGGTTGGATCGATTGGATGAACTGGGTGTGTTCAAGCAGGGCAAGCGGTTAGGCGGCACCACGTTCGCTCGATTGGAGGGATGTTGGAGTGGCGAAGGGATGATCTACTTCGATGCCACCAGTGGCGGCGGCGCAAAGGCAGGGCAGATTTGGCAGTACGATCCACAGAATGAAAAGCTGACGATGCTGTTTGAAAGCCCCGGCAACGAAATCTTAAACATGCCTGACAACTTGTGCGTCAATCCACATGGGGGGTTAGCGTTGTGCGAAGACGGCGACTACGGGGACAATGAATTTCCACAGCGAATTCACCTGTTGTCGCAAGAAGGTAAGTTGACCCCATTGGCGCTCAACGACGTCCAGCTTGCGGGTCAGAAGTCGTTTAATGGCGATTTTCGCGGGAAGGAATGGGCGGGCGCAACATTCAGCCCTGACGGCAAATGGCTATTCGCTAATATCCAAACCCCGGGCATTACGTTCGCGATCACCGGCCCCTGGAAATCGCTGGCTTAAAGGCCTGGTTTATCCATTTTGAAGTAAGCCCTCCCAATCAGTGGTGGGCTTTATTTGTGATTTTGGACCGATGGCAGGACGCTGCCACGAGCGGTTAGGCGATGTCAACCCAGTCGCTTTCAATCACGAACTAGTGCTCGCTTGCCCGTGTCTAGCCGGAGATCATCGCAGAGTATTTAAGATCCGGAAAATCTGAGTGGTTGGTTGGTGCCCCATCGGATAGTCTGACCGTGGACCAAGGACCGGATAATTCATGCCAAAGTTAAGGAGAGAACAGGATGGAGATTTCGCACGGAGACCTTACCAAGTATCCACGGACGCCACATTTGTTTGAGTCCAAGGGGACCGCTGACGATAAACCTCTTCGCGAACAACAAGCGTTGCAGTTCCTGTCGGATGCATCCGTAATTGTCGAAGAAAAGATCGATGGTGCAAACGTAGGTATTCACTTCGATCAGGTCAGTTAGTTAGTGCTTCAATGCCGCGGGCATCTTATCACACCAGGAATGCATGCCCAGTACGATTTATTCAAACTGTAGGCAATGGTCAAGCGTGAAGCCTTGGAAACAATGCTGCAGGATCGGTTGATGATGTTTGGTGAATGGGTTTATGCAAAACTTTCGATCCATGACCTGCAATTGCCGCACTTTTTTTTGAATTCGATAGGTAGGATAAAGTCGCAAGAGTATTTCTGGACATGGAAAGCCGCATGGATTTGTTGCATGGTACTGGTATTCAAACGGTTCCTGTCTTGCATGCCGGTGATTGAATCGCAGCCACCTAAAGAAGTTGATTGGGCCATCACGGTTTGGCAGCGCCTTTGAAAATCCTGTCACTTTTCGTACTGATGATCTCATGGAAGGTCTGTATTTACGCGCCAAGTCAAATGGTATTGTGACCAGACGTGCAAAGTATGTTCGGCCAGAATTTGTGAAAAAGATTAAACAAAGCACTCATTGGCAGCAGCAAACGATGGTGCCCAATCAACTGTGTGAAGGTGTGAAGGTCCTTATTGCTTCCCATCGAAACATAAGTGTGATTCTTACCGATATCGCAAACATTGTAGGGAATTGCTTTCCCTAATTCAGGGTCGGGAAAGTCATGCGTATCGACTTCAACGGGTCGCCCTTGGGGCCGCAGTTCACGACCGACATTTGCCTTATTCCACAGTGTTTCCTGCGGGAAGACGGTACCGTCATCAGTGGCTTTGTGATTAGTGAGAGTGGTCGGCAAATTTCACTCAGGAACAGCTTAAGTCAGACCCATGTGATAAGCCGAGATCAAATCGAAGAACGTTCGCGGCAAAAGACTTCAGCTATGCCCGAAGGATTGGCAGGCAGTCTGCAGCCAAAGCAACGGGCGTATTGATTAGCTTACTTGCAATCGCGGTAGCTGACGATCAAGTATTGAAATAGCCACGCAAGTATTGGAATTGACATTTTCGGGAAATGTCGTGGCTATTTCAAGCTATTTAATTTTTTGCCATTGTGCCTGTTGGAAGTCGGTGGTGTCGAATTCGCTGACCCAGATTTTATCGGCAGAAATTGCGGTGAAGATCGAGTCCCAAGTGGGTTCGACGATGTACGGGCTGTCTTCTATGTAAATTGTATCCTTTTCAACTTGGCTAAAGAAGCTGTTGGTGAAGAAACCCCCAACATCGCTGTTGCTTCTGGATTTTTGCCCTTCTTTGCATCCGGACGCCAGGTAGTGTCCTCGAGAATCTAAGTACAGTTTCTTATAGAATTTTTCATGGTTCACCAGCCCTTCATAGGCATAGGCCAGCGGAGGTGCAATTTCGACGGGTAACCAATCGTTGCAACAGTCGGCGATGACAAGCAACAACCGCGGATTCTTGGCACTTAGTTTGTCGAAGACTTGTTTGAGTGGCAGGCCGGCGCGTCGCTTTCTTCCGTCCTGCATTTGGTGCAGTTGCATGGCGGGCCATTTGCCTTGGACTTGGTCTGTGCGAAAGCCATGGCCGCCATAGTAAAAGACCACTGCGTCGTCCGAGTTGATCGACAGTTGGTCGCACTGGTTCAGCACTTCCTGAACGCTGGTGTCGATCTTCAGGACCTGCGTGCCCGTAAGGTCTTGAATGCTTTGGGCGCGATCTTTCAGCGTTTCGGTTTCTGATGCCAGTAGTACAATGCTTGGCACAATTCCTGTGTTATTTTTGATTTCATAGAATTCACGGCACCATCGCTTTAAATCATTTTCGACGCCCAGTTCTGTTGTTAAGGTATCGCCAACGATGATTAAATGGATTGCCGGTGGTTCGCCTTGCCCTTTTGACGACTGCAGTTTACCCGACAGGCAGATTACAATCGTTAAAAGTGCTAGGCAGCAAGTTAGGTAAATGGCCTGTTGTCTCTTGGGTGATGCAGCGGAACGGTTCATATCAATTGGCTCGTTTGGGATTTCGGTTGGGCTGGTTTTTGGACAAGACCGACTTGGACAACGTTTCACTCATCGGTTGACGATGGACTTTCTTATTGATCAGCGGGGTTGGAAGCAATCTTTTCCCATTGGGATTGTTGATTGCCTTTGATTTCGTCTTCCATGATTAACGTGCTGGATACCTCGGTGAAGACTTGATCCCAACTTGGTTGGTAAGTCTCGGGGCGCGATCTATCGTAAGTGGTTGCCTTGGCCAAGACTTTGAACAGTCGCTCGGTGAAGAATCCACCTCGGGTTTTGTTACCAAACGCGAATTGACCGTACTTTGACGCTGAAGTGATGTAATTGCCACTGGAATTCAAGTAAAGCGTTTTGTAATAGTCTTCGATTTCGATACCGCGTGTGTATGTGGGAGCGGCTAGTAGTGTGGGTGTGTACTCGTTACAGCAATCGCTGATGACCAATAACAACCGGGGATTCTTGGCCTCCAGTTTTTTGTAGATACGCCATAGTGGAAGGCCTCGACGTTTTGGGAAATTTTTTATTATTTCGTAAACCACTAATTCAGGCCACTTGCTGCCGGCGTTGGCAATCTCCGCCGAACCTTCCGAGGGTTCGGGGTCATTTCCGTTGGTTCGGTTGAAACCATGTCCACCGTAAGTGAAGATCACGGTATCGTTGGGGCCAACATTAAGATTTTCACAGGCATCTAATATGCTTTTAGGTTGGCGATCGGTGATTTTGTAAACCAATGGCTTGGTTTGAGTGTTAAGTTCAATTCGCTCGATTTCTCGATCCCATCTTTCAAAGTCAACATTGACGCCGATCTCCGCGTCCTTTAGGTCTGCCACCATAATGATGTGAATTGCAGGTGCTGCATCTTCCTGGCCGACAGCCGGCGTTGCAATGATTTGCATTCCCGTAATCAGCATTACGGGGATGATCAAGCATATACGGCCAAGCTGTTTCCAGATTCGTATCGGATGGTTTAATTTTTTCATGATTGTCACGTCCTTCAGGTTTTAATTTCAGATGGCTTACTTTGCGTCTGGAAATAGTTCTTTAGTCAGTTTTTGTAAAACAAGTTTCGCGCGATCACAGTCTTCTTTTTTCTCTTTACCGTTGAAGACAAACATGACTTCGTTTCGATACTGGGCGTCCACCAGGAGAGCAACTTCTTTGTCACCCTTGATGAATTTGAAGCCGAAAGTTGGGACTAAGAAGCTTCGCTTCGCGGAAGTGAAGTCATAAGTTTTTTCATCCAAAATCACGTCAATCAGGATCTTACTTTGCTGGGGCGAAAGGGCTGGTCCTGTACCCGTAATCTCGTTCGGTCCCAGCATTTCTGGGCCTTGATCGTCCTGAGGATTCAATTGGAACGATAAAATTTTGTCAGGGTTTGTGACGATGGCTAAGATTTCGTCGCCCAAGAATTCCTTAACGGCTTTAGAGGGGTCCATGTTGCTATTTCCTGCCATTGCAGTGGAGTCGTTGTCAGTCATCTCGCCGATTTCCAGTGTGCAATTAGTGAGACGGACGTTGGTCGAATGGTCAATTGAAATCAAGTTTGCCAAGTCGCCGTCGCCAGTCTTTGTCGGCGAGTACTTCAGTGTGATGTTTTCTAGTTGCACTTGATCGCAATAGGCAATCACCATGGTTTTTGTGTTTAGCCCAGTGCATTGAATAATGGCGTTCTTTGCAGCAGAGATGTGCACGTTTGTCGCGGCAACCAATAAAAGTGTGTCTTCGGTTTTGTACTCGCCATCGGTCAAAATGATTTCTAGTGGGCCTGGATGCCCTTTGGCTTTCGCCAATGCAGCTAGTAACTGCTTGACATCTTCCACTTGGATTTTTTGGGTGTCGCTGTCATTGTCCTGTTTGACAGCCAATGGAGTCGCGTTTCCTGCTTGCGGTTCAGTAAACTTGGCGGTTGACTGGAAGGCGTAGCTTGAACTGGCTGAAAAACCGTAGCCGTTACAGGTGGCAACGATTAGGGCTAAAAGTGTCATTCGTTTCATTTGAGGTCTCGATATGGAAAGAAGGCTGGGCTGACACTCTCGCCAGAAATGCAGCTCAGTGAATTTTTGATTGACGACGGGAACTTGATTTGGAATCGCGCGTGCTTCAGGCGATTTCACGAAAGCGATCCGACTAATCCCGAAGTACTGGATTGCTTTCGAATTGAGGGTTCTGAACGCGAGTGGCCCCGTCTTCAAAAATAACTTCCATTCGTTGAGTGGATCGTGTGAGAATCGCGTTCCAGCCATTGGTAGCTTCGTCGTAGCTGTTGCTGCCCAGGGTTTCGCCGATTTCGTGCATGAACTTATGAGTAAACGCACAGCCAATTTCCGGGCCCCAAGTAACTTCTCCCCGTTTTGAACCCGACACGATGTATTTACCTGAGGAGTTGACGAAAAGATCTTTGCAAAGTTGTTTTCGATAGAGTCCGCGAACCTCTGGAGGCGTGTATTTGGAATCTATGTAGTTGTTGCAAGATTCTGAAATAACCAATAGCAACCGAGGTTGTTTGCTGGCCAGTTTGCGATAGATGTCCGACAGCCGAAGATCGTCACGTGTCCCGTCGGAGTTTGGTTGTAGCCACAATGCAGGCCACTTGTCGTCTACCTCATCGAGTTTGTTTGTGCCAAATCCGTGCCCGTTGTAGATGAAGTAGATGGCATCGTTTGGTTTGACATCCAGTTGGCTGCATGCATTAAAGATCGCCGTTCCGCCCCAGTTGTTGTCCTTGAAAACTTGTTTCTCAACAGTCAGCTCGCCTTCCAGGGCTTCTTCCAGATTTGTGATCATTCGTTCGTGCTGAGCGATCGTGTTGCGGGTGCATTGAACAAGACCAGGATTTCCCGGTTGCGGGTCCATGGCAACAATCACATGCAGGACCGGTGTGCTTGTATCGTCTTGTGCCTGGCACTGATTTTGTAGGCATTGTGAACTGGATAACGTCAAGAAAGTGGCCAGTAGGCTGGAGAAAAAAAGTTTCATCAGGGGTTCCTTGTTCGATTGAGTCTGTGAGTAACTAGCTTGGCAATTAATAACTGTGCCGCCTGGCTATGCAGTATCTTGGCCTGGCGTGGAAACGGGATAAGAAATTGGAGAGTTTGAAATGGCTGTCCAGGCCAAGCGTTCCGATCATTCTGGAAATAATTCGGTGGTAAGTTGCTTGAGTGCTTTCGCCATCGGATCGCTGTTTTGAATGGAATCCGCGCCCAAATGGATGAAGTGTAATTCTTTGCGATAGTGGTCCACCAATACGTCAACGTGTTGGTCACCCTTGATGAACCGCAGTCCGAATTCGTTAATGCTGAAGCCGTTTTTCGCCATACCCATGATGTAGGACTCTTCATTCAGCAGTAAATCGCAAAGTTGTTTTGTTTGTTTCGGAGTCAATGCTGGCCCTTCTTTTACGATGGCCTGCGTGCCCAACATTTTGTCAGCCTTTTGAGCACGAGGGTCCAGCTGAAAGGTCAAGATTTTGTCGGGCGTAGCAATGATCTCGAGGGGAGCTTGCCCGATTTCCTTAACTAAGATTTCTGGAAAAAGCATGGCCGGTTCCCCTGACTTTGTAATGGCGAATTCAAGCGAGCAATCAACCAGGCGAACATTCGTTGAATGGTCGATGCCGATAGAGCCGGTCGCAAGTGTATCGCTATTGTGAAGGGGTAGATGACTGTGGGTATCTGAGTCACTGGTTGGCGGATTGTGATTAAGAGCTAGGTTCACCAGCTCGATATTTTTGCAATGCGTGATCACCAGGACGTTGGATTGTCCACTATGTGAAACGATGGTGGCCTTTTTCGCGGCAGAGATTTTAATATTGCTTGCGGCAATTAAGTGTAGGGGTTGTTCTATTTTGTAAACACCGTCGGCCAGGCAAATTTCAGACGGAGTCGTTTGACCTTTGGCTTTGGCAAATGCCGCAACCAGTTGTTCCGCATTGGTAACTTGGGTTTCTGCAACCTTTGAACACGTTTGCCCAGTTGTCGATGACGCATTGGGCGCAGTCGTGCTAGGCGTTTTTTGCATTGAGTAAAGTGTTGTAGCCTGGCTTGCATTTAGTGAAAGAAAGCCGAGCAAAGCGATGGGTAAGTTCATGATAGTTAGGTTCCGAATTTTCATGGGTTGACCTTGATGTTTAAAAAGACTATCGCTTTGTCGGCAAAGCTAAGGCAAGGAATTAATTGTTGGACGAAGGGTTGTTCTTGTACTGAGGCGTCTGAGTTTCACCGCTGGTAAAACGGATAGTCTCACAGGACTTCTTTAGAATGGCATCCCAACCATCATTGGCTTCGTTATATTCGTTGGCGCTTAGAACCCTTTTGATGTTGCCGACCAGTTGGTTGGTGTAGTAACTGCCCGTGGTAAAGTTAGTCCAGGTGTATTCACCAGGTTGAGATCCCGAAGCAATGTAGGAGCCCCGTGAATTGACGAACAATTCCTTGCACCATTGCTTACGGAAGGTGCCGCGAGTTGCCGGCGTCCATGAGTCCGGGGCGAATGAATTGCAGGTGTCTGCGATGACGAGTAATAGGCGAGGGTTCTTCGCTTTCAAAACTTTGTAGACATTGGATAGTTTCAAATTGCCATCGCTGCCATCGGCGTCTTTTTCCAAGCACATTGCTGGGAAGGTGTCGCCATCGGCGTCCATGCTTGCTGTTCGGAACCCGTGCCCGTTGTAGAAGAAGTAGACTGCGTCATTTGGTTTTACGTCTAGGGCTTTGCAATCCCGAATGACAGAATCGCCACTCCAATCAGCGTCCTTGATGATTAATTTGTTCACCTTCAATTCGCCTTCCATGGCATCTTCGACACTGTTCATCAGATTTAGGTTGGTCTGCATGTCAATTAGGCGATCGGCTTTGCGTTTGGGTTCGCTGGTGTCAATTAGAATCACCACGTGAAGTGTAGGTGTGGCAGAAGCAGAAGCGTCGGCAGTGTCGAACTGAGCTTGGGCTTGCGGCAAGCGAGTCATCGCTGCGAAAGCGAACAGACCTAGGCAGAACGCCAGGCGTTGAAATTTGGAGGCAATTGAAAGATTCATTTTCGTGTTCCTGTATTGAACGTTTTAGGGAATACTCGCCTGGGTTCAGACGGGTGGAAATGCTTTGTCGATTGGGTGTTGATACCCAGCCCGGTGGATGGCTGTTTGCCTTCCTAACCAGGTAATGACTATTTCAGTGGAAGCTGTGCCATTGTTTTTTGAGGACCGGAATCTGGAAGCAGCATGAATTGTTTGGACGGCTTCCAATGTCAGATTTAGAGGCCTAAAGCGAGTGTTTAGTTGGGAGGCGAACTTCCGAACAATCAGATTGCTGGGGACCAATCGCTTGTCGGACCCTTCAAGGTTGTCGGACGCAAGGTCTGCGGCACTGGCCAATGATCGTTCGGGTTGGGGTTGCTGGGCTAGGTAGACTAGGTGGGCTGTGGAGGGGCAAGGTGCGTGTTGACTTGGTCTGTCGGAAGTAGATTTAGTTTGTCACTGATTTCGATGTGGTATCTAATGGTATTCCCTGCATTCTGAACCGGTCGTGCTAGGGTGGGTGTTGGCGGTCTTTTGGAATGAGTGGGACAGGATTCGTTTTTTGACAGGATTCGACTTGTGATCGCAGAGGGTGAACTTAATGGCAGCAGGTAATTCAGAAAGTGAAAAAGTTTCCGATGGGGACATGGAAGAAGTGTTGGAGTTGATTTACGGCAGGCAGAAGATCCAGGCTTGTAAACGCTATATGGAACTGCGAAGAGTCAGCTTGGTGGAAGCCAAAAACTTCATCGAATCCTTGACGGAGAAATTAATTCAAGAGAATCCGGAGAAATTTAAGCCCGAAACCAGGGCAGGCTGCGCCGCAGTGCTATTGCCCCTTGCCCTGGGGGTGGTGCTATTTTTGTTGGTACTAGTGGTGCGGTAGAGCTAGGCGATGAAGTGGCCTTCTAGAAAATGGGTCGTTTGGATCTGAGCGTGTATTGGGTGGAATTATTAGGTGTTTCAGGTTGCAATGAAATAGGATCGCACTGGGGTGGAGAAGCCTTTGCTGGTTTCTGATTCGGCTTTTCGGGCAGGCAGACTCGGTCTGTCTATTCTTAGGTTCAGCTGGGATTTACTCGTCGGAATCTGCTGACTGCACCCAGTCTTCGAAGGTCCGCGCAAGAATGCAACAGTACCGGGGCAAGCAGTGCGGGTGTCGTAGCTTGCAAACGACTTTCGTCTCAAATTCGTAGGGAAGATTCCGTCAATTGCCGGCCTTGTCACGTGAAGTCGTGGGCGTTTGAGCTGACGCCGCAAGACTGCCTATGTTTGGATAGTTAAGGTGGTGTCTTCGCCGAAAACCGAAGTTATTGAGTGATGGTTTGATTCGGAGCATTCCGGTTTCTGCTGGGTTCTAGATGGTTCAAACTTGCAATCATTGTTGGTAAATCTTAACGAAATTGGCCCCGGTGTAAGTTCCGTGTGGGCCCAGTCTGGACTGGCAGTCTAGGTCGATTTCTTACCATCGGTAATCCATCGACTCACCCAGCTGCGGGGCATGCCGCTGGGCATGCAAGTGAGGGTGCTGCGGAGGTCGCAAGTGAGGGTGCTGCGGAGGTCGCAAGTGGTTCGGTCCAGGCTGCAGTGAGCAGTGTGCAGTGGTTTGCTGCATCGATCAATCTAGAAAGTTTGGTGGTCTTAATTGGTGGTGCATTCATCATTTACACCGCAATCAAAGAGATTTACCACATGTTGGCTCAGCACGACTTGTCACATAGGGAAAGACAGGAAAAGCGATCTGCCGGTGCGGCAATCTTCTGGATCATCGTCATGAACTTGGTGTTTTCGATTGATTCAATTCTTAGCGCCATGGCTCTGACCGAAAATATGCTGCTGATTTCATTGGCAATCCTGGCCAGCGGATTGGCCATGATCTACATGTCTAACACCGTGACCCAGTTCTTGAAAAAGAACCGAATGTACGAAGTGTTGAGCCTATTTATTCTGTTCATCGTGGGCATCATGTTGATCAGCGAAGGCGGGCATCAGGCTCATTTAACCTTTTTTGGAAACGAAGTCACGGCCATGAATAAAGGCACCTTTTACTTCGTATTAGCAGTCTTAGTCGTTGGTGGACGTGGTCCAATCCCAGTATCAAAAGAAACTTTTGGCCCATCGCGATGCCGCTTTTGATGGTGCCGCTGTCGATAACGTGTCGCTTCCATCCAAAACCGAGCGTTGAAGGTGCAAAAACGTCGAATTGCCTGGTTTTAGCTTCATTCTGGCGTGCAGTACGTCGAAAGTCATAATTCAACGAATGTACGGACATTCAAGGTTATTGCGATTGTTCCGCAGGCAGCTACGGATGTTTGGGCTGATTTGGAAGTCCTGGTCAGTTGTTTGAGCGTCTAAAAGCATTGGTAACCCTTGGGCTATGTGCAAAATGAATTTTGCCATAATCCAGATTTGGGGCGTTGCGGGTTCAAGTGAGGGTATCGATCAGTGACTTGCACGCTTTGCCAAGCGGTAGGTTATGCCTGGTCCTTGGGTAGGTTTTGAGTGAAATTTATCGGTAAATTGCTGCAAAACCGTAGATTGCCCCTGGGCCAAGTATGGCAAGTCTGTTTAAATACTGAACCAAAGTCAGACCAAGGGCGAAGCGAGCCTTTGGGGGGATATGGTTAGGCGAGGATGGTGATTGGGCCGAGTAAAAATTCACCCAAAAATTTTACTCTCGGAGATTTTGTCCGTTTGCTGTTGACAGTTGGGGGGCTCCCCGATAAACTCCTTCCTCTTTCAGTTTTCAGGTTTTTCACAGATTCGTCCAGCTTTGGATCTGAGTGTTTTGGGTTGAAGTTTTTCAGCCAATGCTCAGGCGGTTGAGACGGTTCCTCAGGAGTGATTTCGCGTGGCTGGTGCAATTCACGAAGTGATTCGGATTCGTATGGAAGCCTTTGACAACACACTGTTGGATCAAAGCGCCCAAGAGATTGTCGACACTGCCAAGCGCACGCACTCGGAAGTGCACGGCCCGATCCCTTTGCCGACTCGAATCGAGCGGTACACGGTTTTGAGTGGTCCATTTGTGAATAAGAAGGCTCGGCAGCAATTTGAGATGCGGACCCACAAGCGTCTGATCGACATTGTGCAGGCTTCTGCTAAGACAATCGAAGCTTTGAATAAGCTTAATTTGCCTGCTGGCGTTGAGATTAAGATTAAGGCTTCCTCGAAATAGGGAAGTTGAATCGTTGCGGGTTGTAAGTGAGTGGTGGTTGTGTTGGCTAACGAGTGTTTGCTTGTTAGTGTTTGGTTTTTGGTCTTGTTCAGCGAATCGGGTTCTGTTTGCTAGGCGTTGTGTCTGGTTGCGGATTTGACTCCAAAGTTGCTGGAAAACATGCTTATGGGATGGAAGCTCTGGAGGTAATCTAGGCGTTTGCACTTTTTGAAGTGGCATGCGTTTATGATCCTGCAAGCGACGCCATTTATCGAGAAAGCGAACGAAGATGACTAAGGGTATGCTTGGCCGTAAGGTCGGGATGACGCAATTGTACGTTGAAGGAACCGGTGAAGCAGTTTGTGTAACTGTCATCCAGGCGGGTCCGTGCAATGTGTTGCAACTTCGGTCGCAAGAGCGAGATGGCTACGAAGCGGTTCAATTGGGTTTTTTGGATAAGAAGCGTCCTCAGGACGGTGCGACCAGGAGTCGCGGAAGCCAGGCTGCTCGTAGTGAGCGGGGGCATGTTGCTGACATTAAAAGCAAGCGAAGTATTTCTCGGCGTGCTGCCGGAATGGAATTGCCGGTTAAGGCAAATTGCGAGCCGAAGAAGTTTGTTCGCGAAATTCGTGGCATGATGGAAGGCGTTGAGGTTGGTCAGCAGTTGAAGGCTGACATTCTTGATGGTGTGGCCGCGGTCGATGTTACTGGGATCAGTAAGGGTCGTGGTTATGCGGGCGTAATGAAGCGTCATAATTTCTCGGGTCAGCGAGCGACTCACGGTGTGAAAAAGTGCCACCGTTATGCTGGTTCGACTGGTCAGAGTGCTTTTCCTTCGCGTACCGTTAAGGGTCGTCGAATGGCTGGGCGTTATGGCGGTAAGCAGATTACGACTCGGAATTTGAAGTTGGTTCGTATTGATTTAGAGAATAATCTATTGATGGTGAATGGGGCTGTGCCTGGGCCAAATGGTGGATTGATAGTGATTCGCGAAACCAACATGGTGTGATGGTTGGTTTGGGTGTGCTGTTGGTCTGGGTCGGGCTTTTGGAAACGCAGAATTAGGTGGATTGAATCATGGCGTCATTGCCTATTTACGATATGTCGGGAAAAGAAGTCGGTAAGTACGAGATTGATCCCTCGGATTTGGCTGCTTCTATTAATAAGCAATTGTTGCATGACGTGGTTGTGATGTATCAAGCGAACCTGCGACAGGGTTCCAAGAAGACCAAGACTCGGGCTGAAGTCGCCGGGTCGACTAAGAAGATGTACAAGCAAAAGGGTACGGGCAATGCTCGTGCTGGTTCGCGTCGCAGTGGTATTCGAAGAGGCGGCGGTCACATCAAAGCTTTGGGCAATCGCGATTTTTCGTACCGCATGCCAAAGAAGGCGGTTCGGTTAGCGACCAAGATGGCAGTGGCCAGTAAGGTTAGTAGTGGGCAGGTGATGTTGGTTGATGGATTGTCTTGTGATTCTCCGCAAACCAGCGTTATCGCTTCGATGTTGAAAAATATGGGCTTGTCGGGCCAGACTGCTTTGTTGGCGACCGATGGGTATTCGCCAATGATATACAAGAGTGCTCGGAATGTTGCGGGGTTGTCGGTCATGCCTGTGGGTGACTTGAACGCTTATGCTGTGCTGCGGTGCCGAAGTGTGATTTTTGCCAAGTCGGCGTTAGACGGCTTTCGCGAGAAGGCGGTTGCTGAGTTGCAGGAAAAAGCGGCCGCAGTTGCTGCCAGCTAGTTCCCGTGGAATTGGTGTGAGAAGCGGGTAGTGGATTGGTTTGCGTCGGGCTGACTGGGCATGTGCTTAGTTGAAGAAAAGACAGTAGTTAACTTGATTGAAGGTTTTCGTGATGCCTAAGCCGGCTGTAAAACGAGAGATCGAAAAAAATAATTCCAGCATTGTGCTGGAGGCGTATCAGGTGATCATCAAGCCTTTGGTGACCGAGAAGAGTGTGCAGTTGAGTGAAGATCTCAACAAGTATGTGTTCGCGGTGAATTCGTTGGCAACTAAAGTTGACATTCGTAAGGCCGTGGAAGGTTTGTTTTCCGTCAAGGTTGCCAAGGTTGCGGTCCAGAATCGCAAGGGTAAGCCACGTCGGCACAAGTTTTTCATGGGTCGGACTCGGAACTGGAAGCGGGCAATTGTCACGCTTGCTGGCGACGACCGAATCGATCTGTTCTCGTAGGATGATGTTGTTGGATGTTTGTGGCTTGACGAGGGGGAGTGCTCCTGTCAGGGCTTGTTGGCGCAAGGTAAATCCGGTCAAGCGACTGATTTGGGATTGAGATTATGGGAATTCGAATTTATAAGCCAACTTCGGCTGGTCGGCGAAACGCAAGCGTTAGCGACTTTTCGGAATTGACGGCAGGTGCAACGCCTGAACGAAATTTGTTGCGTCCGTTAGGGAAAACCGGTGGGCGTAACCATCAGGGCAAGATTACCTCGCGGCATCGTGGCGGTGGTCACAAGAGAATGTATCGTGTGATAGACTTTCGTCGTACTAAAGATGGTATTGACGCGAAGATTGATTCCATTCAGTACGATCCTAATCGTGGTGCGCGGATTGCATTGTTGCACTATGCGGACGGTGAGAAGTCGTATGTGATTGCATCGGACGGCTTGAAGGCTGGGGATGTGATCGTTAGTGGACCAGATTCGCCTGCGACTAACGGTAACTGCCTGCCGCTGAAGAATATTCCTGCGGGAACCATGATCCATTCGATTGAAATGCGTCCTGGGCAGGGTGCTTGTTTGTGTCGCGGTGCTGGCGTGGGTGCTGTTTTGATGGCACGTGAAGCGGATTGGGCTCAGATACAGTTGCCAAGTGGTGAAATTCGCCGTATACCATCTGCTTGTCGTGCGACCGTCGGGCGTTGCAGTAATCCCGATCGAAACAAGGTTGTACTGGGTAAAGCCGGTCGTAGTCGTTGGCTAGGCCGTCGTCCTCACGTTCGCGGTACGGCGATGAATCCGATCGACCACCCGCACGGTGGTGGTGAAGGTAGAACAAAGGGTGGACGACATCCGGTTAGCCCGCAGGGCCAGTCGGCCAAAGGTGGTTCAACTCGTCAGCGTCGGAAGGCGAGTAATTCGTCGATCATTCGCCGTCGTCGAAGTCGCCGCTATGGCGTTATCAAGCTGAAATAAGCCTAGTTGTTGGTTTGCGAAAATTTGGCAGGCGTAGAAATTGTGTACGGTTGGTGTGCTTCCAATAGTTGAAAAGATAAGTGATTAAGCGATGAGTAGATCAAGTAAAAAAGGCCCGTACGTCGTAGCTAGTTTGTACGAGAAGGTACAGAAGCTTGAGAGTGTTGGCCGCCATGATCCTATCAAGACTTGGTCGCGTTCATGCACGATCGTCCCAGAATTTGTTGGGCACACGTTTATGGTGCACAACGGCAAGCAGCATTTGAAGGTATACGTTACCGAAGACATGGTCGGCCATAAATTGGGTGAATTTTCCCCGACTCGGACTTTCCGTGGCCACGGTGGTGGCAAGAAGCGGTAGTCGGTGTGGTTGGTCGGTGAGAGCGGTGGGTCGGGTGTATGCTGGGCCTGGTGTTGTTAGCGAATTGGTTTGCAATTAGAGATATGGCAAAGAGGTTGTAGGACATGTTTGTAGCGAAGCATAAAGGTGCCAGAATCAGCGCGCAAAAGGTTCGGCCGGTTGCTGACTTGATTCGCGGAAAATTTGTCGACGATGCGTTGGATATTTTGCGATATCAGCCTCATCGCGGTGCCCGTTATTTGGAAGCGGTCATCAAATCGGCCGTAGGAAATGCAACGGATCCTGAGCAAAACAAGGGGCGTCGGGTTTCTGTTTCCAATTTATTGGTCTCGGAAGCACGGATTGATGGTGGTCCGATGATGAAACGGATGCGACCCGGCGGTCGGGGTATGTCGTTTCTGATCAAGAAGCGTTCAAGCCACATCATTGTCAAGTTGGAAGAAATTTAGTTTCAGTCTACTGGTCGGTGTTGTTTAGGGGCGGTAGGTAGATAACACGGATTTGAATTAGAATACAAAGGCAAAATCAAGATGGGTCAAAAGGTCAATCCAGTCGCGTTTCGTACCGGTGTAATGACTGGTTGGAAGAGTCGTTGGTATGCACCAAAGGCAGAGTTCGCCACGCTTTTGTTGGAAGACCTAAAGCTTCGGAAGTTCGTTAAGAACCATCCGACCAAGAATTATTCGGCAGCGGGTATCGATCTGATTGAGATCGATAGAACTCGGGACGAAGTGCGTGTGACTTTGCATGTTGCACGTCCGGGCTTGATCATTGGCAAAAAAGGCCAAGAGGTTGAGGTGCTGCAGACGGAAATTCAGAACCTGATTGGGCGTCGGGTGAATTTGAGAATCGAAGAAATCAAACGCCCTGAGCTTCGAGCTCAGTTGGTGGCTGAAAAAATTGCGGAGCAATTGTCTCGCCGGGCCAGTTTTCGTCGCACGATGAAACGGGCAATGGAAGAGACAATGGAAGCTGGAGCCAAGGGGATTAAAATCCAATTGGCGGGTCGCTTGGGTGGAGCCGAAATGGCTCGACGTGAGAAATCAAATTCTGGCTCCATTCCTTTGAGTACCTTGCGAGCGAAGATCGATTATGGTTTTCACGAAGCAATGACTGCTCAGGGGCATATTGGTATTCAAGTTTGGGTCAATCAAGGCATGTACGGAGATACTGACGATGGCGCTGATGCCTCGACGGGTAAAACATCGAAAGGTCCAAAGAGGGCGTATAAGAGGTAATGCCTCCCGAGGCAACCGCGTCATCTTTGGTGATTTTGGCCTCCAGTCATTGGAGCCAGGTTGGTTAAAAGCACAGACGATCGAAGCAGGCCGTATTGCTGCACAGCAGTACGTCCGTGGTGCGGGTGGTCGACTGTATATTCGCGTGTTCCCTCATCGTTCCATTACCTCGACTCCTTTGGAGACGCGAATGGGTAAGGGTAAGGGTGAGCCGGAATGGTGGGTAGCGACAATCAAGCCAGGAACTATCCTTTACGAATTGGGTAATGTGACCGAACAGCAGGCAAAAATTTGCTTTGCTCGTTTGGCTCACAAAATGCCAATGCGTGTTCGGATGGTGGGTCGCAGAATTGAAATCGGTTCTGGCGAAGTGGCTAAATAGAGTTGACAGGCCATTGTTGGTTTGTTGAATTGAAGTTGCACGGAATATTTTGCAAGTTTGCTTAGGTGTGAGTGATGGAAAAGTTGAGTATGAGTGAACTGCGCGAGATGAACGACGAGCAGTTGGAAGACACCCTGCGTGAGACAGCTAAGACGTTGTTTCACTTGCGAGTTCAGGCTCAGACAGACCGTTTGGATGTGCCCAGTGAACTGTATCGGAACCGGCGCTTGATCGCTCGTATTAAGACGGTCCAGAACCAACGCAGACCCAAATTGGCCGAAGAAGTTGCGACTGCCGAGTAATTCTGGGTTGGTTTGGCTGACACGGATTGCGTGATTGGCTGTCAGAATTACTTAGCGGTTAGGCATTGGCTGATTTGAGTGGGTTTTTGGTTGCTAGTAGTTTGGGTTCGGTGGCGACTGGCGGAATTTGTAGCTTGAGATATTGCAAGAGCTTTTCGGATGTGATGCCGGACGCTCCTTTAACAAGGTAAGAACTGACGATGCCAAAACGAGTGTCGACTGGCGTGGTAACGAGCAACAAGATGGAAAAGACCGTAGTGGTTGAAATCCGTCGGGTTGTAAAAGACAAGAAGTACATGAAGTATGTTCGTTCTCGTAGCAAGTGTTACGCGCATGATGAGAATAACGAAGCTGGCATCGGCGACTTGGTCGAGATCATTGAATCTCGCCCAATGTCAAGATTGAAGCGTTGGACATTGGTTAGAGTAGTTGAGAAGAGTACAGCGGTTGATCTTGCTGCCCTTAAGGAAGCTCGTCGTCAACAGAAAGATGCCGAGGCGGAAGCATGATTCAGCAAGAGACTCGTTTGACTGTGGCGGACAATACTGGCGCCAAGGAGTTGATGTGCATCAAGGTGTTAGGTGGCTCGCGCCGTCGATACGCTGGTTTGGGTGACATTATCATCTGTAGCGTGAAGGGTGTAATCCCTGGAAGTGATGTCAAGAAAAAGGCAGTTGTTCGTGCAGTAGTTGTGCGAACCAAGCAGCCTACTCGTCGCGAAGACGGAAGCTACATTCGGTTTGACACCAATGCGGCAGTACTTGTGGACAAAGATGGTAACCCGCGGGGAACGCGTATCTTTGGTGCGGTTGCCCGAGAATTGCGGGCTCGCAAGTTTATGAAAATTGTAAGCTTGGCGAATGAAGTAATCTAACGATCAGTCGAAAATGATTCAGGATGGTTACGGCAGTAGGTTGTGGTAGGTAAGATTAGAAGATCGGTTGGCTGAATTTTTTTCGAGCAGGACGTGTGTTGTTTCGGGTGTATCCGAGAGCCTGTCGTAAAGAGATCCCGACGGCCAAATTGAGAGAATATCATGGCGGAATTGGCAAAGAATTACGAAGCACGGCTAAGGACCAAGTACCGAGAGGTCATGGTTCCTCAGTTGCGGGAACAGACAGGGCGGCAGAACACTCTTTCTTTACCGCGGTTGGACAAAATCGTAATTAATATGGGTGTTGGCAGTGCCGTTTCAGACAAGAAACACATTGAAGACGCTCAGGCTGCGATGACCTTGATCGCCGGCCAGAAGGCGGTCGTGACTTTGGCTCGCCAGAGTATTGCGGGTTTCCGTTTGCGTGAGGGTATGCCAATCGGTGTAAAGGTGACTCTTCGCGGAAATCGGATGTATGAATTCTTGGACCGTCTGATTTCAATTGTATTGCCTCGCGTACGTGACTTTCGAGGCGTGAATGATAAAGCGTTCGATGGACGTGGAAATTACAGTTTGAGCCTGAACGAGTATCTGGTGTTTCCTGAGTTGAACCCGGATAAGTTCACTCGTGAGCAGGGTATGAACATTTGTTTCGTGAACAGTTCGACACGGAGTAACGAAGAAGGCAAGCTTTTGCTTTCGTTGTTCGGGATGCCCTTCCGTCGTCGCAAAGTTGTTGAAGTTGAAAGCACTCCAGTGGCAGTTGCTACTGAGTAAGGTTTGCATCTGGGCGAGTATAGTCCAGGGGGATCTGAGTTTCGTGGTTGACGAGTTCAGCTCGTGTGAGCGTTTGATTGGATGGGTTGCGTTTGTCGTGCATCCGATCCCCAATGTGGTAAATTGAAGATTCAGGTTTGTTTTTCAGCAAGCGGGATCATGAGTATTGTTTTTTAAGGTGATGAAAATCCGTGGCAAGTAAAGCGAAGATAGCAAAAACGCTGCGTAAGCCGAAATATCCCGTGCGTCGCGAAAATCGTTGTAAGATTTGCGGTCGACCCCGGGCTGTTTACCGTAAGTTTGGTGTGTGCCGAATTTGTTTTCGGAAACTGGCTGATAACGGCCTCATTCCTGGTGTTCGTAAGGCTAGCTGGTAAGCAGGGAATTCGCGACCATGATGACTGATCCAATTGCTGACATGCTTACACGCATTCGAAATGCGGTGAGTGTTGAGAAGCCACAAGTTGAAGTTTCCGCCTCGAAGGTAAAACGCGGCTTGGCCGAAGTTTTAAAGCGCGAGGGATATATTTGGGATTGGGAAGAGGTTGAAGCTCAGCCTGTTTCGATCTTGAAAATTGAATTGAAGTATGGCCCTAGTGGCGAACAAGTAATTCAGAAGATTAAGAGAATTAGCAAGCCTGGACGGCGCGTTTACACGCACGCCAAGGATTTGCGTCCAGTTCTGGGCGGATTGGGAATTCGCGTTTTGAGCACTAGCCAAGGCGTAATTAGCGATCGTGAAGCTCGTCAGCAAAAAGTTGGTGGCGAAGTCCTTTGCGAGATTTGGTAGTTTCCTTGCAGAGTGGTGCTTGACGCACTCGGGCTAGGTGATTAGCGAATTGGTGGAAGTTGTTGGGTAAGGTATCTGTAGTCGGGGGTTCATCAAAACATTGGTGGATGTTCCAATAGATACGAGCAGATGTTTGAACAGGTCTGCGTCTGGAAGTGATCGTTGAGAAGAACGGTACCAGGCACCAGCGTAATGCGGGACCTAGTGGTAGCCTGAATGGGTTCGGACGCTGAGTAGATTAGGCATTGGTAAACGTAATTCGGAAGAAGTAAGACATGTCGCGAATTGGAAAGAAACCGGTCACCATTTTGGATGGTGTGAAGCTGAGTCTTCAGGGGCAGGCTTTGTCCGTTGAAGGCCCGCAAGGTAAGCTGGATATTGCGTTGCGACCGGAAGTTAGTGTCGAAATTGACGAAGAATCCAAGACCTTACTGGTTAAAGCGGACGACAGTCGTGAGGCGAAGGCGTTTCATGGTCTGACTCGTGCATTGATCAACAATATGATCATTGGTGTCAAAGATGGCTATGAAAAGAAGCTTGAGTTGCAAGGCGTGGGTTATGTTTGCACGCTTAAGGGCAACGAATTAAATTTGCGAGTTGGTTTTGCCAACGAACTGAAGAAGAAGGTTCCTGCCAATTTGGAGGTGACTTGCCCGGATCAGACACATATTGTCGTCAAGGGTTGTGACAAGCAAGCCGTTGGTGAATTTGCTGCGGCAGTGCGGTCGCTGCGTAAGCCTGAACCTTACAAAGGCAAGGGAATTCGTTACCAAGGCGAAGTCGTCAAGCTGAAGGCTGGCAAGTCGGCTAAATCTTAGTGTTTGGTTTTTGAACAGAGTGACCGATCAACGAACAGTTTGGGTGATCGTTTAGGGCTTGGGTATCAAGCGTCCAATTGTAAATCGAGAAGTTTAGGATACAGTGCTGTGAAAGCGGTCAAAGTAAAAAACCTACGTCGTTGGCGTCGTCGCAATCGCATTCGTAAGAAAGTGCAAGGCACTGCGAATTGCCCTCGTTTGACGGTTTTTCGAAGCCATCGTAATTTGTCTTGCCAGTTAGTTGACGACGAAACCGGTAAGACTCTGGTCGCGGCCAGTAGCCAAGAGAAGGCTTTGTCCGAAAATCTAGCTTACGGTGGAAACTGTGACGCTGCCAAGGTGATTGGTGCTGCTTTGGCTCAACGAGCCAAGAGTGCCGGTATCGAGCGTTGTCGCTTTGATCGTGGACAATATAAGTACCATGGTCGCGTTGCCGAATTGGCGAACGCTGCCCGTGAAAACGGATTGCAGTTCTAGTTACCCAGGCTTGTTTCGCCTCGCCAGGTTGTTGGCTGGCTGGAGGTTTTGCTAGTTGGTTGGGTCGACGTTGGTTAGCGGTTGTAAACGAAATGCCTGAGCTTATCAGGAAATAATATTAGCGGGAGCCATTGAGTGGCAGTAGATAAAAGAAACAGTAACGATCACCAGTTGATCGAAAACGTTGTCAAAATCAAGCGTTGTGCCGCAGTTGTTAAGGGCGGACGTCGTTTTAGCTTTGCTGCGTGTGTAGTCGTTGGCGATGGCAAGGGTAAGGTTGGCATTGGCTACGGCAAGGCAAATGAGGTTCCACCAAGTGTGGAAAAAGGGAACAAGCAAGCTTCCCGTTCATTGAAGTCTTTCCCGATTATTGATGGAACTATTCCGCATTCGGTTCAAGGCCATTTTGGTGCTTCCCGAGTTCTATTGATTCCAGCGGGTCCGGGTACGGGTATCATTGCGGGTGCGGCAGTTCGCTCGGTTTGTGAAGCGGTTGGAATCCACAACGTATTGACCAAGAACTTGGGTAGTACTAACCCAGTTACGGTTGTGAAGGCTACAGTAAATGCATTGTCGCAGTTGCGTACACGAGACGCGATTGCACAATTGCGAGGAGTAACGTTGTAATGAATTTGAATGAAGTAAACGAAGGTATCACTAAATTTCGACCACGCAAGCGACTGGGTCGTGGCCCTGGCAGCGGCCAAGGCAAGACTGGTGGCCGAGGCTACAACGGACAGCGATCACGTGCGGGTCACGGCCAATCGGTTGTGTTCCAGGGTGGAACGATGCCATTGTTTCGTCGCTTGCCAAAGCGTGGTTTTAACAACCGAAACGCAGTGAAGGTGGGTTCGGTCAATGTTGAAGACCTGGAACTGAACTTCGATGCTGGATCGGAAGTTAACTCAGAAACACTTCGTGTCAAGAATTTGGCGAAGTATTCTTATGATCAGCTGAAAATTTTGGGAAACGGTGAATTAACCAAGGCCTTAAACGTATCGGCTCACCGTTTTAGTGAAACAGCTAAAGAGAAGATTGAGAAGGCTGGTGGAACTATCACCGTTATTCCAGGGCCGGCTCCGGTTGTTAAGAACAAGCAGCGCAGTGCGAAGGATCGTCGTTAGTCATTATCAAAGGGCCGGCAATTATGTCGGCCTTTTGCAATTTCAGTTGCTTATTGGTTTGACACAAATTGTCATTTAAGAATTGCCTCTGGCTTGTAGAAGTCAGCGGCAATGCTTATATAGGTAATAGGTTTTTCGGTCATTTCTGACCCAACAATTTTGTAACCTGCATTTTGGTCTAACCAAGCAGGATGGATTAAGACCCATGCTTGAGAAGATTCGAACCGTTTTTTCGATCCCTGAACTACGTCAGAAGATTTTGCTGACGTTGTTCTTGCTGGCTATCTATAGGATTGGCTGGACTATTTACTTGCCGATGGTTGATCGCGATGCGATCGAAGGCGCACGCAATTCCAGTTCGGCCGTTGGGTCGCTACTAGAAACGGTGTCTGTACTAAGCGCCAGCCAATTGAACCAAGCGACTATTTTTGGTCTTGGAATCATGCCGTACATTTCGGCTTCGATTATGTTTCAGCTGCTTGGTAATGTGTATCCGCCGTTGATTGAGTTGCGAAAGGAGGGAGAATCCGGTCGCAAAAAGGTCAATGATTACACTCGTTATGTCACCGTTGTTCTCTGTTTGCTGCAAAGCTTCGTTTACGTACGAATGTTCTTGATGGCAGACCAAGGAGGAGGCGTGAATATGACGGCCTCCGAGTATGAGGTCAATGGAAGCCTTTCCTTTGGGTGGCAAATTAACGCGGTTATGATTATGACTGCGGGTAGCGTGTTCTTGATGTGGTTGGGTGAACAGATTGATGAATATGGTATCGGCAACGGTATCAGTTTGTTGATTATGGCTGGTATCTTGGCGGCCATGCCGGGTGCGTTTCAGTCATTCTATCAAAACGCTGAATTTAACTTGAATGGTTTCAGCCAGGAGAAGATCGGTATCGAATTGATGCTGGTATTGTTGGCTCTGTTTGTGGGTGTGATCGTTGCAACGGTCTATGTGATGCAAGCTCAACGTCGGATTCCGACACAAAGTGCAAAGCATGTACGAGGGCGACGTGTTTTCGGCGGAACCAAGCAGTACATGCCGTTGCGAATTATGCAAGCTGGCGTGATGCCAATTATTTTCTCGACAACGCTGTTGATTTTCCCGTTTCTGTTGTTCCAGTTCCTTGGAAAAGGTTGGAGTGGATTTGAGGCGTTAGCCAATCTGTTTGCTCCTGGCAGCTTGGTTTATAACTTGTGCAACATTGGTTTGATTTTCTTCTTCTGTTTCTTTTGGACAGCGATGATGTTCAATCCAAAGGAGATTTCGGACAATCTGAAGGAGAGCGGTGCGTTTATCCCCGGTCACCGTCCAGGGCGGCGAACTGAAGAGTACTTGGATCGAGTGATGCACCGCGTGACTTTCGTAGGTGCTGCTTTCCTAGCTTTAATTGCAGTAGTCCCGTCGATTATTATGGCATTGTTCCCAAATGTTGACTGGATGATTGCCAGTTTCTATGGTGGAACGGGTCTGCTGATTGCGGTGAGTGTTGCATTCGATCTGATCAGCAAGATTGATAGCCATCTATTGATGAGGAATCATAAGGGCTTACTCGAGTAGTAACTAAACTTGGGTAACTGGGGGTTTTGAAAAAGTCAGCCACTTGTTCTTTGAGTAGAGCAAGTGGCTTTTTCTTTGTTTGAAAAGAGATCGCTCATGTTGATATTAGTGCTGTGGATGGCATTAGGCTTAGTGATTTTGACTGCTGGTGCTGAATCCATGGTCCGAGGTGCTTCATCGCTGGCGATCGCGATGAAGATCTCTCCTTTGGTGGTGGGCTTGACGGTGGTTGCCTATGGTACGGGCGCTCCTGAACTTGTGGTTAGTTTGCAGGCCCTGGCCAATGGTCAGGGGGATATCACGATTGGAAACGTGATCGGAAGTAATATCTTCAACATCCTAATTACTTTAGGATTTGCGGCGATGATTACACCGTTGGTCGTTTCGCAGCAGCTGATACGATTTGACGTTCCATTGTTGATAATTCTGTCGGTGATGTTTGGCGTGTTTTCGTTAGACGGTCGGATTGAGTTTGGCGAGGCAGTGGTGTTCGCGTCTTCGTTGGCGGTGTACACGTTCTGGGCGATCTACAAGAGTCGCCGTGAACAGAAGAAGATTGAAAAACAATACGAAGCCGAATTTGGTGTAGCAGTCAAACCATCGATCGGAAACATTGCCTTTGAATTGTTCTTGGTTGCGTTAGGTCTTGGGCTCTTGCTTTACGGTGCCCAGATGTTCTTGGACAATGCGGTGATCTTGGCTCGCCAATTTGGGATGTCCGAGTTGATGATCGGGTTGACCTTAGTTGCGGCTGGAACGTCCTTGCCGGAATTGGCCACCACGGTTACGGCGGCGCTACGGGGAGATCGAGACATCGCCGTGGGAAACGCGATTGGAAGTAGCTTATTCAACATCATGGGCGTGCTAGGTATTTCTGGAATGGTCGCTCAAAATGGCCTTCCTGTGTCTAGCGACGCTTTGATCTTTGATATCCCCGTGTTGATTGCCGTCTCGGTTGCGTGTTTGCCCGTCTTCTTTATTGGGCACAAGATCGAACGATGGGAAGGTGCAGTTTTCGTTGGATATTATGTGGCGTACACAACGTATATGGTTCTGGAAGCAACTGATTCCACAGTCACTCGAACCTTCAGCGTTATCATGCTGGGGTTTGTCATACCGTTGACCGTCATCACCTGCCTTATTGGGTTATACCGAACGATCTTCTTGACACCCAAAGTCAGCGTTACGGTTGAATCGCAAGCAGCAGGCGACTTGCCCAAAGGCGCCGCCGGTTCTGAAGAGTGAGTAATTGACGCGTTATTGAGCAAGGATCCCTAATAGATCCATTAACATTCCCAGCGGCTGACACCGGCCTTTCTGGTCACGAGTCTGGAAACATGAACTAGGCTATCGGGTTTTTGCCATCCGGTTTGCCATCCGTTTTGCCGTTCGGCAATCCCTTGCCACGATGGAGGACGCTGGAACCAACCGAACTTGGGACGAGGTTGCGGGGGTCAATGGTTGGAAAGATCCAGCTTTTCAGGGTTGGGCGGACCCGAAGAAAGGTAAAACGTTTATCGACGACGATATTTTGGGGTTTATGCGTGCTGCTGCCGGGAAAGACGAAGGTAGGGCTGGCCCGGCAACGATTCGTCGCGCCGTTCTGGAGTCACCCGTGCTGTTAGCCTGACGCCTTAGCTGGCGATACGACGTTTAATGCTGCTTCACCGGGTGCGACTCCTTCGGCTGCAAAGAAAGGAAAAGATCCAAAAGTCAGTAATCCTGTTCCGTAGGGAGCAGAAATTCAAGCGACTCGGTACCAATACGCAGTAGCGATGACTCCCGAACGTTTGCAAGATCCTTCTCGCGCAGCAAAAGCACTACAAGCCCTTTCAAATCTTCGAACGGTCGCTGGCAATCACGAGCGCTTCCTCTATGATTTTTCACCAAGTATTACGGTATGGCGGTATGGCGGAGCGCAGATTACGTCCCAAGCGATTCACCTTTGTCGCGATGAGAACGTCTCAGTGCAGTGGATTAGTGGCGGCGGTCGAGTGTTGGGTACACTGTAAGCGTCTCTGAGCACCGTTGACTGTTTGGGCTTGCTGGGGCGGGCTAATTGCGTTTTAGTTGGCTCTGCCGCTTTTTGTTGTCGCGGCGTTTGGCGCGCTGCGTTTGCTTGCGAACGTCTCGCTCGCTACGCTCCTCTTGGCGATACATGCGGATCGACTCGGGATGAGCCGCCGCCCAATTCCAGGGCAGTAGTGGTTGGTAATCCGTCTCGCCAGCCAAGAGCCGCGCGAGCACATCGTTCACGTAAGCCCACACGTCCAGATCGTTCCGGTGAGCACTGCTGACCAAGTTCATCAATCCGGCACTACGCTCACCGCCCGCCAGCGTCGCGTGAGGAATGTTTGCTTGCGCCGGAGTGTTTGCGTGAGGCGTATTTGCGTGAGGTGTGGTTGCGTGAGGCGTATTTGCGTGAGGTGTGGTTGCGTGAGGCGTATTTGCGTGAGGTGTGGTTGCGTGAGGCGTGTTTGCGTGAGGTGTGGTTGCCGATTGGACAACCAGTTCAGTGAACCTGTGCGAAGCGGCGGATTTGTCTTGGCGACGCTTTGGCACCGAGTCAACACGCGGGGCCGAGTCAACACTTGGGGCCGAGTCAACACTTTGGGACAGTCGGAGTTTCCACTTATAGAAAGAGGCCACTGAAATTTGATCGAGCCGACAAAAATCGGCCACGGTAAGTTGGGAAGCGGCGTGCCGCCTGAGTCGGTCAAGCCAAAGTTGAATTCGCTGGGTCTTGGACATTGGTAACATAAGATCTCCTGGAAACCAAAAGGAAATC
>Ga0209390_10001588_pt1 | contig 43257 bp, 47 predicted proteins | sample BON01_FD_187212 | JGI IMG/M metagenome (GOLD analysis project Ga0209390, IMG submission 187212) | Freshwater microbial communities from Lake Bonney liftoff mats and glacier meltwater in Antarctica - BON-01 (SPAdes) (version 2) | ecosystem: Environmental > Aquatic > Freshwater > Ice > Glacier...
CTAGTTTTTCCTATAGAGCCGTCGTAGACTACGACGTTGATAGGCTGGGTGTGGAAGTGCGGTAACGCATGAAGCTAACCAGTACTAATAGCTCAATTGGCTTGATTTATGCACTGAAAAAATTTTTTGGAAAACAGATGAGATATGAAAATGAGCTAAAAACTTTATCAAAAAAGTTCTTATATGCTAACTTTAAAAAACTTGGAATTAAAAGAAATGATACAATTTATCTTGGATTAGATTTAAAAAATTTTTACATTCCTTTTTTGAAATTATTAAGTAATAATCCAGATCTTTTTGATAAAAATGTATTAAATAAAATTTTTTATAAGAATTTAAAAGAATATTTTTTACCAAATGGTACAGTGATTTTCCAAGCATTTACCTGGTCGTTTATAAAAAAAAAAAAATTTAACCCACGTTTAAATCCACCTGACATCGGTTTATTTGAAAAATATATTTTTAACAAACCTGGTGTTGCAAGAAGCTCTCATCCAACTAATTCTATTATTGTTTTTGGAAAGCATAAGAATTCTATTTCCAAAAATCATGGACTTTATAGTTTTGGAGCCAATAGTCCTTTTGAAAAGTTTAAAGAGCTTAATGTAAAGTTTGTTAATATAGGTGTGCCATTTGAGGACTCTTGTACCTACGTACATCATTTAGAACATATAAATGGAACAAATCACAGGTTTAATAAATTAATTAATGGAAAAATTTTTGTTAACAAAAGGTATTTAAGTAGAAACTTTTATATTTTGGTAAAATATAAAGATATATCTACTACCATAGATAGAGATGAAAAAAAATTTTGTGATTACTTAAAAAAAACCAATAAGTTAAAATTAATTAAAGATAAAAATTTATTATTTTCAGTAATTGATTGTAAAGACGTTTATAATATTGGTTTACGTTTACTAAAAAATGACTCAAATTATTTTATGAAAAAAAAAGTCTTTGTAAGGTTTTTAGAAAAGACAAAAAAAATTAAAAAAAACTATTATACTTTTTAAATATATCCATTATCACAAAAAATTTCTGAACCATTTCCTCCAGTGTCATCAATTGCAAATTCTAATGTATTTATTAATTGTTTAATTTTCAAATATTCACCATTAAATGTATTTTTTAAAATTTTGGCATTTGACTGAATTGAAAGTTTATCTTTCAATCCACCTTTGAACAATCCCAGGTGAATAACTTTTGATACTATGTCATAGCTAGCATATTCTAATGCAATATTTCTTGAAAAGGATTTTATTCCATTTTTTGTTGTAGAATATAGCGCAATACCTTTGTCTCCCTTTAGTGCTCTAGATGAGCTTATAAATATAAATTTAGGCTTTTGAAAAAAATATCTTTTCAAAAGACCGTTAGTTAATATGATGGGCATTGTAAGATTAACTTCTATAATTTTTTTTATATCTTTTTCTAAACAATTTTTGAAAATTGAATTTTCAGGAATAGAATTAAAAAAAATAAAAACAGGAATTTCATCATTTTTGATCTTGTCAGAAAGCAACTTTATGACTGATTTTAGACTATAATTAGTTTTGTAATTATTAGCCCCCCCCCTCCTTGAGAGGCTAGTGGTCTTAATTTTTTTTCTTTTAAAGTTTTTGAAAACTTTTTGAGCTAAAAAAGAACTTCCACCAAAAATAATTATATGTTTCTTCATTTTATATTTTAATTAGAGCTATACTAAATGATAGACCAACTCCAAATCCACAAATTATTATATTATCACCTTTTTTTATTTTTTTTTTATTAATATCCTCTTCTAGCATTAATGGAATGGTCGAAGCATTTGTATTTCCAACTCTTGTTAAATTACTGGGAAAAATAAATTCATAATTACTAAACTTTTGCTTAAATGTTTCAATTACTACTTTTGATGCTTGATGAATATAAATTTTATCAATCTTGTATTTTTTTTTTTTTTTAACAAATTTTTCTAAAGAAGGTATTACTTTACTAGTTACAAAACTATAAACCTTACTTCCACTCATATTTATTTCATTTTTATATCCCATAAGACAATTATATGAATTTTTTTCATAACCAGATATGTAATCAATAAGTTTGAAATTCTTTTGATATATAAAAATTGATGCACAATCAGAAAATATCGTTGAAATTGATCTGCTAAAATTTTTAAAATATTTACTATAGGTTTCAGAACATGCAATTAAAGTTTCACCTTTAAGTTTTGAAGCAATCTTAATTGCATCTACAAATCCAGTACACCCAGCATTTAAGTCAAATAAATTTAAATTTTGGTTTAAGTTTAAAATTGATGAAAATATGACCGCATTACCAGGAAAAGTGTATAAAGGTGTTTCTGTAACAAATATTATGTTTTTTATTTTATTCTTAGCTTCATTGCTAAATTTAATTTTTTTAAAAGCATCAACTGCTAAAGTAAGAGTATTTTCATTTTCAGCTGTGTGTCTTAAAAAACTAGGTCCAGTTTTATTTATAATTTGATTTATTTTTTTTATATTTAGCGTTTTGCGTAAGGCTTTTTTAACATCAATTTTTTTGGAACCAAATTTATGTGAAAATATCACTTATTTTAACCTAATTCTATTTTGCTAATTTATTTTTTTTTAAAACTTTATAGATATTTGAAACACTAACTTGTTGCGCTAAATTACTAATTAGTGAAGCCTTACCCTTTGTAATTTTGTCTATCTCTGATAAAATTTTTAAATGTCCTAGAGAGTCCCAATCTTCAAAATCTCCAATTTTTGAAGTTAATAAAATTTTTTTTTCTTTGACTTTTATTGACTTTGCAACAATTTTAATTATTTTATTTAAATCAAGCATTTTTTGTTTGTATCAGAATATTTACACAAATAACAATAAAATTATTTAGCTCCATAACAGGTAGCGCTATATGTGTATGCTAAAAAAATACCAAATTTTTCTTGAAAATTAATTTTTGATTCTCTTTTTAATTTTAAGTATTTAGCTTTATCTTTATGAAAAAAACTTGGTATTGGCCAAATTATTTTTTTCGAAAGCGAGACGTTTAAAAATTTTTTTTTAAGTAATTTGATTAGCTTTTTTTCATTTGATAAAGAAATCATAGGCAATATAAATTTTCCATTTTTTTTTAAATTATTTTCGATATTTGATATAATTTTTTCTATATTTCTTAATCCATCAGTTCCACTGTTGCATATAACGCCTTTATACCAAGGGCTTTTGTTCGCAATAAAATCATTTATTGACGAAACATCACTTATTATAATGTCAAATTTTTTATCCTTCCATGGATCGAGCCATTTTCCACTTTTGAATTTACATTTCTTGTACTTAATCTTTTTTTTTGCAGCACTTACAGCATAATTTGATATATCGCTTAAATAAAAATTATGATCTATTTTTCTCTTATTAATAGCAAAATTTGTAATATTTCCATCACCGCAACCAATTTCTAAAATATCTATTTCTTTTTTATATTTATTTATTATTGAGGAAGATTTTTGTTGTAGAATTTTACTCGTCAAGTTTTCTCTGAAGATTTTCATTTAAAAATTTTTTATTAAATTATATTAAATTCAATTTAATAAATAGCAACTCCAATATTTAATTTTTATTGTATTTCAAAAATATTAAGGGTAATAATTAGTTTTAAAGGTAATTAATAATTAGTAAACATAGTGAGATGAAACATAATCATACATTTCTTTTAGTTAAAAAATTACTAAAAGTATGAGAAAAATAAATACTTTAATATTACTTACATAAAAATATATCATTTAATTATAAGTATAATAAGTTAAGAAAGAATGATAGGAAACAAAATTTATAAATTTGCAAAAGAGTTATGGCCTTTAAATAGAAGTATAACTGGTGATGGGTTAAGAAATACACTGCAAAGAATATCCAGACATTTACCTGCACTTCAAATTAAATCAGTTCTTTCAGGTACAAAGGTATTTGATTGGACTGTGCCAAAAGAATGGAGTGTAAGTGAGGCATATATTATTACCCCAAATGGTAAAAAAATATGTGACTTTTCAGTAAATAACCTTCATTTGGTTGGATACAGTATTCCATTTGTGGGCAGTGTTAGTCTTGATGAATTAAAAGAACACCTTTATACGCTGTCAGATCAACCAAATGCAATTCCTTACGTGACCAGTTATTATAAGGAAAGATGGGGGTTTTGCCTTACTCAAGAGCAGTTCGATAATTTAAAAAATGGAACATACAAGATTGTAGTTGATACATCTTTATTTGATGGTGAGCTGAATTATGGAGAATTATTAATTAAAGGAAAAAGTGATAAAGAAATATTTTTAAGCACTTATATCTGTCATCCATCAATGGCTAACAACGAACTATCTGGACCAACTGTTGTTACATTTATTGCAAAATGGTTACAAGAAATTAGAGACACAGATTATAGTTACCGTATAATTTTTATTCCTGAAACAATTGGATCAATTACATATCTTAGTAAAAATTATATCAATTTGAAAAAAAAAGTTGTTGCTGGTTTTAATATTTCATGCGTGGGTGATGAACGCTCTTATTCTTACCTTCCTTCACGAAATGGCAATACCATTAGTGACAAAGTGGCAAAGCATGTTCTCAAATGGATTGATCCTGATTATAAAAGTTACACATGGTTAGATAGAGGTAGCGATGAACGTCAATATTGTGCTCCTGGAATAGATTTGCCAATAGCATCAATTTTAAGGACAAAGTACGGACAGTACCCAGAGTATCATACATCTCTTGATAACTTAGACAGCGTTGTCACCCCAAAAGGATTGGAAGGCGGTTATTGGGCTTTAAGAAAAGCATTGGAACTTGTCGAAAAAAATAAGATTTATAAAGTTAATATTTTGTGCGAACCCCAAATGGGAAAAAGAGGATTGTATCCAACACTTTCTACAAAAAAATCAGGAAGGGAAGTAAAAATAATGATGAATCTTCTTAGCTTTTGTGATGGCGAACATTCATTAATAGACATAGCAGAAAAAATTAATCTTCCGGCCTGGGATTTGTACGAACTAATAGAAAAATTAGTTTCACACGATCTGATTTCATCAACATGATTAATCGCTAAAAAACAGCAGTCAGAGTAGTTAAGTACGGAAGGGATAACCGCTGAAAGCATCTAAGCGGGAAACCCGCCTCAAAACTAGTTTTTCCTATAGAGCCGTCGTAGACTACGACGTTGATAGGCTGGGTGTGGAAGTGCGGTAACGCATGAAGCTAACCAGTACTAATAGCTCAATTGGCTTGATTTATGCACTGAAAAAATTTTAGATTAAATATTTTCTCAAATTACAATGTTTTAAAAAACTACGAAAACTCCATGGAGTAAAAAAAGAACTGCTTTGTTCTTTCAAGTATTGAAAAAACAGGATTATTACACAGCTTGTAATTTAAAAAGTAGTTAATTTATTTTTTTGCAATTTTTATTAAAGTAACATTTTTTCTATTTGAAAAAATTTTAAATTTATTTCTTATAAAAAAATTTATAGAATTTTTGTTTGTCTTTTTAACTTTTGCTACAATAATAGTGCTGTTTTTTAAATATACTTCCGAAGCTTTAAGAATAGTGGTGCCATAACCTAAATTTCTAAATTTTTTTTCTAAATTTACAGAAACATATGTGAAAATATCGTTTAGATTATACCTCACTATTCCAATACGCTCTGAATTCTTATATGCAACCAAAATCAGCGCATCATTATTATTGAGCTCTATATTTAACCATTTCTTGTGATCTTTTTTATTAGTTCTTGTGGAAATAAAAGAATTTTTTCTTGCACTCTTTTCATTTCTTAATAAAAGTAAAAAATCCGAATCTTCTATAGAAGCTTTTTTTATGCTAATTTTCATTTTTATAGTAATTTTTTAACCAGATCCGATATTTTTTGGTCATCCATATATATTTTTGCCATTACTTTTGCTGTATTTTTTGGACTATGCTTGAATGCTAATCTCAATATGTTCATCCAGTTTGTATTATTTTTTTTTCTAATAGATTCTATTTGTGAAATAATTTTTAGGTAATTTTTTTTCATATTTATTGCGATTTTTAACTTAAGCTATATATTGTTTTCATATGGTATATAAAAATTTCAGTAAAAAAAAACCTTTTTTTATTGCCGAAATATCAGCAAATCATAATGGGTCGTTTGCTACTGCAAAAAAGCTTATTTTTTCTGCAAAAAAATATGGTGCAGATGCAGTTAAGATTCAGACATATACTCCAGAAACAATGACAATCAATAGCAACAAAAATGACTTTAAAATCAAAAAGGGTTTGTGGAAGGGAAGAAATTTGTGGGAGCTTTATCAGGATGCGCAAACCCCATTTGAGTGGCAAAAAAAATTATTCGACTATGCAAAAAAAATAAAAATTACATGCTTTAGCACTCCCTTTGACTCTTCAGCGGTAGATTTGTTGGAAAATTTAAACTGTCCTTTTTACAAGGTGGCATCATTTGAAATGAATGACATTCCTTTAATTAAAAAAATTGCACAAACAAAAAAACCAATGATTATTTCAACAGGAATGGCAACTTTAAAGGAAATAGATTTGGCCTTTTATACAGCAAAAAAAAATGGCTGCAGCAATATTTCCCTGCTATATTGCGTAAGTAATTATCCCAGTAAGCTTTCTGACTTTAATTTTAATAACATTAAAATTCTAAAAGAAAGATATAAGTGTAGCATTGGATTCTCAGATCATTCAACTGATAACAGGGTTGTAGCAGCAGCTATAGCATCGGGAGCAGAAATAGTTGAAAAGCATATTGCTTTAGCTGGCCAAACTAGCGGCCCCGATATTGCTTTTTCAACCAAAGGAAAAGATATAGGGATATATGCAAAAGTAATCAGGAATACCTCTGCACTAATGGGAAAAGATTATTTTTTTAGAAACAAATCTGAAAAAAAAAGTTTGAAATTTAGAAGATCTATATATGCTGTAAAAGATATTAAGTTAGGAGAAAAATTTAGTAAAGAGAATGTGAAAGTTATTAGGCCAGGATATGGAATTGAGCCATTTTATTATGAAAAAATACTTAATAAAATTTGTCCTAAAAATATAAAATCCGAAACACCAATAAAAAAAAATTTATTAAAAATTTTAAAAATTAATTGATACAAAATGAAGCATATTCCCTACGGTCGCCAGTACGTTGATAGCTACGATGTTAAATCTGTATCTAAAGCTTTAAAGAGTGAATTAATTACCACCGGGAATTATTTAAGCAAGTATGAAAACAAAATTTCTAAAACTCTTAATTCAAAATATTCTTTGGCTTGCAGTAGCGGAACAGCAGGAATTCATTTAGCCTTATTAGCAATTAATTTAGAAGAAAATGATATTGTTATCATGCCGGCAATTAATTTTATTGCCTCCTACAGTTTGAGCAAATTAATGAAAGCTAAAATTTTATTAGCTGACGTTGATCCTGACACAGGTCAAATGACACCCAAAACATTATTAGAATGCATCAAAAAAAATAAAATTAGAAAAATTAAAGCCGTGATAACGATGTACCTTGGGGGGTATCCAGAAAATATTTGTGAGTTTTATCAAATTAAAAAAAAGTATAATTTTTATTTAATAGAAGATGCCTGTCACGCATTGGGATCAAAATATTTATCAGGAAAAAAATATCTTAGTGTTGGTTCCTGCAAACATTCTGATTTAGCTGTCTTTTCTACGCATCCAGTCAAAACTATTACCACTGGTGAGGGAGGGTTTGTTACGACAAATAATAAAAAATTTTATGAAAAAATGAAGTTATTTAGGTCCCATGGAATTATTCGAAAAAATAAAAATCATTGGCACTACAACATTATAGAAACAGGATTTAATTATAGGCTTAGTGACTTAAATTGCTCTTTAGGCTTAACCCAACTGAATAAAATGCATAAATTTATTTTATTTAGAAAAAAAGTTTATAATTTTTATGTCTCTAAATTAAAAACATTAAACAAATTTATTGAAATAACCAATTACAACAAAGAAAATAAACCATCTTATCATTTGTTTTTAATAACAATTAATTTTGACAAAGTGTCATCCTCTAAAGAAATTTTTTTTAGATATTTAAAAAAAAACAAAATCTTGGCACAGTATCACTATATTCCTTTGTACAAATTTTCCTTCTACAAAAATAAGAAATTTCAACTTAAAGGCACTGAAATTTATTATAAAACAAAGATAAGTCTGCCAATTTTTTTTAACTACACGCACAAACAGCGTAATTATGTAATGTCAAAAATTAATGATTTTTTTACAAAAAAAATATAATGTTAATACTTGAGGTAGGAATAAATCATTTTGGATCCTTGTCAGAAGCCAGAGGTTATTTAAATTTTTTTTTAAAGTCAAATTTTAAATATTTGACATTTCAAATTCAGACAGAAAAATTTTATAAGAAATTTTATAATAAAATTAATTTTGAACTACCAGTCAAATTTTACTTAGACGCAATTAAAAAAGTTAGAGCAAAAAATAAAAAAATAGGTTTGGCTGTCTGTGATCCAAACACTTTTGAAAAATATAGCAAACTTGATTTTGATTTTTACAAGTTACTTGGCATTGGCATTGATAACTTCGAATTAATTGAAATGATTTCCTCAAAAAAAAAAAATGTATTTATATCCTTGGCCAAAGCAACAGATAAAAAGATTTACAATTGTATTAAAAAATTTAAATACAAAAATAAATTAAATTTAATTTATACCAGTATATCATATGATCCAGCAGACTTGAGTCTTAACAGGATCATTCATTTAAAAAAAAAATTTAAAATTAAAGTTGGTTATGGATACCACTACCAAAATGAAATACCTCTATTGCTGTCAAAATTTTACAATTCTGCCTTTGCTTTTATTTATGTTAAAAAAAACACTATAAGAAAAAAAAGAATTTTCCCAGATAATTTTCATGCTTTTTTCTTGGATGATCTTAAGCATTTACAAACAAAGTTTAAAGAAATATACATATTTAGAAATAATACAAAAATTAATACAAAAATTAAGCTAGATGATAAAAAAATACAATTTTAATAAAGCATTAGTTTTGGGTGGATCAAGTGGATTAGGAAAAGCAATTGCGAGTGAGCTAAAGAAAAGTTGTAGAATAGTTAAGTCTTTCTCTTCTACAGAAATTGACACATCAAACCTAGAATCGGTAAATAGTTTTTTACATAATTATAAGTCTACTGATATTTTAGTTTTAAATAGCGGAGGACCTCCGCCATTGCCCTTTAAAACAACAACTGCTGAAATTTGGCATAAATATTTTAATCAATTATTTCTTGGCTTTTGCCTTATCTTACAAAAAATTACGATTAATAAAAATGGTTATATTTTTTACATCTCATCAGCGATAATTAAAGAACCTTCCGAAAATCTAATACTGTCATCTTCATTAAGAATAGGTTTTAGCAGCGTATTAAAATCTTTAAGCAAATCATATTCTAAAAATGGAATTTCAGTAATAAATATTGCCCCAGGTCCTTTTAAAACTAAAAGAGTTAAAGATTTGGTAAAAAATTTAAAAAGATATGAAGAAAGTTTACCTTTAAAAAAAATTGGAGATCCAAAAGAAATTGGTTTATTTGTAAAATCGATAGTTGATAATAAAATTAAATATATATCAGGATCTGTAATATATTTTGATGGGAATACTTTGAATAGTTTTTTTTAATAGATTTATGATCATAGCAGTAATACCAGCAAGACTTAGTAGCAAAAGGCTACTAAAAAAAAATATTATAGATTTTTATGGAAAGCCTTTAATTAGCTATTCAATTAAAGTAGCGAAAAAAGCAAAAATTTTTGATAAAATTATTGTTTCATCCGAAAGTGACAAAATCATAGCAATCGCAAAAAAATATGGAGCTTGCTGCCCATTTAAAAGACCAACAAATTTGTCAAAAGATAAAATTTGGGCAAGTGAAGTTGTTAAACATGCTGTAGGCTGGATAGAGCAAAACATAAAAAAACCTATTTATATATGTCTTATTTACTCAACCGCACCACTTCTTATTCCGAAGGATTTGACCGAATCATACAAAATTATAAAAAACTCAAGATATAAATCTGTTTTTTCTGCTGTAAAAAACTCCTATCCTGTTCAAAGATCTTTTTCTCTCAATAAAAAAAAACAGATAACTATGCTAAACAAAAAAAATTACTACGTACGAAGTCAAGATCTTCCCATAACATACCATGACGCAGGTGCGTTTTATTGGGGAACTTATAAGTATTGGATGAACGGTGAAAAAGCTTTTAGTAAAAGCTCAAAATTTTATTTGCTACCTCAATTGAGAGTTCAGGACATAGATAATTTGGAGGATCTAAAAGTGGCTAAAAAACTATACCAACTATTGCCAATAAATCAAAAATGATGATAAAAATATATAAATATGTTTTTAATAAATCAACAACTAAGTAGTTTTGAAAATCAACAATTTAATTTTAAATCAAATAAATAAAATGAATTCTTTTTTAAATGATGAAATTACGAATAGATTTATAGAACACAATATATCGATCTTTAAAAAAAAACATTATAATACTGGACATATTTTTCTTTTAGAATTTAATGGCTGGGAAGGAGTGCAAATTGCAAATTCATATTTAGTAAATTCAATTCCATTAATCAAAAATTGTAAAATAGTAGCGTTTGAAAGCTATAGAATATTTCAAAAAACAAAATCTTTCTTATTACAGAACATTAAATGGTTTTTTGGTTCATTTTTTAAAATAAAAAATTTTGGGATTTATAACTCATTTGGAACCGACAATTTTATATTTGAAAAAAAAAACTTTAAAATACAAAATCAAGCAAAAATTATTACCAATAATTTTTTTTCTAAAACTGTTAAAAAAAATGATTTAGAAAATTTTTGTATAAAAAATATTTGGATAGGAGATTTGATTTATGACAGTTATCTTAAAAAATATAATGAACCAACTATAAATCTTAAGGATAAAAAATTTAAAGAATTTTTTGAACTGTGTATTTGTAACTTTTTCTTTTGGGATAATTATTTTAGATTAAATAATGTAAGGGGCGTCGCTGTTTCACATGGAGTTTATACGTTTGCAATTCCAATTAGAATTGCCATAAAGAAAAATATACCAGCCTACGTTTGTTCTGATAGTAAAATTGTTAGAATTAATAAAAAAATTTGCTCATTTCAAAAAAAAACAACCGGTGTGGAAATGCAAAATATTTATTTTCGTAAATTGTTTAATAAATTTTCAATTGAGGACAAAAGAATTGCTCATAAAAAAGGCAAACTATTTTTAAAAAATTTAATAGCTGGAAAAGCTCAATATTTTTATTTATCAAAAAAAATCAATAGAAATAATACAAGTAAATTTTCCTTCGAAAAAAACAACCTACCCAAAATTATTATATTTGCTCATTCATTTCATGATAGCCCACACATTAGAGGAAAAAATTTATTTCCAGATTTTTATGAATGGTTAAATTACCTTTCTTTAATTGCACCGAAAACTAATTATGACTGGTATATTAAAGCACATCCAAATTACAATGAAGATTATATTATAAATGATTTTGTTAAAAAAAACCCATTTATAAAGAAAATTAATTCTAGTGTGAAAAATCTCACTCTAGTAAATGAGGGTTTAAAATATGCTTTGACTACGTATGGATCGTGTGGTGCTGAACTTCCATATCTTGGTGTCAAAGTCGTAAATGCTAGTATTAACAATCCTCATGTAAAATATAATTTTTCAATTAGCCCAAAAAATATTAAATCTTATAAAAAAACAATTTTAAATTTAAAAAATGTTAAAGTAAATTTTTCAAAAAATGAACTTTACGAGTACCATTATATGAATCAATATTATTTTACAAATAACTACCTATTTAATAATATGGGTAATTACCACTCAAAAAACAATGGTAGAGCCACAATGTATACTAAAAAAATATTTAGCGAATGGATTAAAAATTTCTCCAAAGAAAAACATTGCACTATAATTGAGAGTATTAATAATTTTGATATAAATAAAGAATATTCAGTAAGTCAAAAAAAAAGTTTTAATTAAAAAATTTTATAATAAATAAATACATGAATCAAAGAACTAATCTAGGTATTATTATGGTTATTATAGTATAAGAAGTTTGTTTAAATTTACAATACTTTATACTCAGTAAAAAAAATAGTTTCTTTTTTAGAGCAAATACTGCGAAAAATATAAGAGTAGATAAATAATTTAAGAACCCTGTAGCATTTGTTTTGCAAATATGTAAATAATTTAAATATATATTAAAAATTAGATAATGTTTAAAAACAAGTCCATATTAATAACTGGGGGAACGGGAAGTTTTGGTAATGCTTTTATTGATTTTGTTCATAAGAATAAAGTCAACTTCAAAAAAATTGTAATTTTTAGCAGAGATGAATTTAAGCAAGATATTTTAGAAAAAAAAATTCCCAAAAATCTAAAAAAAAAATTTAGATTTTTCTTAGGTGATGTAAGAGATGAATCTAGACTAATTTACGCATTTGAAAATATTGATATAGTTATTCATGCGGCAGCATTAAAACAAGTCCCCAAGGCAGAGTACGATCCATTCGAATTTGTTCAGACAAATATTATTGGAGCTCAAAATGTTATATCCGCAGCAATAAAATGCTCAGTCAAAAAAGTGATAGCGCTTTCTACCGATAAATCAAGTAGTCCAACCAATCTTTATGGGGCAACAAAATTGTGCTCTGATAAACTTTTCATTTCCGCCAATAATATAAAGGGAAGTAAAAAAACAAGTTTTTCTGTTATTAGATATGGAAATGTTTTGGGTAGTCGAGGTTCAGTTCTGGAAGAACTTAAAAAAAATAAAAAAAAATCATTTTTAACTGATCCCAAGATGACAAGATTTACAATAAACTTGAGAGAAGCTATCAAAATTACGTTTTGGGTTATAAAAAATTGTATTGGCGGAGAAATAGTAGTTCCAAAAATACCAAGCTATAAAATTCTTGATTTCATAGAATCGGTTAATCCAAATTCAAAGATTACAATAACAGGTATAAGACCCGGAGAAAAAATTCACGAAGAAATGATATCTCTGCATGATAGCCAGAATACCCTCGAACTAAAAGATAAATATTTAATCGCAAGCCCCTTTTTTAGAAAAGATATTTATAATTATTACAAAAAAAATTATGCTGCCAAAAATGTAAGTAAAGATTTTTCGTATACATCAGACAAGAATATATTCTTAACTATTAAGCAAATAAAAAAATCAATTACTGATAATAATTTTTAATAAGTATTTTTTATAATTAATTTTTCAAAATCTTCTATAAATCTTTTTTGTTTTTTTTGATAATTTTGTGTGATTGAAGGCTGACAAGTATTTTTTATTACCTTTACTTTTTTGGACTCTTTGTCCAAAATTTTTGCAAGTTGTTTGTAATTATTTTGACTAAAAAAAATAAATTTATTATTTTCATTTTGCTCTTTATGTATTTTAATCTTTGATACAATAATTTTCTTATTTAAGGCCATGCCTTGTTCAACGCTATTGCTCCAACCTTCTGATTTGGATGGATTTATTAAAGCAATACTATTGTTTATTAAATTTATCAAATCACCCAATGGTACAATATTTAAGATCAGAAAATCATTTATTAGCTTATTGCTCTCTAAATAATTTTTTATAGATAGGGTATATTGAGGGTTTCTGTGATCAAAAAAATACCCAGTACTTACTATTTGAAAGTTTATTTCTTTTTTATTTTTTTTTAGAAAATTTATAGCTTTAAGTAGCACAAAATGATTTTTATGCACCCAGTAGGTATTTGGAACAATAAAATATTTTTTTTTTATTCCAAATTTTTTATGCAAATCTTTCTTTATTTTTATTTTAGGAATATTTATTGCATGTTTTATAAGTATAGATTTTCTGAAAGCTTTTTTATTAATTTTTTTAATGTCATCCAAAACACTATTACTACTAATTAATATTTTAGTCGAATGGGTAGCTGCCATCCATAGATTAAATTTTCTAAGCAGCCTAGACTTTAGGCTAAAGTATTTTGGAAAATGTATTTCTTGAAAGTCAGGAAACCATACAAAACTTTTAACTTTACTGTTTTTGCCAGTATATTCAAAATGGCTAATAGCTTGTATTTTATTTTTAGTTAAAAATTTTTCTAAAAAATAATTTTTACCAAAAATTATTATAAGCATTTTCCCAAGTACTCTTATGAAGAAATTATTATTTGAAACAATATTTGTTTCTAAAATGTCAATTTTTCCCAATTTGTATTCTTTTTTGAAATAATTTTTATTATTTGTTATAATTACTGGGTTTATGTTTTTTATTTTGAATTTTTCTAAAAAAAAAATTAAGTTCTTAATATAATTAAATCCACCTAACCACTTTGAAGGGTTAAAATTTATTATAAATCCTACATTTGTTTTCATTAAATGCTAAAGTCATATTTTTTATTATTTTTTCTCAAAAATCTTGCTGGATTTCCTACCACCACTGAATTGCTGGGCACATCTTTTGTAACTACTGCTCCAGCACCAATTATTGAGTTTTCACCGATAGATATGTCAGGAAGAATTGTCGCATTTGCACCTATAGATGCAAAATTTCCTACTGTAACTCTTCCGGCAATATAGGCTGCCCCCATTATGTGTACTCCATCACCAATTTTACATTCATGATCTATCACTGAGTTAACATTGAGATAGCAATTTGATCCTATAATTGTTTTTTTATTTACAACACAATGTGGCATTGCAAGCAAACCAGATCCGTATTCAACTGACTTGTCTAAACAGCTTTCTTTGCTTTTTATAGAGATTTCTTTTATTTTATGCTCTTTTAATTTTTTTGAAATAGAGCATCTTAGCTTTCCATCCATCATGCCAATGCAAACAAAAAAAAATTTACTATTTTTCAAAAAATAAAGTAAATCTTCTTTTTTATTAGAAAATTGTGCAAGGGTTTTAAAGTGAGGCTGTTTTTCAATATATTTGTCAAATATATAAGAGACTTTTTTTTTCTTCTCTTTTAAAATTTCCTGAACTAGGAAAGCAGTTGATTTCCCCCCATAAAGAAAAATTTTTTGATTAGGCATTAGTTAAAATTTTTTTTATTTTATTTAGAATAATAATAATATCTTTCTTTTTAAGATCATAAGATGATGGCAGGACTAGCAATTTATTGAAAATTTTTTCACTAATGTTATTTTTGGTTATATATATAGATTTGAAATTTTTAAGCTTATTTAGAGGCCAAAACCCAGACCTAACTTCAAATCCGGAGAGCATAAGTTTCTCGCCTATGGTTCTTATTTTCTCTTTTGATAATGTTTTAAAAAATATACTATTTAGCCAATAGACTGGCTTTGTATTTTTTAAATTTTTTTGGGCTATTTCAGTATTTTTTAGCTTAAAATGTTTTCTATATAAAATACCAACTTTTATTTTATCTTTTAATAATTTTTTCTTGAATCTTTCAATTTGAGCTCTGCCCACACTTCCAAGCAAATGAGGCATTAAATAATTGTAGCCTTCTCTGCAAACATAGTATTTTTTCCAGTACGGGTCTCGTTTAGTTCTGTAAATTGCAGCTCTTGAGGCTATCATGGTAATTTTTTCAAAAATATTTTTCTTATTTACTGAAATAAGCCCCCCCTCTCCAACGCCTATCATTTTTTCTGATCTTACAGATGTAACGCATATATCTCCAAAAGTTCCAACTTTTCTATTATTGATTTCAGCACCTAGCGATTCACTTATATCTTCAATAATTTTTACTTTTTTAATTCTACAAAATTTTATAATCTTTAGAGTGTCTCTTGCAGGAAAACCATAAACATGAACTAGTTGTAAAGCTTTTGGTCTGTATTTTAATATTGCTTTTTTAACCAATTCAAAATCAAGGCCAAATGTGTCCGGCTCAACATCAACCAAAATTGACAATGCGCTACACTGCGATACTGAAGAAATATTTGAGCTGCAAGTATAATTTGGAACGATAACGCAATCATTATTCTTCACCCCAAGAGCTACCATGGCCAAGTGTAATGCTGCCGTACCACTTTGTACCGCCAAAGAAAATTTGATGTTTAGAAATTTAGAAAATTTTTCTTCAAATATTTTAGTATTTTTCCCATTTGACGATAGCCATGTAGATTTTAGTGAATCTGATACATATTTTAATTCAAGATTTGAAAGATTGGGTTTATTAATAATGTATTTCATTTTGCCTCAAAGATTGTTTTATTTTAATTTTTATTTACATAAAGTAACTTGATCAGTTCTTATTATAAACTACAAAAATGTCTACTGGTAAAACATTTGATTATTCTGGACAATTAATCAATTTTAAGTCAATAATTAAATTCAAAACATCCAAAAAAAAATATTATTTTTATATGTTTGCCTCGTGTAATAGATAATCTTCCTTTGTATGGCTAGTGAAATAATTTAATATAATACATTCAAATGAAAATTTTATACGACTCCCAAATTTTTTTTTTACAAAAATACGGAGGCGTATCGTTATATTTTGCTAATTTGATCAATCATTTAAATAATGGAAAAAATTATGCACATATATTTTCACCATTTTACACATGTCAAATTTTACAAGATTTAAAATTAGAAAAATTTATTAAGGGTAAAAAAATAGAGAGAATTCCTAGATATTCAACAAAAATAATTAAACTTATAAACGACCTTTCATTTGAAATGTATGCAAAAATATATAAGCCCGATGTAATTCATTTTACATTTTTTGAAAAAAAATTTAATTTAAATAATATTAAAAAAATTATTACTGTATACGATTGCATTCATGAAAAATATTACAATATTAAAGATCATAAAAAAAAAATTATTGATTTGGCTGATCATGTAATATGCATATCTAAAAGTACCCAGCGAGATCTTTTAAAAATTTACGGAATTTCAGAGGATAAGACATCTGTTATTTATTTAGGATCTTCTTTTTCAGAAAATATTAGAAATTATTCGCAAATAAATATTAATAACAAGCCATATATTTTGTTTGTAGGAAACAGATTCAAATACAAAAATTTCTTGAATTTTATCAAGTCTATTTCATCATCTAAAATATTAAAAAATAACATAGAAATAGTTTGTTTTGGAATTTATCCATTTGCTCAATATGAAATTGAATTTTTTTTGCAAGAGGGGTTAGACATAAAAAAAATTCATTTCATTTCAGGGGAAGATAGTATTCTTCAGCAACTTTATATTAATGCCTTTATGCTGGTCTACCCCTCTCTTTATGAGGGATTTGGTCTGCCAATATTAGATGCCATGTCTCTTGGATGTCCTGTTGCATGTAGTAACACCTCATCTATGATGGAAGTTGGTGAGGATGCTCCAAAGTATTTTGATCCAAATAGTCAAGATGATATAAGATTATCAATAGAAAAAGTTTTTTTATCTGACAATCTCCGTGTTAAAATGATTGCAAAAGGTTTAGAGCAAAGTAAAAAATTTAGTTGGAAAAATTGTGCTATAGAAACACTAGATATTTATAAAAATGTTACAGAAAAATGATTTTTTACAAAGTAAATTCCCCAATGTACATATGAGCAAGCCTTTAATTAGCATAATCACAGTTGTTTTAAATGGCGAGAAGCACTTGGAGGAAACAATTTTAAGCGTGGTAAATCAAAAATATAAAAATATAGAATATATAGTTGTGGATGGAGGATCTACAGATGGAACATTGAATATCATAGATAAATATAAAAAATTTATTAGCAAATTTATTTCTGAAAAAGATGAAGGAATATATGAGGCATTTAATAAGGGCTTGGCCTTGTCATCGGGTGATTGGATCGGGTTTGTTAATTCGGATGACATTCTGTTAGAAGATGCTTTAGAAATTTTGATTAGATACCACAAAAAAAATCCAAATATCCATTTCTTATTTGGAAGTGTTAAGAAGCATTGGGGAGTTTTGCACGGTTATAAACCATGGAAAATTCATTTTCTTTGGAATTTTTACTCCAGCCACTCTACTGGCTTTTTTATAACAAAAGACGCGGCGAAAATAGTTGGAAATTACGATACACAGTACAAGTATTCGTCTGATTTTGACTACTTCTATAGAATGATCGTGAAAAAAAAACTAAGAGGCATAGCTACTAAAAAAAATGAAATATTTGGTATTTTTAGAAGAGGTGGGTTTTCGAGCAAAGTAAATTTTTTAGACCATTTTTTTGAAACAATAAAAATAAGATTAAATAATAAGCAAAATAAGCTTTTGGTACTGATTATATTTATTGCCAAGTTCTTAAGAAATTTTAGAAAAATTTAATGTTAAAAATATATTCAGTCTTAGACTCAAGGGTTAAACAACGAATGGTTTTAATGGTAATGCTATCGTTTGTGACATTGTTTGTGGACACACTTAGCGTAGTAGCTTTCTTTCCGGTAGTTAAAACTTTATTTGATCCAAATTTTTTAAATAAATATTTATTTACATATGATACAATCCTGCCAAAACTTATTCTTATAAATGTAGAGTTGTTTGGTTTGTTGTTTTTACTTTTTATATATATTGCTAAAAATATTTTAACCTATTTTCTTGTGGTGTTCAGAAGTAAATTTGTCTTATTTGCCCAAGCCCATTTGACCAGTTTATTTTATACTAATTATATTAACTTAGATTATTTAGCTTTTATTTCTCACAATACGTCTTTCTACGCTAGAAACATTAATGACAATATTAATTCATTTTTTATTAGTAATTTAAAATCTTGGATCGAAATTTTAACTGAAACTGTTGTCATAATATTGATATCTGTTTTTTTAATCTATTTAAATTGGAAAAATTTTGCTATTTTTTTTATTTCTTTTGCAATATTAGGATTTTTAATTTATGAATTTCAAAAAAAAAAACTTTTAATATGGGGTAAAACTATAAATATTTTTCTTACCGAAAAGCAAAAAACTATTTATCAGTCACTTGATTCTATAAGGGAAATTAAAATTTCTAGAAGTCAGAATTTTTTTTCTAACTATTTTTTTTTACTGTCAAAAAAAATAGCTAGGATAAGCATAAATACAGATGCTACAATGATTATACCCAAACTTTCTATAGAAGTTCTTGGATTATCGTTACTTTTTTTAATTCTTTATCTGGAATTATCAAAAGGAAAAAGCATTACGAGTATTATGCCAATGATGTCTGTTTATGCTGTTTCTGCATGGAGAATAATGCCGTCTATAAATAAGTTAATCGGATGCTTCTATAGAATTAAATATTCCCAAGATAGTGTTGATATACTTAGTAAAGAAATTACTAAATTTGAAGAAAGCAATTTAATTTTTCTTAATAACAATAAGAATATAAATAAAACTCTCAATTTTAAAAAAAAAATTATTATTGAAAATTTGTCATTTAAATATCCTCAAGGTAAAAAATATATATTTGAAAATTTAAATTTAGAAATATTGAAAGGAAAATTTACAATAATTTATGGCGCTAGCGGGTCTGGCAAAACTACCTTACTTAATATTTTATTGGGGTTTCTTAAACCAACCAAAGGGCAAGTTTACATCGATTCTTCAACTTCAAACTTATTTGACAATCTAGATCAATGGCAATCAAAATTAGCCTACGTGCCACAAGAGAACCGCTTAACTGATGAATCGATACTTGCCAATATTGCGTTTGGGCAAAGCAATCAGAATATTAATTTAAAAAAAGTTTACCAGGCAATAAAAAAATCTCAATTATCAAACTTGGTAAAGGATATGGATAATGGAATCAATTCATCAGCTGGACAAAGCGGAGTGAAATTGTCCGGGGGCCAAAGACAGAGATTATTAATTGCAAGGGCAATTTATTCAAATCCAGAAATTTATTTGTTGGATGAAGCCACAAGTTCATTAGATCAGGAAACTGAAAAAAAAGTTTTAGACAATATAAAAGAAGTAACAAAAAATAAAACAGTAATTTTTGTAACACATAGAAAAAGACTAAAGAGCTATGCAGACCAATGCTATGAGTTTGTGAATGGAAAAATTACAAAGGAAAAAAATTATTGAAATGAAAAAAGCCTTAATATTTGGAATAAGTGGACAAGATGGAGCTTATTTAGCCAAATTGTTAATTAAAAAAAAATACTTAGTATATGGAACCGTAAGAAGAAAAAAAATATTAGTTAATTTTGAAAAGCTTCAAATACTAAAAAAAAAATATAAAATTTTTAAAATTAACCCAATAAATTTTATCGCAGTTTATGAGCTAATTAAAAAAACTAACTGTAATGAAATTTATTATTTTAGTGGTATCTCTTCAGTTGGAAAATCTTTTTTAAGTAGAGAAAAAACTCTCAGTGTTAATATAGGCGGGTTTGTAAATATTGCAGAAAGTTGTAGAATTTTAAATAAAAAAATTAAAATTTATAACGCTTGTTCGAGCGAGTCCTTTGGTTTTTTGAAGAATAAAAAAATAGATGAAACTTCAGCATTAAACCCACAGAGTCCGTATGGTTTATCCAAAGCAGTAAATTTACTTTTGGCGAAAAATTATAGAGATAATTTAGGATTGCATATTGTTAACGGCATATCTTTTAACCATGATTCCCCACTGCGAAATAAGTCTTTTGTTTTAAAAAAAATAAGCTCTAATATAAAAAAATTAGTTAAAGATAAAAATTACAAGATAGAATTGGGAAATATTGATGTTTCTAGAGACTGGGGCTGGACTCCAGAGCATATAAATTTTATTTACAAGCTAATGCAGTTAAAAAAAGCAGACGATTATGTTATTGCAACTGGAAAGACAACATCATTAAGAAATTTAATTAAAATTATTTTTGACAAAAATAACATAAAAATAAAAGATAAAATAATTATAAATAAAAAATACTTTCGGAATAATGAAATCTTATCAAACTCAGCAAATATAAAGAAAATTAAAAGCGCGTTGGGAGGCGCACCCAAAACTGATGCAAAAACCTTAGTTAGCAAATTAACATTAGGTACGTTATTTTGAATTTAAAAAAATTAAATACAATGAATATATTGATCACAGGAGCAGCTGGTTTCATTGGCTTTAAATTAGCAAGCGAGCTTTTGAAGAATAAGAAAAATAAAGTTTATGGAATAGATAATCTTAATAATTACTATTCAGTAAAATTAAAAAAAAAAAGAATCGAAATTTTAAAACAGCATAAAAATTTTCTTTTCTCTAAAATTGATATTGCCAACAATTCTAAACTAAAAAAATATTTTTCAATTAGAGAAAAATTTGATATAGTATATCATTTTGCAGCTCAGGCAGGTGTAAGGTATTCATTGAAAAATCCCAAAATTTATATTGACTCAAATATTCACGGTTTTTTAAATATTTGTAATAATTTAATAGTTAAAAAACCAAAAAAAATAATTTACGCATCCTCCAGCTCAGTCTATGGTGATACAAAAAATTTTCCCATTAAGGAAGAGGAGAGGTTATTACCAAAAAACATATATGGCTATACTAAATTAATTAATGAAATTACTGCAGAATACTATTCAAATAAGTTTGGTTTAAATTTTATTGGATTAAGATTTTTTACAATTTACGGTCAGTGGGGAAGACCGGACATGCTTATTATGAAATTTTTAAAAACATATGCGAAAAAAAAAGAAATGATAATTAATAATTACGGAAAGCACTATAGAGATTTTACTCACATAGATGATGTAGTAATGATATTAAAAAAACTAGTTTTAACTAAAGTAAAAAATCATCAAATTTTTAACATTTCCTCGAATAGCCCAATACTTATTTTGGATATTGTAAAAATTTTTAAAAAACAATTTAGTGATATTCAGTACAAGTTAGAAAAAAAACATCCAGCAGATATTTTCAAAACGCATGGAGACAATACAAAAATAAAAAAATTTCTAAACATTAAGATACAATCAAAATTTAATTCAAGATTGTTTGATTTATTTAAATGGTATACTCAAAATAAAATTAATAAGATATCCTAGAATTCTTTTAATTTTTGCAAGTCAACAAAAATTCTTTTTTTAAATGCTCTAACATTTTGATTTTTAGGTTCATCCTCGCAGTAAATTTCTTGCGCCAAACCTCGATTAAATTCTTTATATATGCCAGCTCCAACAAAAAGTTTTATATCTAAATTTTTTTCTGTTTCTGATGATAATAAAAAATACTTTTTATTTCTTATTAAATGAACGTTATTTAAAACAGAAGCTTTTTCTGAAATTAATATTTCTGCTGATTTTATTATGTTTAGCAAGTCAATAATTTTGTAATTTCCTGGAATAACAATTTCAAATCCCAAACCTCGTAATTTTTCGCTTACCTCTACTATATTGGAGATTCTATCTTCCCGTCCAGTTGTTAGAAAAACTTTTTTAGGTAAGGTTTTGTTTTTATGCAATTTCGAACTTAGAATATTTTTAGCTAATAGGTAATTTTGAATACTGCTCATTCTTGGAAGTATTTTTGCATTTTCGAATAAGTAATTTGTCGACAATATCTCTCTTGGTTTTACAAGTTTTATATTATCCTTGGAAAAATATTCTATAAAATCATCCCATTCTTGCGAGGGTGTTATTACTAGTAATTTGTTATTTTGATTAATTTCTGGAACATGGTTTAAATAATAAATAATTTGACCTAATAAATCACCAGTAAAATGACCAAAATGACTTGTGTAATATGGTAGTAAAAAAATTTCTTCGTTAAAATTTTTAACTTTATTTTCAGTAGTTGTTTTTATTTTTTTATATTGTTCATAAAGAAAATAATCATTTATCGTGTAGGATGTATTATGTACTTTAACCCAACCTTCAATCACTGGGTATTCTTCAGAAGATGAAAAAGTACTATCACCCTCATAGGCACAAAGAAGTGCAATATTTTTTTTAATTTGGAAATTTCCAGATAAGTCAATAATCGAACATAAGTCATGCTGTATTTTATTGTTGCTAATACCTAAATTTTTTACTTTATGATTTAGCAATAGTATTACTAACTTTTTAGTTATTTTTTTTAAAAATTTCAACATATTGTTAGTTAGACATTTTCATAAAAAACAAAGCATGATTATTAATAATTAAAATATTTTTTTATTTTCTTTTTGAAGAGCATATCTGTATAATATTTTTCGTGCAATCGTAGTCATAAAAAATTTTAACAACCAGCCCAAAAAAGGAATTTCTGATAAAAATTTAAAACTTCTATAAGTTTCGTCTACTTTTTCCCTATAAGTATTTTTGTATCTATAATCCTTTGCATTCATGTCTTTACCAGCATTATTAACTTGAAACGATTTTTTGGCATAATCTCTGTTAATTTCAAATGCGACTATTGATTCAAAATATCTTATCTCCGATACTGGCAATGACAGACTTTTAATGCTCTCTTCAAATGCACCTGATCTAAAATTTAACAAATCAACGAGACGATAAGTTAAATTTATAAATGAAAACTTGGAAGGATTTCCAAATTCTTTCAAATAACTTGCATGTGTATCTTCTACAACTAGTACACCTCCATTCTTAATGTTATCAGCACAACAGAATAAAGTTGTCGCTTGCTGAATATCAGTGTGCCCACCATCATCAAGCAATATGTCTATGTGACCTACTTTTTTTTTAAATTCATCCCAAAATTTTTTATCACCCTGATCACCTATAAAAATTTCAAATCCATATTTTTCCCACATTTTTGCTTTTGGATTATTGTCAATTCCTATTATTCTTGCTTTATTTCCAAAATATTTACGCCACATAAATAATGAGCCACCATTTAATATTCCTACTTCTACAAAAGTTATTTTTTTATCTACAAATCTAGAAAAAATTTTTTCATATGCGTAAAAATAAGTGCTGTGTTTTGTAGAAAGATATGGACTTTCAAGAAATAATTTTTTAATATCATTTTTCATTATCCAATTAATAGCTTAATTTTTTTTATAAAAGAATTGTTTTTAATTTTGTAGTAAAAATAATTAATAAATTCAATTTTTCTTACATCAGCATCTTCAATATCATCCAAGTAATGATTAATTTTTATTTTAGTTGGGTGGATAAGCGGGAAAGAGATATTTTTTTTAAATAAGGTTGGAAATGTATCCGGCCCTTTTCCATGGGTAGACTGACTGCCCCAACCAATATGTTTGCATAAAAGTTTAAATGGCCTAATTATTAATCCATTATTTTTCCATATAGATAATATCAATTGATAGTCCCAAGAATTAATTTTCCCCTCATAAGAATATTGAAATTTTTTATAAAAGTAATGAGCTTTTGCAATATTCAAATTAAAAAACTTCAATAGCCAGAAAAAATCATAAATGGACTTCCAGCTGTTCATGTTTTGATCATTTTCTAGCCAGGTTCTTCTCCATGTTGCCCATCCGTGTGTACCCGGTCTTTGGCTAAAAAAATAACTTTCAGATGCGGTAAATTTTTTTTCATAATAAAAATTACCTGATATCATTTTGATTTGTTTCTTATTTTCATACTTTAACAACAATTCTTTACAAAATTGGAAAAAAGAAAGACTAGGACTGCAGTCGTCTTCTAAAATAATGCCCATTGTTTCTTTTGTAAAGAACCAGTCTAAACCTTTATTGATATTTTTTTTTAATCCAATATTGATGGTATTGTAATTTTTTATTACTTTGCAATTCCATGAAATATTTTTTTCAAAATAATTTCTTGAAAAATCACATTTAGTTTTATCGTCAAAGTTTTTTGGACCATCAGCAGCAATATATATTTTTTTTGGCTGAATAATTCTAAGTTTAGATAATATATCTTCAAGATACTCAAACCTATTATAAATTATTATTACTATCGGGATATCAAATTGATCATTCATTAAATTTATAGTTATTTATTTATAATATATTAATTTATAATATATATTTATATCATGAAGAAAATATTATTTTTTATAAGATTAAGTTTAGATGCAATTAGAGATACTAAAAAAATTATTAAATATTTTTCTTTAATAGAAATTAACGGTTATTTTGTTATTTTTAAAATTTTTTTTATAAGATTTTTTTATTGCTTTCAGAATATTCGAGCAAAACAGGCAATACTCATAACGAAAAAAAATACTCAATTTATTTGTTTAGAAGAAGAAAAAATCGATGTGGACAAAATTAGTAAAAATATTGACGATACTGGACATTCGCCAGTTTTTCATCTTAAAGATAATTTTTTAAAAAATATTACTGACCATGTTTTTCAAAGCAAAAACATTGACATAAAATCGAATAATATAAACAAGTTAGAATTATTAAAAAAAACAAATGAACCATTAAATAATTATTTTTCAAGACTTGAAAATCTTAAGGTTAGCAGATTTACAGGAACTCTAAGTCTACATAATAATTCACTGCTTAAAGATTTTTTGCTATCAGACGCAATGATAAATTTGGCCAAATCCTATTTGAACACTAGTGATTTTTCTGTAAATGCCTCTTTTTTCGTATCCAATCCAGTTCAAATATCTGAAATTGAGAAGTATCAAAATGCGCAATACTTTCATTGGGACAATGATTTTAAAAAATTTTTTAAATTATATGTGTATTTAACTGATGTTGATGAAGGCAGTGGACCGCATATTTTCGTACCAGGTACTCATAAAAAAAAATTATCTAGTCATCAGCTTTGTAGATTATATTCCGATCAGCAGATATATTCGTCATATCCAGAAACTAAAAAATTCCTAGGTAAGGCAGGATCTCTTTTTTTTGTAGATAGTTATGGAATACACAAAGGTGAGACACCCACATCCAACTCAAGACTTTTATTAAATGTGCATTATGGCAAAGGAAGGATATTGTATAGTAAAGACGATTTATATTTTAATAACAAGTAGTAAAATAATTTTTAATATTTATGAAGAACTTAAAAAATTTAATAAAATTTTTGTTAAGAAAAATAGGTTGGAGATTAGAAAAGCTTATCAAGCGTAAGGATTATAATAGCGAGGTACCACCTGAAAAGTTATTAAACGCGCTATCAACTGCTAGTGGAATTTTTCATTTGGGGGCGCACAGAGGTGAAGAAGCACCAATTTATGAATGGTTCGGCAAAAAGGTTGTATGGGTAGAAGCAAATCCCATAATATTTGCTGAATTAAATGATAATTTGATAAAGTATAAATTCCAAAAAGCTTATCAGGCCTTAATTTCAAATGAAGACAACAAGGAAATTGACTTTTATTTATCTAGCAATGATTATGCCTCATCATCAATTTTTGAGTTTGGAACTTTGAGTTCTGGAGACAAATCTTTATGGCCCGATAAGAACTTAAAGCATGAAAATAAAAAAAAATTACTATCAATTACAATTGATACATTGGTAAAAAAAAATTCAATAAATATTAAAAATTATGATCATTGGGTTATAGATCTTCAAGGTGCCGAGCTTTTGGCGCTAGAAGGAGCCGCGGCCTCATTACAATTTTGCAAGACCATGTACATAGAGGTAAGCAAGGGAGATGTTTATAAAAATGGAGCCAAATGGGATGAGGTCTTGTCTTTTTTGGAAAAAAATAATTATAAGCAAATGTGGGATTTGACCTCTGATCATACAAATATACTTTTTTTAAAAAAATAATTTTTTAAAATATTTTTTTAAATCCACCAAAAAATGAAGGCAATATTTTTTTAATATACCAAAGGTATTGTGCAATTAAAACATTAGAAGAATTATAGCCATTGTTAATCTCAATAAATTTCATTTTTTTACCATAGTTAATAAATTTGCTGGCATCAGAAATGTGTGAATTAGTGCAAATAATTTTATCAGATTTAGAAAGAATGAGCATATCTATAATATTTTCTTTTCCAATATTAAATCGGTGGTTTTTTCTAGAGTTTTGTTCAAAAATATTATTCTTTTTTGACCTAAAGGAATCTGCAAAATAAATAGCATTGCCAAATTTTCTAGAAAGAATTTTGAAATATTCAAATTCTTCAGTTACAACAAAAATTTTTGTATATTTATTATTCTTCAATTCTTTTTCTATTATAGAAATTATCTGGCCAACAGTTGCTGGAAAAGGGTGTCTTTCTTGAGTTTTCATATCAGTACCTCTAAAATGAACACCTAAAAATATTTCTTTCCCAAAATGTTTTTTTATAAAAGAATCTGCGGAATTTGTTAAGAACGGTTTGAATCTGATCATTTTTTTATAAATTTTATAATGGTTGCCATTTAGATTGGCAAAAGTATCAAACTCAGGAATTTTTCTTGTTTGTCCGTCCGTAAAAATTACACGACGACTTTTGTATACTTCTTCTAATGTACATTTGTTAAGTGGATAAAAGTAATAATCCCAAGCATTGTGTGTATTGTTTATTTTCTCTCTCTCATTATATTTGGTTGGAAAATTTTTCATATCAACAACAGGAATAAATCCTAATTTTTGGGCTATTAATATGTGATGTAATACAAAATTTAAATTTGAAAACATCCCTCCTCCTCTAAATCTTTGTATTACGTAAAATACCTTGTCCTTATTTTTGTTGCCAAAATTTTCAATAACATATTTAAGATTTTTTTTATTTAAAATTGAACTATTTAATTTGATATTTTTGTCAATATTTGACCTATTTTTATTTATGTAAAATCTAATAAATTTTTTTAAATATTGTATCATTGTTATAAAAATTTTTTTATTATTGAAAGATATTTTTTGCAATTGATTTCATAATCAAATCTATGCAAGTTTTCAAAGCCAATTTTTATTTTATTATATATATTTTTCTTTTTATAATTATTAATTAATTTGGATAGTTTAACATAATTTTCAGTTTGAAAAAGATCTCCAGCCTTTCCATTTAAAAGAATTTCTCTAGGACCCGTGGGGCAATTAGAGGATATGATATATTTTTTTAAAAATTGAGCTTCAATTAACACATTGGGAAGGCCCTCAAATTTAGATGATAAGACAAATATATCCGCTTTTTTTATGTAGGGATGGGGATTTTTGCAATAACCAAATAATTTTACATTCTTTTTCATCTTGTTTTGTTTTATAAATTCACTTAGGTGCTCATGCATAAAACCCTTTCCTATAATCAGCAATTTAGGTCTAATTTCTTTTTTAATTAACAAAAAAGACTTTAAAAGAGTCATGTGATCTTTCTGATCGGTAAGTCTCCCCACAGTAATTATATTGATATTTTTTTTACTGAAAAAATTAAAATTTACTTTTTTATCTGAGCAATTTTTTATGTCAATGGCATTGAATGGATTGTAAACGCAAGTAGTACGAATATTAAATTTTAATAGAAATTCTTTTTTAAAGCTTAAAGAATTAACGATAATTTCATCTGCTTTTTTCAGCAAATAATTAAAGATTTTATTTTTAATAAAATTATTTGACCAACCTGAGGGAGAAGAATTTGACCTGGAGATAATTTTAATACCAAATATTTTAGCAACAAAAATGGCAAAAATATTTGCTTGAAAAGAGAATATTATTAAATTTTTTTTGTTCAGGATTATTTGTTTAATCAAATAAATCAGTGAAATAAAATATTTTACATACCTGCCTTTGTTCAGTAAAAATTTCCATTTTGGACCAATAAAATTAATTTTATTGTTAAAATAACTTTTTTTATTATAGCTTGTGGTAACTATTTCTAGATATTTTAAATTTTTATAAAGATAATTTGCAATAATATATAGATTTTTTTCAACTCCCCCATCTTCTATAGAAGGTATAAAAATTAATAATTTTTTTGACATAAATAATAAGATATTTTGTATATTTCAATATAACTGGTAATGAAATAAAATTATTATGACTTTAAAAATATATTATTGGGCTCCAATAATCAGCAAGATCGCAACAATCAGAGCAGTAATTAATTCAGCAAAGAGTTTAAAATTTAATTCAAAAAAATTTGATTGCACATTAATAAATTCCATAGGAGAATTTAGTCCTTTTTCATCTGAATTAAAAAAATATAAAATTAAATTAAATAATTTTCATCAATTCGACCTGATAAAATTTCTACCAAGCAATGGCTATTTGTTTAGTAGATTTTCTTTTTTAGTAATATTTGTTTTATCTTTTTTTAAACTAAAAGACATATTGCTAAAAGAAAAACCGCATTACCTAATAATTCATCTCATCACTTCTCTGCCTCTTATTTTGAATTTAATTTATAATTTTAATACAAAATTTATTTTAAGAGTATCTGGTTTGCCTAAATTAAATTTTTTTAGGAAATTATTGTGGAAAATTGCTATTAAAAAAGTTCATTATGTTACATGCCCTACCCTCGAAACAAGAAATTTTTTAATTAAAAATAAGCTAGTAAAAAAACAAAAAGTTATGGTTCTTCTTGATCCTGTTATTGACACAAATTACATAAAAAAAAAATCTTCTTTATTAAAAAATAGATCTAGTATACTAAAAAAAAAATATGGTAATTTTATTTTTTGCGCAGGAAGATTGACCCAGCAAAAAAATTTTTCATTAATTATAAAATCCTTTAAATGTATTTCTTTAAAGGCAAATAATTTAAATCTAATAATAGCAGGAGAGGGTGAGCTTAAAAAAAAATTGCTCAAATTAATATATAAACTTGAATTGCAAAAAAGAGTTTTTATAATAGGTCATAAAAAAAATATCTATTCCTTTTTTAAAGCTTGTAAAATTTTTTGCTTGCCTTCCTTGTGGGAAGACCCTGGTTTCGTTCTAATAGAAGCAGCCTTTTTCAAATCTAATATTGTTTCTTCAAACTGCCCAAATGGACCAAAAGATTTTTTTAAAAATTTAAAGTATAAATATAATTTTCGTTCTGATAACTTAGGAGAGTTAAATCACAAATTGTTAAAAATTATTTTATCAAAATACAGAATACCGAGACAAAATAAAAACATTTTATTTGATAGAGCAATGCAATATACATCCTTAAATCATTTTAAAAAATTAAAGAATTTATTGATACCAAATTAATTAGAAATATTTATGAGTGAAAGACACAACTATGGTTCTAAATTTTATAATATTACTTTAAAAAAAATTATAAAAAATGAATTACTTAGTTATTTAGGAAGATTGTTTTCGAAAAAAAATGTCATCCCAAATAAAAAATATTTACAGTTAGGCTGTGGAGAGTCGGACGTGCGGGATAATTATATCAATTGCGACATTTATAATTTAGATTACTTTAATCCTTTAAAAAAAAAAAATATTCATTATTTAGATTTAAGATATCCGTTGCCATTCAAAAGTAATTCTTTTGAGGAAGTCTTTACAGAACATACGTTGGAGCATTTATACCCCTCAGAAGCTAACAATTTACTTCAAGAAATCTTTAGAGTTTTAAAGCCTGGTTATATTACTAGGATTATTGTGCCCGATCTAAAAACTTATATAAATTATTATAATAATAAAAATTTTTTTTTAGGAAGAGATTTTAAAACTGGATGCGAGGCGGTCTGGAACATAACTCAGAATTACGATCATAGAAGTTTATGGGACGCCGAATGGCTTATTTACAATTTAAAAAAATGGGTTTTATTCTTTGCAAAGAATATGAATATAAACAATCTCAAAATTCAGACTTGATTTTAGACAAGGAGGGTAGAGAAATTGAAAGTATTTACATCGAAGCTACTAAGCCAAAAGTATAGTTGTATTGTATAAAATTTTTAGAATGAAGCATAGAAATTAATTTCATGAAAGTATCCGTAACAGTAATAATGCCCTATTATAATAAGCAAAAGTATTTCCATAGTTCTTTCAAGTCATTCATTAATCAGAAATTTAAAAATAAAGAACTTATAATTGTGTACGATAATCATGATGCCAAAGATTTAATTTATATAAAAAAAATTATTAGTAATGTTAAATATGTTAAATTATTAATTAATCGTAAAAACATTGGAGCAGGAGCGTCTCGTAATAAGGCGTTAAAAATAGCTAAAGGAGATTATATTGCTTTTTTAGATTCCGATGATATTTGGGATCCAAGGAAACTTAAAGAACAAATTAACTTTATGCAAAAAAAAAGTATTAATATCTCACATACTTCATATAAAATTATAGATCAGAAAGGAAAAATTACTGGTTATAGAAAAGCTGCAACAAAATTAAATTACCGTAATCTCATAAAATCCTGCGATATTGGATTATCAACTGTAATAATTAAAAGAAGTTTTTTAAAAAGTAACAAATTTCCTAATTTAAAAACAAAAGAAGACTATGTTCTTTGGCTAAAACTTTCAAAAAAAGATAATTTTTATGGTCTCGACAAGCCTTACACAGAATGGAGAAATTTGGACAATTCACTATCCAGCTCTACTTTTCAGAAAATTTCAGATGCCTTTAAAGTGTATTATTTCTATGAGAAATTTTCTGTGATCAAATCGACACTAATGGTTTTAAGGCTTTCTCTTTTTTATTTAATTAAAACTATTAATAAAAATTATGACAATTAGTCAGAATTTAATTTTTCTCACCATTATGTTTGTTTTTTTAAATTATTTTTGTTTAAAACATAATTTCTTTGTAGATTGTGCTAATAATTCAAATCATAAAAAATTTGTATTACAAACAAAGCCTACTCCAATAACCGGCGGTATGTATTTGTTTTTTGGCTATGTATTAAGCCAAACCTATATTTATAATTTTTCAGAAATATTTTACTTTGGGTCAATTTTGATAGTAGGGTATTTATCAGATATATATAAAAATTTTTATCCTTCATTAAGACTTTTACTCCAGGCGGTCATTTGCTTATTATTTCTTGTGTATTTTAGTTTAAATATAAGTGATGTGCGCGTTGAATACGCAAATATACTTCTTAGCAACCATATAATTTCTTATATTTTTACGGCTTTTTGCTTGATTGTCCTGATCAATGGTTCAAATTTTACAGATGGTGTAAATTTATTATCTACTGGGTACTATCTGTCAATATTAATCAGTTTAATTTTTTTATCAAACAACTATAGCCTGCTATTAAATCAGGAACTCGTTATAATGCTGGCTGCTTTATTAACTATATTAATTTTTTTTAATGGATTTAATAAAGTTTTTTTAGGGGATGGTGGAATCTATTTTTTGTCTTTTATCGTTGGAATAATTTTAATTAAATTTGATACAGAAAATTCTATAGTTTCTCCTTATTATATTATTTGCTTGTTGTGGTACCCTTGCTTTGAGAACTTGTTTTCTATTGTAAGAAAAAAATTAATCAAAATCAACCCACAAGAATCTGACAATATGCACCTACATCATTTGATATATAGAATGTTAGAATCACAAAAATCAAAAATTGCAAGAAGCAATCTAGCAGGACTTATAATTTTATTATTCAATTTTCCTGTATTTGTATTGAGTAGTTATTATTTTAATTTTACAAAATATTTGCTCATAATAATTTTAGTGTGCGTTGCTTCTTATATTTTGTCCTATTATTTTTTAAAAAAAATTCTTAAAAAGAGATCTAACAATCCTTAAATTTTTTTCTTATATAAATTTTTATTTTATTTTCAAAAAAGACATAAGATGCAGTAGAAGAGAAAATAATAAAAAATATATAGAGTAGAAAAAAAAACTGATTATTAAAGTCAAATCGAGTACCTTGATGTTTTAAAAAAGTCAAAATTATTATTTGCAATGGAAAGTGCAGCAAATAAGTAGAGTAGCTAATATTTCCCAAAAAATTGAAAAAATTTGAGATTCTTTTACTTTTTATTTTGTACATTATGGAAGTTGCTAATATCGATGGAAATAAAAAAACTATAATTATTATTTTTATCTCAATAGGTGATAAATGTGTGTATTTTAAAATTGTTATAAAAAACATAGTTATTAAAAAAAAAATAGAGAGCATAAAAAATTTAAGTTTATTATACCCGTTTAGTTTTTTTATTTTTTCATAAATTAAAAAAACAAAGCCACCTAAAAAAAACAAAAACCACCATACCCTATTAATTTTTTTTCAAAAAAAACCAAAGCAGAAACGATAATAAGAATTGGCGTTGTATACCAAATAAATCTCTTATTTTTTGCAATGAAATAAAAAATTAAATACATCATAATTTCAATGGATATTGACCATGAGGGTTCATTAAACGATGGGCCATTTTCCATGCCCCAATTTTGAATGAGAAAAAAATTTAAAACCAGGTGCTGGATGTCAATATTTTGCAAAAGAATATGTTCACCCTGAATTAAAAAAATTACTACAATTAATAATAACGTAAAAAGATGCAAAGGATATAGTCTCGAAAATCTCAAGACAAAAAATTTTTTAAAATTTACTTCCGTGCTATTAATTTTATCCAAATAAACTAAATAAAATACAAAACCAGAAAGAAAAAAAAAAAATTGAACAGCCATCCATCCGTATTCATAAGGGTAGAGTAAAAAATTATAAAATGGTTGAGTTTTTTGTGAAATAGCAAATTTACTTACATCGGATGAATAGAAAATTCTATAGTGGAATATTACCACAGATAGTGCCGCCAAAAATCTATATAAGTGTAGAATTGAAATATTTTTATTTTCCATTCATAAATATTCTTGTTAACATGTATTGTAAAATTTTAAAGCCGTCAAAAAATGCATTTACTTTTTTTTCTCCACCAATTCTTTTTTTTTCATGACTTGAAATGGAAGTGTAAGAAAAGTTATGTTTTTTTATATTCGTAGGAATTTCTATACAAATTCTGAAGTCTTTTTCTTTTAATTTTAATAGTTTAAATTTTTTTGTTTCACCCATTATATAAGTGTACAGAATATCATTTAATCTTAGATTTAAAAATAATTGTCCCATAGTAGAAAAAAATTTATTGCCGATGTAAGTGACAATTGTATCGTCCTCACTTGAACTATCTTTGTTGTATCGACTTCCCAATACAAAATTTATCGTTTTATTAAGTCTATACATTTTAATAAGTTCTTTGGCTTGAAAGGATCCATCAGCATTAAATATGCACAAGTGCTTGGACTTAATATAATTAATGCCCTCTATTAATGCGGATCCATAGCCATTCCCTTTTTGAAATAAAATTTTAGTATTAGCAAATTTACTTTTAATGCTTTTTATAGTTTCCAAGTCATTTTTTTTGAGCACAATTAATTTTTTACAATTGTAAATGCTTAGTTCTTTTAAAACCTCTGGCAAAGACTCTTTCTCAAATTTGGCAGGTATTAGTAGCGTTAAACCATTCATCATTCTTTTATACTTTTGGTGATTATTGCTATATTAATCCAAAAAATAGTTGCTCCAAAACTAGTAAAAAAACTACCCGAAGGTAGAAGTGGGATAGTTAAGGCAAAAACATATAAAGCAGAACACAGTACGGCTCCATTTTTATTCTTGAGTAAGTATTTTTTTGCCCTGCATAAAATATATACAAAAAAACTTACAAACAATACAAATCCAACCAGCCCAATTTCAGAGAGAAACTCCAAGTAAAGTTGGTGAGGATGTGTGGTGCATCCACTGTATTCAGAATAGGCTTTTTTTCTACATTCTATTCTAAAAGTTTTAAGCCCAGAGCCGAAAATTGGGTAATTTTGAAAGATAGACCAGGCTATCTGGTAGTGAGGACCGTAGTTAGAATTTTTCACTAAATTAAATACTGATGAATTGCTATTTTTCCATGCGTTAGAAATTTCAAGATAGTATCTTTGGTGAATATTTGGTTTTGAATAAATTAAAACTGAAAAGATAATTAGAAAAAAAAATAAATAAACTTTCTTAATTTGAAAAAATTTATTTTTATACAAAAGAAAAGATAAGAAAATAACAAACAAGCCTTTTAGAGTGTTGGCTCTTTCCCCAGTTAATATTAAAATAATAGAAAATACAATTATAGATATAATAAATTTTTTAATATTTTTGTCAGATTCAAATATAAAAAATAAAGTGGGTAAGGAAAAGCCAATTAAGAGATGTGCAATCTTAAGTTCTTCAAACATCATCCCGGACAACCTATCCTTCCAAGGACTTTGATGTCCTACGAGATTGTGACCAAAAATTACTTCATAATACAAATCAAATATTAAAAAAGCCAATGTTGCAAACCACATGCCAAATATGATTTTTTCTGAATTTTTTTTTGCTTTAAAAATAAAGGATATTGCAAATATTAAAATTGGAAATCTTATAAATCCTATGGCTCTCTCATAGCTTTGTTCAGGGTAATTGGAAAATAACGAATTAGCCACCAAGTAAAAATAAATGATCAATAACCATAAAAAAATCCTATCTTTTACCCAGGACCAATTTTTATGCATATAACAGTTACTTAAAAATGAAATGATCAAAATTAAATTTATCATTTCTGAGACAGCTGTTCCAGCGACTAAAGCGGCAGGATAAAGACCTACCAAAATTATAAAAAAATTTTCTTTTGCAAACTGTAAAAATGTTTTTTGCATAATAGATTTTTTAAATTATTTGGTTTAAGTTTTTGCAAATAAAGCGGATTTGCTTTTGCGTAATGCCCAGTCCTGAAGGCAAATAAAATCCGTATTTTGCAAGATACTCCGAATTTGGAAATTTATTTTTAAATTTTACTCCTATTTTTTTTAAAACAGTTTGTTTGTGCATTGGCCAAAAAAAAGATCTAGTATCAATTCCTAATTGGTTTAGTTTTTTTCTTACTGACATGGCCAATTTTTTTTTATTCTTAATTAAAATACCAACAACCCAGTAGATATTTTTCTTTTTTCCAAGAATGGGTTTTTGTATATAAATATTTTTATTATTTTTTAAAAGCGAGTAATAATACTTTCCTATATAAATTTTTTTTCTGATTATGGGTTTGATCCTATTTAATTGACTCAATCCTAAAGCTGCTTGCATATTGGTAAACCTGTAATTCCAGCCTATATCATCATGATTGTATCTATTAACCTTCCCAAAAGATAAATTTCTTAAACTTTTTATTTTTTCATTTAGTCTTAAAGAATTTGTTAATATTGCACCGCCTTCTCCAGTCGTAATATGCTTGTTTGCATAAAAGCTAAATGTGCTTATGTGGCCATAGGATCCACACATTTTCCGAGCAAAACTATGACCGAGCATTTCTGCAGCATCTTCAATGAGAATAAGTTTTTTTTTTTTGCAAATTTGTACCAACCGATCCATTTCCAAAGGGTAGCCATATATATGAACAGCCATTATAGCCTTGGTTTTTTTTGTAATAGATTTTTCAATATCTTCGATCTTCATATTCCAAGTTTGCAAATCACAATCAATAAAAACAGGCTTCAAACCTTGTTTTAAAATAGACAAAACATTAGATATGATTGTAAAATTAGGAACAATGACCTCATCATTTTTTTTTAAGTTTAAAGCTTTTACTGCAATTTCCAAAGCAGCTGTGCCATTTGAAACCAATGAGCAGTATTTTTTCCCTATAAGTTTTTTAAACTTATTTTCAAACTTGTTTATTTCAGGCCCCGAAGAAGAAACCCATCCTTTTTTTACAACCCTATAGACTGCTAGTGCATCTTTTTTTGTGATAATTGGCTGGTTAACAGGTATCATTTTATTAATACTTTTGAATCTTCCACTGAAGCAAATACCTTTTTATCCATTTTTAAATTGTACGGACCTTGCTTTACCTCAATCATTTCTACTGCTTCCAAAACTTTAAATCCGTGGCCACCGTTATTTAGAATTATCATGTCATTTTTTGCTATTAGCTTGCTGAACAAATATTTCTCGCTCTTAGAATAAAAATCAACTCTTAGTTTTCCTTTTACAATTATCAAAACTTCAGAAGTATACTCAATTTTTCTTATATTTTTAAAATGTTTATGGGGCTTAATTAGGTGTTTTTTTTTATGCTTTATAAACGCCACTTGATGACTTAAGTGATTTGGTGTTAAAAAATTTACACCATTTTTTTTCTTATACCTTAAGATAAATCCAAAGATGTCTTTTTTATGCGAAATTGTTTCAATCATTTTTTAGAAATTTTATTAAGCAAATACACGAGCGTTAATAAATAAAATCCTGAAGTTTGAAAAATTACTCTTTTAAGGCCCACTCTTACTTGCCACTCTACATTTTCCATAGAAAAAATAAAGGCAGCAAAAATGAACAGTATATTGAAGACAGCGTACCAACAAATAAAAAGCTGAATCTTGTCTATTTTACACATGTAGAAATTATATACAAATAACAGCAAACCTATTAGCAAAATAGGCATTTGAGTTAAGTAAACAAAAGCATAAAATGCAATAATTTTTATAGAAGCAATAATGCCACCTACAGAGACGGTATTCAAAGTTTTTTCAAATTGAAAACTTTCCAAATCCGCACTAAATATTTTAAAGAATAGAAGTCTGCTTAAAATAACGAGAAACACCCCAGTTATTAAAAGTATTTTTTGATTTTTACCAATATTGGCAAGAACAAAAATTGCAAATAAAGCAAAACTTATAAAAAAGAATCCTTCCATCTTAATCCAGCTAGCTGCATTTAATATAAGGAATAGAAAAAAAATTATCTTATTTTTTTCATTAGCTTTTGTCTGGCTTGAAAAAATGGAGTAGCTAAATTTTGCAGAAAGCAAAACAAGAGAAAAAATTAATACCTCTTGATTACCAGAAAACAACTCTAGGGAATAAGTTGCTAAAATAGTTAGTATAATTAAAATTATTTTTTGTAAATTTGAGATTTTAAAAATTTCAAAAAAAGAAAATATTGAAATAACATAGAAGCAAATGTAATAAATTCTTCCCAGATATTCGAATTTGTTAAAAGGGAACTTCCAAAAAAAAGACCACACATAAGAACCTAGATGCGGATAGTCAAAGGCGGGTACCCTATTCAAATTGTATATGCCCTGATCTTGATAAAAATTTAATGCTTTAAGAAACCAAAAAAATTTGGCATCCCATCCAAGATCTAATGTATTAGCCAAAGGAATGGATAGAAAAAAAATTAGCAAAGCAATTAAGATAAGTTGACTTTTATCGTCTATGTTTAATTTGTAATTTTTCTTTATAAGAAAAAACATAGAAGCAATTAATAAAATAATCAGTAAGTAAATGCCATTTAGACCTGTAAATGAAAATAATAATAAAATATTAATTAAAAAAATTGAATTAATAGATAATGCGTCTGCCAAAGAATAGCTCAATTTTTTTTGATAAACAGAAGAGGGAAGAATAAGATAGGTAAGTGATAAAACAAATATTACCTGTATTGCTATATATAAAATTTCTATCATTTTATGTAATAGCAGTTATCTTGAGAGTATATAATATCATCGCTAGAGAATTTGTGTTCATTGCCAAATGCTAAAATAATTTTGTTAATTTTATCTCTAATTTCCAAATTGGAGTTTTCTATTTCAATATAAAAATTTTCCCATCTTGAGTTAAACTCTTTTGTTTTTACAAGAATATTTATTTTTTCCAAATGATTAATCTTTTTTTCAAAATTAGTTTTAAAAATAAATATTTTTTTGCGGTTCACAATTTTAAAAATATGGATATTACCTTTAAAATTTATAAATTGACCACCGGTATCAAAAGCTACGCTTTTTAATTCGTCAGTAAATTGAACATGATTTTGACTGACAAACCTATCTTCCTTGGCAAGGAAAATTAAAAGGGGATTTCGTTGGTAGTTTAAAAAAATTTTTGGTGAATTGGAAATTTTTTTTCTTGAATCGTATATTGTCCATAAAGAATTCGGCATGATTTTTGTGTTGATGATTAAAGGATTTTCAGTTAGCTCGTAATTTTGCTCAACATTTTTTAAAAACCCATAAGAGTCATTACCGCACATACCAAACGTATTTAGCATTCTTGCATGATGATTATTAGATGTTAGTGAATATAATTGTTTCCAAAAATCAACTTTGATAAGAATAATCAAGAACAGAAAAACAATTATTATACATAAGTACAAATTATTTTTAGCAATTTTACTGTTAGAAGGCATAGCAATGCAAATTATATATAGGAAATTTAATGATTAAACAAAATAGTTATAGCGTAATTTTGCCCACCTTGAATGAGGCAGGTCATATTAAATCTTTAATTTTAGACATTTCTAAAAATTTTTATAATTCAGAAACACTATTTGAAATAATAGTAGTAGATGATAGTTCCTCTGACGGTACAGTTGAATCATTGCGAGCAATGGATCAAAAAAATTTAATTATTCATACAAGGGTAAATAAAAAAAAAAGCTTAGCAAACTCCCTGAACGAAGGAATTGCAATCGCCAAACATGAAAATATTATTTGGATGGACGCAGATTACTCTCATCCACCTGAATATATTTTGGATTTTATAAGCATGAATAAAAAAGATAATTTAGATGTAGTAGTTTGTTCTAGGTTTTTGCAGGGGAGCAAAAGATATTATGAAGGCAGAGATTTAAAACCAGTCACAATTGATTTACTAAGTATTATATTAAATAAAGTTTGCAAATTTTTATTATTTAAAGATTTCACAGATTACACAAGCGGATATATATGCATCAAAAGTAAAATTATTAAAAATATTATTTTGAAAGGGTACTATGGAGATTACTTCATAGTACTTATAGCCAAATGTAAATCTCAAAATAAAAAAATTTTAGAGATTCCTTTTATCGAAAAGGAAAGGGCCAGTGGAACATCGAAAACAACTGGAAACAAATTTAACTTTATTATTAAGTGTTTTTTTTACATAGTTGCTTTATGTAAAAGTTTTTTTATTAAAATTATTTAATTTTTTTTTTACAAAATAGAAAAAAAAATTTTGGTCATAAATTGTAAAATAATTTTTTTTATAATACTTATCCGCAATAAAATTGGCACGATCATACATTCTCATTCACTGATTGAATAACTGTTGAATTACATAGATTTTTCAAATTGTTCATTACTTTGTTCATTACTCTAAAGGTCAAATTCAAAAGGAACTCAAAAGATAGGTTCATCTATTTTACTACTTTGAAATTGTTAGGTATTCTTTTGTGTAGTTTGATTAACGCTTCATCAGAATTGCCTAGATAGACACTCATTACCATTCTTGGACTTGTATTCATCAATTTTGATATGTCTTCAATTACAGTTCCTTTTTTCCATTGTTCAGTAGCGTATGTATGTCTGATTGAATAAAGAGGTCTTGTTCCACCTTTGTAATAATAAAGATTTAAGTCTTTTGAAAATCTAGAAAAGGTTTTACCTGTCTTGTTCTTTAATGTTTTTCTATCTTTGATAAATGGAAAGAGTAAATAGTCATCATCTTTCAAATTTGAATGTCTGTTTAAGATTTCTGGAAAGATATGTTTGGTAAAAAAATCATTAGCGATAGGGTAGTGGATTGGTTTAGTTTTGGTATTTCTTACAGTAAATTTAAGGATATCTGTTTCTGGATTATCTCTATCTTTAATAAACTCATAATCACTTCTTTTCATATTTAATGGTTCTAATCCTGGTCTAAACCCAGCGCTTCTTAATAAGTTAAAGTAATCCTTACACTCAAGGAAATACATCTCTTTTGTTTTTTCATACTCTTTCTTACATCTGTTGTTGATTAAATTAAGTTCTAAATTTTCATAAGGTTCTCTTGGAGTATTAATTACTTGTTGAGTTGGAGTATCAGGAATGTAATTAACCATTCCTCTATCTTTCGCTCTTTTAAACATTTGAGTAAGAACAGAAAAGTATTTGTTGATTGTACTTCCACTTCTACCGTCTTCTTGTAATGATGATAAAATTTCATCATTAATAATTTGTTCAACTGTTTCCATATCTTTGTAGTCAATATCTTCAAAAAAAGGTTTTAGATAATTCCATTTTGAACTATCTCTTTCACCTTGTTCATTATTCTTTAAATGAGTTTTGTGTTTATATTTTCTAATCTTAAATCTTAAATATGGTTGAGCGATATCTAAATCTATATTTGAATCTTTTTTAGTTGTAGTGTCTTTATGTTCTGAAAACCAAATTTTAAATTCTGTATTTGCTTTTGATATTGCCTCGTTTATGTTTTTAGTTTTAAGTCCAATTTCTTTATAACCAGATTTGTAATGAATTTTACCAACATAGAATCTACAAAAATAAGTGTTTTTATTTTCATATTTGTAGATTGAGATTTTTAATCTTGGAATTTTTTTAACTGTTGATTTATCAATTACTGGCATAATTTAATTTTATTTTAAATTGGTACTCGGATTATTAAGTTATTCAATAACAATACCTAATAAACCTCTAGTTCATTTAAACATCTTCTCATATCTGGAAACTTTGAATTTACTATCAAATCCAATTCTTTCTTTGATAAGTCTTTTTTTTCCTTTCTAATAATTGTTTGAAGTCTTTTAGTTAAAGTTCTTTTAACTTCGTCTTTCTCATTATCTTCTAAATTGAAATCAAACTCTAAACATCTAGACTTGATTGGTTCGATTACTTTGTCATCGTAGTTAAATGTAAAGATAATCGAACATAGATGACTAAACTCTTCCAATGGTCGTCTTAATGAAGTTTGTGCGTTTTCAGTTAATCTGTCACTCTCATCAAGAATAATAATTCGTTTCTGTCCATAAAGAGAAATGCCTCTCATTAGTTTTGTGACATAAGAGTTAATAAAATTATCATCATTATCTTTAGATGCGTTTATGATTATGTAATCGTCTGGTGCTAGTTCTTTCGCAAGTGCTAACGCTGCGGATGTTTTGCCAACGCCTGCGTTGCCATAGAAAATTAAGTGATTGGGTTGTTTTAGTTTCCATTTTTCCAATCTTTTACTAATTCTTAACGGCAAAACACATTCAGATAATTTACTTGGTCTGTATTTTTCAGTTAAAGGTATTTCATTAAAATATTCTTGTTTATTCATTACTTAACTTCTTTCATTTCCTCAACTTTGTGAATATCAAAACCATCACCAATAAATTTTTCAGTAAGTATGTCTCTTGCTTTATCAAGTGCTTCAGATTGATTTTCTGCTTTAACTTCAATTTCGTAAGTTGGGATTTTTTCATATAAAAAATCATAATCTTCTGAATAAACAACTTTAAATAATTTCATTACTTTGTTAGTATTAAATTTATCTTTATCAGTTATGTTTATGTTGTCTTGTTTATTACTCATAGTTTTTTTCCTTTCATTATTAAGTTTAACTATAAGTATATAATATCACGAAACAGATTTCAGATCTATTACCACAAATAAGGTTACCTCTTATTTGTGTACTGTATTTTTAGACAGATAGAGGGTGAGCGTTATTTGTGTACTAGATTAAGAGTAGTTTCCAGGAAACTCACCTTTACAAACATTTAATAAAATCTTTTTAGCGTTAGTGTGGTATCTCCAGATAATTCTATTTACAACTTCATACCTCATATGAGTGGGTAGAAATTTATCAACTTTATCTTCATTCATTTGTGCTTTGTCTTTATGGATTTTTAAAATTCTTACTCTTTTCTTTCTCAATTCTGTAGCGATTTCAACAAGTTTCAAACCTTTTTGTTTTAATAAAAAACTTTCAAGGTAAATCTGTAATTCTAATGGTCTAATTCTCTCATTATTTTTTATTTTCATTTGTTTTTCTTGTAAAATTTTTCTTATCTTTTCAACCGCATATTCAATTGGTACATCTAAAGGGATTTTTACAAAAGCAGATGAATTAGATTGTTTAAAGTTTTTCACTTCTTTTACCTGTTCAAGTTCCTTGCTAAAGAGATTCCCACCAGTCTTTTTCCACCAATTATTAAACTTTAGTTGTTTAACTTCATCTAATTTCCAATGAGTATATTTTGACTTATCTACTTTAAAATCATTAGGAAAATCCAAACAAGTCTTCAGATAATCATAATGTAATCTGTATTTCTGAATACGATCTTCAATTACTTTGTTGTTCTTAATTCTTTTGAATATATCAGTTCTTGCCATAACAATTTTATTAAAATCGTACTCTCAAAAAGACAAATAATCAATATTCCAAAGAGTAATATGACAAATAAGAATATTTTTTATATGTGAAATGGTTGAGGTATCAAGGTTTCCTGTTAGCGTATTCTAATCAAGTTCTCGGTTAGAACATAACGAAAGGAAAAAAATGACGGTATATTTCTATGGAAGAAACAGTGATGTAGAGAGTTTTGACAGACAATCTAGTATTCAAACTCAATTATCAAAGTGTCAATCATACGCTAATATCAAAGATTTAAAGATTGATGTTGAAATAACAGAACAAGTATCTGGTACAACTTGTTTTGA